>Ga0075152_10002094_pt1 | contig 14261 bp, 10 predicted proteins | sample JI61114C2DNA_FD_70964 | JGI IMG/M metagenome (GOLD analysis project Ga0075152, IMG submission 70964) | Wastewater effluent complex algal communities from Wisconsin, to seasonally profile nutrient transformation and Carbon sequestration -... | ecosystem: Engineered > WWTP > Effluent > Algae...
AAGAACCTCGCCCTTACCACGATCTTCCAAAGAAAGCAAGCCGAGATTAAACATTGAAAATAAATCTTCGCGGTGTTCGAGCGCGTCGTGATAGTATTCGCGGTAGTTTTTACCGTTAATCGTCTCACGCAAATCGAACAATTCTTTAACAACTTGCGGATCATTTTTATCGATCGCAATCGGCGTAGCAATATCGTCAACAACCGTTTCGATTTCGTCTTGAACATTCGTCACCAAAATTGCGTGATAAGCCGAAAGAAAACGACCGGATTCCTGAATGATCGTCGGATGCGGCACGTTTTCGTCGTCGCAGACGGTTTTGATGACGTAAACCACATCGTTAGCAAATTCTTGTGCGTTATAATTTGCCGAAGATTCAAATGCCGTTTTTGAACCGTCGTAATCGACCGCCATACCGCCGCCGACATCCAAATATTGAATCGGAATATTCATCTGCCGAATCTTCGCATAAGTCCGCGCGGCTTCCTTCATTGCGTTCTTAATTCGTTTAATATCAGTAAGTTGCGAACCGATGTGAAAGTGCAAAAGTTTCAGCATATCGGTTCGTCCGGCTTCTTGAAGTCTTCGGATCACTTCCAAAATTTCGGTTGTCGTAAGTCCGAATTTCGCTGCTTCGCCGCCGGATTTTTCCCATTTGCCCGAACCTTTTGAATAAAGTTTGACGCGCACGCCGATCATCGGAAGTTTTCCTTCGGCATTTTCCGCCGCAAGTTTGTCAACCATTATGAGCGTGTGGTCGAGTTCGCTCATTTTTTCGATGACGATAACGACGTTTTTCCCCGCTTGTGCGCCCGCAAATGCGAGTTTGATAAAATCTCGATCTTTAAAACCGTTCAAAACCAAAAGACTTTCGTCCGATTGTTCCATTCCCAAAGCGGCGTAAAGTTCGGCTTTCGATCCTGCTTCGAGTCCGAAATTATAGCGTTTTCCTTCGCGCAGATATTCTTCGATAACGGCGCGATTTTGATTAACCTTCATCGGAAAAACGCAAAGATGTCCGCCTTCGTAGCCGTATTCTTTGATCGAATTTTTAAATGATTTTTGTAGTTTGCGGATTTGTCCGAAAAGAAGCTGCGGAAAACGAAGTAGAATCGGCGAATTTATTCCGCGTTTTTTCAAATCGTTGACGATTTCAAAAACATCCGCCGTTTCCGAATCATTTTCAGAAGCGCGAACGATCAAATGTCCGTGTTTATTGACTCCGAAATAACCCGCGCCCCAATTATCAATGCCGTAGGTTTCGATTGTCTGTTCAATTACGTTGCTCAAATTTACTAAATTCTCCAATAAATAAAATTATGCTTTCCGCAAGCCGAAACAAAAACTTTAATGTAGCAAAAAATGAGATTTGGAACAACCATAATTTTTTACTGATCTAGTGCCAAATTCATTTCGTTAATCCGCAAAGCAATCAAAGAATGCAAAGTTTACCGAATAAGGACGCAACATTAAATCAGGTTACGATTGGCAAATGAGCAAATAAGTGGGCAAATCATCATAATAAAAACCACTTAAACTTTTTAAGTTTTAATATTTACAAACTATTTCCAATCGCCCAACAATGTAAATGCACTCCAATAATAAGGCGAATTGTAACGCTTGATCTTCTTCATCTCATTTTTGGTTTGCTGCAAGGCTTTCGAGGCGGACATACCTTTTTGCAGGTGATTCATATAAAAAAGCTTCATAAACTCGGCGGTTGCCGCGTCGTCAACTTTCCAGAGGCTGGCGATTATTCTGTTTGAACCGGCGTATAAAAAACCTCTCGACAATCCAATCAAACCTTCACCGCGAACATCTTTTCCGAGTGCGGTTTGACACGCCGAAAGCACAATTAAATCGCTTGAAAAATCAAGGTTGTAAATATCGTTCAAACTCAAAAAACCGTTTTGATTGTTGCCGTTTATGTCGTAAAGCGAAAATACTAAACCTGACAATTCGGGACGTGTCGAGTTCAATAAACCGTGTGTCGCAAAGTGCAGAATTCGGTAATCTTTGAGATTAGAGTTGCCGATGTTTTCAAGATTCGCTTCAAAATCCGTGCGGACATTTGCTTCATTTTTATCAACCAGATTCGAGATATTTCTTGCTTCCTGCCGCGAAGCCAGCAGTCGCGGCAAAGTTTCTCCGAAACGAAAATCGCGCAAAACCCTTGTCAAAGCGGTGTTTTCTTGATTTGGTTTATCATTTTTTGCAATGCGTGAATCTTGCAAATCAAAAACCGGATCGGCAAAAATTGCGATGGTTTTGTTATTTTGTTTGGCAACATTCGGATTTTCGCGTAATTGTGCCAAAACCGTCGCTGACGGCAAGATAATGATCTCGTTTTTATCGGCGAAATAATTTGAATCGGAATTTTGTAAAGCCGAAAACGGCAAGTATTGTAAAGCTCCGTCGGCGACAATTGCCAGACGTTTATTCGATAATTTTGCGGCGATAGGTGCAAGCAAAATTTTGCTCAAATCTTTCGAGATTTCCGACATTTTTGCTTGCTCATTTTTATTGTTGGCGATTACCGAATTATAAAAAGATTTCGCTTTTTCCTCGATTTTCTCACGCGCAGGCAATGTGAAAAGTTCGATTGAATCTTTGGTTACAAACCATAAAAAACTACGCTTTTCGCCGAGTTTGTATTCGAGCAAAGCGGTTTCATCATCAAGCAATTTTTGAATCTCTTTTGTTGTGATCGTTTTGCCTTCCGACAGATCAGCCAATTTGGGATTTTCACGGCGAATTTTGACGTTCACATTTTGAATCTGGGTGTTCAATTCATTTATCTCATCGTTGATTTTTGTGATTTGATCGGGTTTTGCTTTATTTCCCAAAAGAGTTTCGCGGCGGTTATATTTATCATTTATTTGCTTTTGCAAATTTTTCTGTTCAGACAATAATTTCGGGTCAATTCCTTGTTTGAAATCAATTTTCGCTTCCTGCAAAAGTTCGACCAAACTGCGTGAACGCGAGCGTTCACTGATTTCTAAAGCCAGTGTTACATCTTCTTGATTGTTTGTTTTTTCAAAACGTGAAACCAGCAAATCAGTATAGAGTTCATAATAATTCTGCACCGTTGAAAAATATGCGTAACGCGATTCAGAACTGATTATTTCGCTGCGAATTTGCTCGATTAGATCTAAACCCTTGATTATATTTTCAATTGCTTTTGTAATATTTCCACGGCTTTGTTCGGCAACGGCGAGCAGATAAAAAGACTCGGCTTGCAAACGCCGATCGCCGACTTCGAGAGAAATTCGGTTTGCTTCGGTATAATTTTCAAAGCGATTTTCTTGCTTTATTTTCCCAATTGTTAAAAGCGAATCGGCAATTCCCCATGAATATCCGATTTCCCGACGCAAATCTAAAGATTCTTGAATCAACGGCAAACCGTTTTCCGCATCGCCTTTCAAACTCAGCATATAACCGTAATTTTTGAGCGTTCCAGCCAAAGTTCTCTTGCCACGCTCCGTTGTGTCTTCGCGTCTGATGACCAGGGATTGTTTGAAATAATCTTCCGACTTTGTAAAATCTCCGAGACGACTATACGCTTCAGCCAAATTAGTTAATGAAAAACCGAGATATACGCGGTCGCCGACCTCTCGATTGATATTGGCGGATTGTTGAAAATAAGTAAGCGATTTTTCATATTCCCCAAGATCGCTGTAAGCCGAACCGATATTATTAACCGTCGTGCCTTCGTATTGACGATTTCCCAATTCCCGCCAAATTTCCAAACTTCTCAAAAATGAATCGAGTGCATTTTGCAGTTCGCCGAGTTGTTTGTAAATCAAACCCTGTTGAACAATTGCCACGCCTTCCCAAACTTTATCCTTTTTTATTTTTGACGCAGCGATTACTTCATCCCATTTTGCGTTCGCCCCGCGCAAACCTTCGATAGTGCCGTTATATTTTATCTGATAGGCTTCCCGAGCAAGTTGCAGAATTTTTTTGGTAGCTTCATTTATCAGAAAATCCTCTGCAACAGTCGGGCGGATTTCTTTTAGGATAATCTTATATTTTCCCGGCTTCGCACCCGGATCGGAAACCGAAACGTCAACTCTGTAATCACCGCTTTCCGTCGCCGTGACCAAGATCATTTCATTGCCGTAAAGTCCGCTCGGCGAAGTTCCGATAATAAATGCTTCACCTTGCAGATTGATCGCTTCAAAATTGACATCGATTCCGTCCTGAACCATCTCGACACGGGCGGTTTGACCAGCCGATAACGTCACGGAATATGAATTTATTTCTTCGCCTTTGATCTCACCGTTCAGCGGAGTATTTAATGTCAAACGGGTTGGAGAATTCTGTGCAAAAGAATTCGTGCAAAATAAAAAAACAACCGCCAAAATATTGAGAATGACGGTTGTTTTATTTCGTTCTTTTTTCATAATTAGCGAAGTATCCTTAATTTTTGTTATGAATACTTTCTATTAAATATGAACTTGAGTCAAATATTTTGGAATTTTCTCAAACGAGAAAAATTCGTAAAACCATTGAAAATATCATTTCAGCTGCCGCTTTTTACGACTGACAAAGTTATTGGTCGAGCCGTATCTTCTTCGTTGATGATTGTGATCGTGTAATCACTTTTGCCGTCGCTGTTGATCGTGATATTCCCACCTGTCGTGTGTCCGCTCGATAAAAATGAGCCTCCGCGTCGAATTTCGTATTTGAACTTTCCGCCACTTGTTTGTTTGATGTTAAGATTGCCGAACTGCTTGCCGGAAAATGACCAAACTTCCTTATTATCGCCGGATTTCTTCGGCTTGACCGTTGCACTGACCGTTGCATTGCCGTTTTCGAGGTTGATTCGATTCTGTGCAACTGTGTCAGTTACTGAAAATACGATGACGGCAATAGCGATTGTTAGAAATTGTATGGTTAATTTTTTCATTTTATTTTCTCCTAAAAACTAAGGTTTCTTGCTCGGCAAAGTTTCATAACTCTTTGCTTTACATTGATAGTGTCGGAAAGGCGAAAAACATTTCACTTTTTATTCACTGCAAAAAAAAGGCTTCAATCAAATGTGATCGAAGCCGTCTGAAACATTAAGCATTTTATAAAAAATTATTGCGGAGTGATAGTTAATTCCTTGATCTCACCGTCAAAATTTATTACTTGTGGATTGAATTGAAAATTCTTATGAAAAGCATTTATAAGAAGCGTCTGTCCAACCTCCATGTTTTCAAAATGAAAATAACCGAATGAATTTGTGCGGGCGGTTTTAACATTTCCATTTTGATCGGTGAGATAAACGATCGCTTTTGACACTCCGCGACCATTTTCGGTTGATAAAACTCTGCCCGAAATTTCTGCGTTGGCGGCGGTTGGTCCGAAATTTTGAAATCTTGCGATTCCGGTATCGGATTGTGTTCCGGTATTTCCATAACCGACGGCAATAACTCTTCCGGCAGAATCAATTGCCAAAGCATTAGCACTGTCAGGTGTATTGACCATAGGATAGAAATCTATGGCGGCAAATCCGTTTGTTCCCCAAAGGTTGTTCAGATTATTGCTAAAAGAACTGTCGATTGTCCCGTTGGAATTAAATCTTCCAACCTGCAATTGGTTATTTCCCAAACCGCCGACGATTATTTTGTCGTCAAATTGGATAGCTACTGCATTTGCAAAATCTACTGCACCAAAATCAAACACCAAACTTCCATTGTTTCCAAACGATAGAATTTGCGAACCGCTCGGATCAATTTTAGTTATTGCCCCGTCGGTATTGGCATTCAAAACATATCCGGCAAGAACTATATTGCCGTCTGAATCAAGTGCTATCGCTCTTGCACTATCTTCTCCGCCTACTCGCAACGCAATGTTTGCAAATCCGTCATTAGAAAATGAAGTATCGGGAGTTCCGTCGCTTAAAAGTTTAACCACCGCAAAATCCACATCTGAATTTATACTGACATGTCCGGCAATAAACATATTGCCGTTGGAATCTATCGCTAATGCATTTGCACTCTCAAAACCGGATAGCGGAATGTCAATTATTTTACTACCATCAACGTCGAAACTGTTATCATAAGTGCCGTCGCTGTTAAATCTTGCAACTCCCATATTTGAGTTCCATTGCCCTGTAACAACGATTTTTCCATTTGCATCCAGATCCATGGCAGAAGCACTCTCACTACCGCCGATTGGATTCGCCTGTAATTTGCCGTTCGTTCCAAAACTTGTATCAGGAGTTCCATCAGAATTCAGACGAATTAATCCGATGTCATTGACAAATGTAGTCGGGTTCACTTCCACCGTTCCGGCAATTATGATCTTTCCATCGGCTTGAATCGCAACGGCATATCCCCAATTGCGAAATCCTGAAAAGTCTATAACTGTAAAACCATTTGTTCCGAATCCCGTGTCGAGCGAACCATCGGTATTAAATCTGATGGCAAATGCATCTATTACCGTTGCCGTTGAGTTTGCCCTCCAACCGGCAACGACGATTTTCCCGTCATTTTGAATTGCCATCGCTTCGCCCCGGTCAATAGCACCGAATGAGAGGATGTTTTTACCATCAGTATCAAAAGTCAGGTCTAAGTCGCCCGGTGCGGCATTGATCTCAAAACTTAAAAATAATGTAAATAAAAATACGATGATGTGAAGTGTTAAATATTGAGTTGTCAATTTTTTCATTTTATTTTTTCCTGAAAATTTTATCTATTGCTCGGTAAAGTTAAATAATTCTTTGGTTTACATTGATAGTGTCGAAAACAGAAAAAACATTTCAGCTTTTATTTGAAAACCGAAAAAATAACTAACGTAAGTTTTGTTATTTTTTTTTCAGATTTAGAAAATGAAATGTTTTTGCGCGATTCATCACTTATATAGAACACAATTTGAAAACTCTGAAAATTCAACAAAGATGATAAGTAATCTTAACGATAGGTCGGATTTTGGTTTGAATTACGCACAAAACACGACGCAGAATTTCTAAGTTCGTAAAATTATCAATCTGAAAAAAATAAAACAAAGGAGTAAATTTTATGATTAAAGCCAAATACATATTCATTCTCGCGGCATTTCTGTCCGCAATATTTTTTATTGCATCGTGCAAGTCGAACACCGCCTACAAAAGTGATTTCAAGGTCGCCGCAACGCCGACGGCAACTCCGTATGTTGCGCCGACTTTTACGGCAAAGGACGGTTTAGACCTCGAAGCCGTCGGTGAAATGGCAAAAAAGGTTAAGGACGCGGCTGGTCTCGAAAGAAAATTAAACGAAAAAAACGGCATCAACAATCTCGATCTCGACAAAGACGGCAAAGTTGATTACATCAGCGTTTTTGAATTCAAGGATAAGAACGAAATAATGAGAGGCTATTCGCTCGCCGTAAAATTCGATAAAAATTCGATTCAGGAAATTGCCACTATCATTCTCAAACGCGCCAATCCGCAAGCAAAAACGATCAATGTCGTATTGGACGGAAGCGATCAGATTTACGGAGAAAATAATTATTACGAAGGAGAATGGATGAGCGACGAAGCCGTGTTTGACGATTGGGCATATTCTGTCCACGAGTATTATGTATCGGCATATTATATTGACCATTATCCGGGCGATTATTATTTTCCCGTAACATCCGATTATGAAGATTACCGCCGCCGAACCTACGATTGGCGGAAAAATTCAAAATTCAAAAAGGTAATACAGGGCGCGCAAAAAACGGAGATAGTTTCCCCGAACGCCGGAAAAACAGTAACAAATATCAAGGCAAAATTGATAAATCCGACAAAAGCGCAGACAACTTACCAGACAAAAACCTTGAAAACGTCTTCAACGGATACCGCTTCTGCCGACACCAAAAGCGATAAGCAAACAAACCCTTCAACTTCCTCAACACCGAATCGAAGTTTGACTTCAAATACTTCATCAACCGACACACGAACGCGCACGGATTATCCTTCCACAACATCTACGCCGTATACAAGTTCCACGCCTTATAAAAGTTCTTCCACAAGCAGCAGTTCCACCAGCAGCAGTTCCACAAGCAGCAGTTCCAGTAGCAGCAGTAAAAAAAGCAGTAGCAGTAGTAGTTCAAGACGCAAACCTTAATCACCGCACAAAAATTCGCTTAATCGGCATTAGTTTCATTTTTAACTATTGCCGATTTTTTTATGAGAATGTTTTCATTCAATGCTTAAAACTGGAAATAGAATAACTCCGCACGATTACTACTATGACAATAAAAAAAGACGACCGAAGCCATCTTTGAAATTAGGGTTTGTTTAAATATTGAAAATTTCTTGTTCTTTTCGCTGAAAGCTAAAGATTTGATAGCGTCGGGTAATACCTGACGAAAATGACAAACAAGTTGCGTTCTTGAAAGGAACGCATTTTCCGCTCTTTTGTTCGACACTTTTAGCGTCGGAAGAACTATTGTCTGACACGTCGGGTGTTACCCGACGCTATCGAATTTATTGCTTTCAGCAAATTTAAGGAATTTTAAACAGACTCTTAGAGACTTTTCCATTTGGTGAGTTCAAAAGCACCCAATGCCGAATCCAAATTAAACGGTAAATCACCTTTATATGGTTGAAGATTTTTCAATAATTTTATTTCGGTAATTTCTATTCTATTCGGGAAATAGCTTATCTGTAGACTATAAAGTGCGTTTTCGATAACAACGTGAACATCCGAAATTTTTATCTCATTGCCCCAACAAGAATACTTCGCCGCTTGATACTCATTACGAACGCTGCCTTTATTATCAATCGCAAAAAACTCGCCGGATTCAGTAATATATGCGTTGCTTTGAAGCCGAATTGCATAATTAAATATTTCTTTCACATTTCGCTGAATCAGAAATGTTTCAAACTCGGTTTTCCAAATCGTAGTGTTTTCCATAATGTTTAATCTTTCAATCAAAGATGATTTTTTTAATAGTGCCGGTGAAATGGGTGAAAATCTTAATTGTGAAACTTGGCGATGCCAACATCTACACCAACAATATTTGGAACTTTGACCTGACCCGAAACAAAAATACTGCCTGAAAAAAGTGTCATCGCTAATCCTTGCGATTCTAATGATCCGTAGGTTGCAGAAGCACTTCCTTTTTTGCCCCACCGCGCCATTGATCCGTTGGCGTTAAGTTTTTGAACGACAAGTGTTTCCCTTGATGTTTCATCAACTCCGGCGATCAAAATTTGTCCGCTTCGTTCAACGGTGATCGCTTTTGCCGACCCGCTATTTGTTGTTACTATTCCAGCTTGGTTTGTGATTAACCCGCCCGTCCGAAACGATTGGTCTAACAAGCCGTTTGAAAGGTATTTTACAGCCGTCATTTTCTTCGGTAAGCCTGATTCTCCGGCGACATAGATACTTCCATTCGGACCAAAGGCAACGCCAAAAGCCGAATCGTTTCCATTAATATCAGTAACCACTAAGCCATCTACTCCGAATGATCTGATGAGTTCGCCATCTTCTGTTAGGTTGGCAACAGCGAAATCTTTATTATTGCCATTATTCACCCATCCTGCGACAACCATATTTCCATTCGGTAATAAATCCAAACTTGTTGCGTGAGCGTTAAAAAATCCGACATTTGCTGTTCCATTCAAGCCGTAAGAAGTGTCTAAAGTTCCATCGGTATTAAATCGTTGGACAAGAAACTCCGAAACTCCGGTAAATTTATCGCCGACCGCTAAAATTCGATCATCGGTATCAATCGCAATATCAAGGAAAATCATACCGCCAGCCATAGTTACTCCGTTCGTTCCAAAATTCTGATCAATAGTTCCGTTCGGATTATATCTGATTAAATTTGCACCCGTGGCTGAAAGTCCGCCCACAATTATCTTTCCATTCCTTTGGATTATTACAGCAAAAGCCTCGGAAAACGAAATTCCAACCTGTGATCTCACGACACCATTTATTCCGAAAGACGGATCTAGACTTCCGTCGGGATTAAATCTTAATAACAATATATCCCTACCGTTCCCCACGGCAGGACCGATTCCACCGGCGACAACAATCTTTCCATTCGGCTGAACAGCTACTGCATTTCCAAATTGCTCTGTTGTATTACCATTAAAAGTAACCATTCCATTTCCACCGAAAGTGGTATCTAAAGTCCCTTGAAATGCAAAAACCGAAATACTTAAAATCGCCGTTAGCAGAATTAACAAAACTGTTCTAAACATAAATTTCTCCTCACTTTTTTGGTTAAATACCTAGTAAAATTACCAGTTCCAGTAAGAGTGTCTAAAAGATTAAAAACCTTTCACTCTTTTGAAACAAAGTGAAAGGTTTTTAATAGTTTGAACACTAATTATGAAGGCAAACTTTTTGTATAGAAACATTTAGAAGAAAAAGGCTACAAATAAATTCAAAGTTCAAAGAGGCGGAATGGAAAAAGTCAGGCAATATTTATTAACAAAATGGTTTAATATCAAAAAAAATCGGCACACCAATTTATTTGATGTGTTCTTTATTTTAGTTAGTTTTATATTTTTCCCTTTGTTTGATTTGGTAAATGGATTGTTCAAGAATTTTGTAAATGATTCTAGAAATATAGTTTTAGCATATGCACCGATGCTGATTTTGCTTATATTTGTAATCATCTGCAGAATTCCCAGTAATTATCTCAAGCGTTTTGCAGTTCAACAGCGAGAACAAATATTTGGGCATGGGCAACGACTTTTTCTATCAAACATGGTTGGTGTTATTTTATTTTATCTTTCAACATTAGTTCATTTAGCATCAGTATTTATTGGTTTAGTAGCAATAGTAAATTTGTTACCAAATTCACAAACGACGAAAATATATACATTATATATTTTGTTAGGCGTATTTTTCGTTTTATTGTTAGTTTTGTTAGTTTTTGCTTTTATAGTTGACATCAGGCTCTACTTAAAGTTGGATAAACCCTTAAATCCGGAGGAAAAATTATTTGCTAAAAAATGGTTCTCTAATCCGAATACTGAATTTTTTGCAGATTGTTTATTGTTTAGTTACATCCTTTGTTATCAATTTGTTTATTACTCATTTGTAGCTCAGTTTGATTTTAAAGAGCAACTGGCTAAAGTTACAACTTCTTACGGAAACTTGGTTATTGTAATTTTTTGGGTTATCTATTTATGGTTGTTATTTTTGCTTTTCTATGTCGCCCCCAGAACAATTTACTCTGAAACATATAAAGAAAATGGGACAAATCGGTGGATGCTGTTTTTGGTTTTTGTATCCACACTTTTTGCTCATCTTATGCCTAATTATATCAGTTGGCTTTTTTAGAAGAGGTAAATTGAATTATGAAGGTTGAGTAGATTGTTAATCCGGTAACACTATTTTTCAACATTACTCATATATCTGAACTTTAACCACAAAAAAGACGACCGAAGCCGTCCGATAAATCAATTTAACAGTGCTTTAATATTCAATCTTTCTGCTCAACCGGAACATCTTTCAATAATTCTTCAAACGGTTAGGTTGTTTGACTGTTTCTGTTGATATAGATTGACATAATTTTCTCCTTTTTTCAGCCGGCATTGGCAGATAATGCCGGCTTTCTCAACCTCTGCAATTACTCGGATTATTTACTGAATCTGTTTATTTTTCGGTTTTGTCAAAGTTAAAATCAATCCGGTCAAAGCTATTAAGCCTGAAATTATCAAAACCGGAATTCCTAAAATAAGCAAAATCTGTGCTTCCTGATAACTGACTCCGCGCATTGCCTTCGGCAAAATAAAATATCCTGCAATCAACAAAATGCTTAACAAAATCCCTAATATTCCGACCACCAATGTAGCTATTCTCATTATTTTTTCTCCTTGTGATTTTTCTCGAATCAACTATTAAATTTGCCCACAATTAACGCGGTTTGATTGTGATATTCAGCGTAAAATCGCCTTCGGTCAAACCTTTCGCACCGGCGATTCCGATCAAAATGCTGTATGACGAATTGACCGAAATATATTCGACCTTGCGGATGCCGGAATCTTTGTTTTTAACGACTTTGCCGCCGCCCATATTAGCGTAAATCGGATAACTCGATTCGCACGAAATCGCGCGTTCGACATTCGGCGGAACAGGTTGCTGATTCGAGTTACTGCCTTGTCTCAGCGCGTAAAGACTGAGTTGTGCGTTGTCTTTCGGCGTAAGTGTAATGACCATCGAAGAAGCCGCCGGAAGCGTAACGCGGTAAAAAACGTGATTTCCGTCGAACATCTCGAACCGTGTGCCGGGAAAACACGCGACCTGACTGCTTTCTGCCCAACGCAGAGGAATTATTTGCCCGTCTTTGATATTGCCGGTGATCTCACCGCCAGCCGCCGCATCTGCCGGCATTGTTAGCGGCGAAACTTTTACACTTTTTTCAGTTTGAGCGAAAATCGCACTGCTCAAAACCAATACTAAAACGAATAATTTGATTGTTGATTTCATAATTTTATTTTTCTCCTCTTCTGTGAGTATTAATTTTTATTGAACGAAATACGGTTCCCCGACTTTCGGGAGGCTTACCGCTATATTTTTATTACATTGGAAAACTACTTATATCTGTTTTCAAGAAAATGATTGATTAGCTCGTTATTTCTCGAAGCGACTATAAAACAGCTTGCTTTGTCATCAATTCGTTTGCATTCCACGTATTCTATAACCTTGCCATCATTATTTGCTTCGTCGAGTCTGAGTTTGATACTTGAGTCAGTGATTTCCTGATCAATTATGTATTTGGATGATGTTTGTATCTTTTTCTTGACTGTTTCATTTGCCTCATCCCAACTTGCTTCGATTTTCGGAAAATGCCAAATAGTTTCTTTACTGCGTGGACTAATTTCATCGGTTGTGGAATAAATAAGAGATAGATAAAACTCATTATTGAAAATAGAATCAGGTTTTTCTATTTCCGCACGATAGATTTTAAGGTCTCCGACTTTCTCAAATTTTTCTTTGGTTTCGCGGGTTGTTTCATCCATATTATCTTTGTATTTGTTCTTGAACCTATAATCTTTTTTCAGATAACCATAACGAAAGAAATCTTCAGCAGATGAAAAAATAGAAAAAGAATTAATCAGCACAAAAACCATTGCAAAAACAACCGCTCCGATGCCAAGCAGCGAATATAAATTCTTCTTTTTGGGATCTATTTTTCGTGCTTCAACCAAAATTAGAATACCGATCAATAAATAAGAAATTAAAGCAAGAAAAAAGCTGCTTATTAAGCTGGTGACAAGGAAATTATTGCCTTTTTCCGCACCAAGTAATGTCAGAACATACGGAATCACCAATGCTATTCCGATTAAAATTACTTGTAACAAAAATGAAATTACAACAATCGAATTTTTCCGTTTTGAATTTAGTCCGGAAGTAATAAAACCAACGATAAAAATCAATGGAATGATAAAAATTATGAATGTTAAATAAACATAAGATCCGATATGCAAGACCCAAATATTTTCCAAAGTTATCTCGACAATTTTTGTAATTCCAAATCGATAAAAATAATTCACAAAAAACAAAGCATAACCAAATCCCAAAAGAATTAAGCCAAATCTCTTTTTTATAACTCCGATCAATAAACATCCTGTGAGAGCAAAAAGCGGAGTTAACAACAAAAAATAATGGAAATAGGACGAAATATTTTCGGCAAGTCCGTATCTGTAAAAGTTATCATCAAAAAACTTACCAAGAAAAACAGGTCCAAAATCACGAACCGACAACATCCGCAGTTGCATTTCAGACAATAGCTTGAACACGCCGAATGAAAAACCAACTAAGGATCCAACTATACAAAAACAAGCGAAAATACTTGCCAACAAAGGCTTTACAAATACATTAGAAGAATTTATTTGCGTATCCATTTCTACTTCACCTTTTTGCTGTTTCACATTTTCCATTTTTCGTTGAACTTGAAAAAACTATGAAGTGAAAAGCTATGGATGGGCATAGCTTTTCACTAACTTATATAAAATCAATTAGTTACTGCACAAAATACGGCTCGCCGACTTTCGGAACGCTTGCCGCCATTTTCTTGCCTTTTTCGGATTTCCATTAGATTCCGTAAAATAAACCCGCATTCGGCATCGGCATATGTCTTTCTTGAATGGAATTTTCACCGACCGCAATTCATAAGAATTTATTTCACCTACTTGAGTCAAAAAGTAAATTTAATCAAAACCAAACTTAATAATTCCTTATCCGTGGATTTAGGTTTAGCTTCCTGATGTATTTACCGAAACTTCTACCTTTTGGCGTTTATTAGTTTCATTTTTGACAACGACTTTGTAGTTGCCTTTTGTA
>Ga0075152_10002095_pt1 | contig 14245 bp, 11 predicted proteins | sample JI61114C2DNA_FD_70964 | JGI IMG/M metagenome (GOLD analysis project Ga0075152, IMG submission 70964) | Wastewater effluent complex algal communities from Wisconsin, to seasonally profile nutrient transformation and Carbon sequestration -... | ecosystem: Engineered > WWTP > Effluent > Algae...
TTATTGCCGCTGGCTGTTGGATTCAACATTAATTTCGTTTCATTCTTCCAGCATTTCAATCCGCATATCTTCTTTGGTGGCGATAGCGTTGTGTTCTGGGGTCCGTTGAGCTGGACGATCATCTTCGGTCTCATCTTCGCATTCTTCCTCACCCTCGTGATGGTACCAAGTATGTACATCATCGCAGAAAGGATCCGCAGACCCATGGAAAAATTCTATGGCACCCGGTATATTGCATTGCTTGGTTTTACGGGACCGCTGTTTTTTATCTTTGTCGGGTTAATGTATCTCGTTAAAAAGATACAGGGTAAAAAAGTGTGGAACGGAACGTTGAAAGAAAGAAAAAGCTAATGATTTATATAGATGATTAAAGTTTAAATGCCGCTTGTGAAAACAAGCGGCATTTTTGTGCCGGTATGCTGACCTTGTTTAAAAACAGATAGATTGTATGATCATGAGATTGAAAACTGATTAAAAGTAAAATGTTGTGCTATTGAAATTGGAATTCGAAATCTCGTTTAAATAGATTGGCTATAATATTTATAGAAATACTTAAGTCTGCAGTTTTCCCTTTTTGTAACACAGGGACACGAAGACACAAAGGCACAGAGAAAACACAAATAAGCATTTTAAACGTATTGTGTTTTTAGGTTGTTTCGAATTTGTTTTCAGGGAACTGAATTTGAAGCTACAGTAGTGCAAAAGCTCAATCAGGGCTCCTTCCCGAAAAAAGGATGTAATTTTTTTCGGGGCTCTTTTTTTGTTACTTTTTTGGAGAAGCAAAAAAGTAAGAGATAAATTTCTAAAAGAATTTCAAATTGTTATTTTCATTTTTAGTTTAATGAATAGCATAACACATTATTTATAAAGAATACAATGTAGTGGACGTATGAGAATACTAGCATGCTTATGTATATCGGCATCTTTTCTGATCAATGGTTGCAGTGGACAGCAAAAAACTACGCCTGTTGAAAAACCAGTTTCAAGTGTAGTTAGTTTATCCGACAGCCAGTTAATTCAAAAAGTTCAGGAACAAACATTTCAATATTTCTGGGAAGGGGCAGAGCCGGTGAGCGGCCTGGCAAGAGAACGTTATCATGTAGACAATGAATATTCGCAAAATGATAAGAACGTCGTTACCAGCGGAGGCGCTGGTTTTGGCGTGATGAGTATTTTGGTTGGGATCGAACGTGGTTTTATCACGCGTGATGAAGGAAGAAAAAGGCTGGAAAAAATCGTTCATTTTTTGGAAACAGCAGATCGCTTTCATGGAGCATGGCCACATTGGTGGAATGGAGAAACAGGTAAGGTAAAACCATTCAGTTCCAACGACAATGGCGCCGACCTGGTAGAAACTTCTTATATGCTGCAGGGGTTACTTTGCGTACGTCAATACTTTCGGGATGGCATACCCGAAGAAAAGTTGCTTGCAGATAAAATAGATAAGCTCTGGCGGGAAGTTGAATTCGACTGGTTCCGTCAAGGAAAAAATGTATTGTATTGGCACTGGAGTCCCGATAAAGGATGGAAAATGAATTTCCCGGTACAGGGCTATAATGAATGCATGATCATGTATATCCTGGCCGCATCTTCTCCTACACATGGAGTACCAGCCGAAGTGTATCATGAAGGATGGGCACAAAACGGGAAAATAAAATCTCCGGCTGAATTTTACGGATATCCATTACAGTTATATCGCCAGGGCGGAGAAGGTTCTGCCATGGGCGGACCATTATTCTGGTCGCAATATTCTTTTTTAGGACTTGATCCACGCGGACTCAAAGATAAATATGCCGATTACTGGCAGGAAAATACCAATCAGTCGATGATCAATTATACCTGGTGTGTAAAAAACCCGATGAACTATACAGGTTACGGAAGCAATAACTGGGGCCTGACGGCGAGTTATTCAATCGACGGATATTCGGGTCATGCCCCGGGAAAAGAAAACGATTTGTCGGTTATTTCCCCAACAGCTGCATTATCTTCTTTTCCCTATACCCCAAAGCAATCCATGGCCGCCATGAAACATTGGTATCATGATATGAATAAACAACTCTGGGGTCCCTATGGTTTTTATGATGCATTCAGTGAAAAGGAAAATTGGTTCCCGAAAAGATACCTGGCCATCGACCAGGGCCCGATTGTAGTGATGATTGAAAATTACCGGAGTGGATTATTATGGAACCTGTTCATGAGTTGCCCTGAAATTAAAGCCGGCTTGAAAAAACTGGATATCGAATCAACACATTATAAATAGATAATACTTTGTGAGATTGTGATGTAATCCCTGTGTCCTTCGTATTCAACCTTGTATCCCTTGTGGTTCAAAATATTTTTAATTACCAAAGCAAAACATAATAATATCAATCCATGAGAAAAATACATCAATCTAAGTTTAAAACATCCTTCCTCCTTTCATGTTCCCTCTTCTTATGTTTAGGGGCTACGTCGCAAACAAAGTTGAGCCAGGCTTCGCCGGATAAGCAGGTTTTATTGAATGTTCAGGTAAGTGAATCAGGCGTTGCTCAGTATTCGGTTAACTACAAAGGCAACCCGGTCATTAGGCCGTCTTCGCTTGGTTTTCGTTTAGCCAAACCTGTTATGAAGCTGGATCAGTTTGACATGGTTTCCGTTGATTCATCTGAAGTAAATAATAACTGGACACCGGTTTGGGGCGAAACCAAACAGATCAACGATCACCATAAGCTACTCGTTTTGAAACTCGCTTCAAAAGGAAAAGAAAAGATATTGGTGAATATTTATTTCCGACTATACAATGATGGCCTGGCCTTTCGGTATGAATTTCCCACTCAAACAGGATTAATGCATTTTATCGTTGCAGATGAACTAACCTGCTTCGCTATGAGCGGCGATCACAAAGCGTTCTGGATCCCCGGTGATTACGATACCAATGAGTATGCTTATTACCAAACAAATCTTTCAGAGATTGATGCAACAGGTGGAAAAGTTGCACAGGAAATAACAGCCAAAACATTTTTCGATACAAATGCGGTACAAACGCCATTGATGATGAAAACGGCGCAAGGATTGTATGTGAATATTCATGAAGCGGCGCTGAGTAATTATCCGGCCATGAATCTTGTACTCGATAAAAAATCCATGACCTTTCATGCACACCTGGTACCCGATGCTGTTGGTAACAAGGCCTATTTACAAACGCCGGCACGTACACCATGGCGCACCATTATCGTAAGTGATAAAGCTGCAGATCTGCTCTCTTCTAAAATGATCCTGAATTGCAACGAACCATCTGCCATAAAGAATACCGATTTTGTGAAGCCCCAGAAATTTGTTGGTGTATGGTGGGAAATGCATGTAGGCAAATCGAGCTGGGATTATAGCGGCAGCCAGGTAGGATCACAACAGGAATCTAAAGTGCCTCATGGTGCTAATACAGCTAACGTTAAACGTTACATCGATTTTGCCGCAAAAAATGGATTTAGCGGCGTGTTGGTAGAAGGCTGGAACACAGGTTGGGAAGATTGGTTTGGACAATGGAAAGAAGATGTTTTTGATTTCCTTACACCTTACCCGGATTATGATATCGAAGCATTGACGGCTTATGCAAAAGAAAAGAATGTAAAGATCATCATGCACCACGAAACGTCGGGATCAGTTACCAATTATGAACGCTATATGGACAAAGCCTACGATTTCATGATCGCCCACAACATGAATTCAGTGAAAACGGGTTATGTGGGCAGGATCATCCCCCGGGGCGAACACCACGACGGGCAATGGATGGTACGTCATTACGAAAGAGTGGCCAAGGCCACCGGCAACAAAGGCATTATGGTAGATATGCACGAACCTGTTAGGCCAACCGGTATGCATCGCACTTATCCCAACTGGTTAGCCTGTGAAGCAGCCAGGGGAAATGAATTCAATGCATGGAGTGTGGGCAACGAACCGGCGCACGAAACCATCCTGCCTTTTACCAGGCTCATGGGTGGCCCGATGGATTATACGCCTGGGATCTTCAAGATCAAGATGAGTTATTACAACAAAGACAAAAAAGAACAGGTTCATACCACACTCTCCAAACAACTGGCATTGTATATTACGATGTATAGTCCTTTGCAGATGGCGGCCGATCTGCCCGAAAATTACGAACAGAAACCGGATGCTTTTCAATTTATCAAAGATGTGGCGGTAGATTGGGATGATACCCGAATCCTGGATGCCGAACCCGGAGATTATATTTATACAGCCCGCAAAGGAAAACAATCCGATAACTGGTTTGTGGGTGGCATAACGGATGAGAACAAACGCGATTATACCGTTAACATGCAGTTCCTGGATGCAGGAAAAAAATACCTGGCCACTGTTTATCGTGATGCAGACAATGCCGACTGGAAAAATAACCCGGAAGCTTATGTGATTGAAAAATTCATTGTAACAGATAAAACAAAGATGAACGTTGCCATGGCCGCAGGTGGCGGTTTTGCCATAAGCCTGGTGCCTGCTACAAAAGAAGACCTCGCAGGAAATAAGACTTATAAAAACAAATAACATACACTGCAAAAGTTGAACTCATGTTGAAAGATTTCATGCGAAAAACAGTAGCCTTCACGGCATGTGCTTTGATGGCATGCTGTTACCCGGGCGAAAGCCTTAGTGCTCAGCAAAAAACATTCTGCAATCCCATCAATATCGATTACGGGTATACGCCCATTCCCAATTTCAGTGAATGGGGTAAGCACAGGGCTACGGCCGATCCTGTCATCGTGAATTATAAGAATACCTTTTACTTATTTTCTACCAACCAATGGGGTTATTGGTGGAGTGACGATATGCTGAAATGGAATTTTGTATCCCGTAAATTCCTTCGGCCATGGAATGGCGGTGTGTACGATGAATTATGTGCACCGGCTGTTGGCATCATCGGCGATACCATGCTGGTGTTCGGTTCTACCTATACCAGCAAATTCAGCATCTGGATGAGTACCAATCCAAAAGCCAATGAATGGAAGCCCCTGGTGGATTCATTCGACATTGGCGGCTGGGATCCTGCATTCTTTACAGATGATGATGGCCGCTTTTATATGTACAATGGCAGCAGCAACCGGTATCCTCTTTACGGGATCGAGTTGAATCGCAAAACCATGCAGCCCATCGGTACAAGGAAAGAAATGTATTTATTGGAACAGGATCGATATGGCTGGCAACGGTTTGGAGAGAATATGGACAATACCTTTCTTGATCCCTTCATCGAAGGTGCCTGGATGACCAAGCATAACGGTAAGTATTACCTGCAGTATGGCGCACCCGGAACGGAGTTCAGTGGCTATGGGGATGGTGTTGTGGTGGGCGATAATCCTCTTGGAGGATTTTCTGCACAGTCAGATCCCCTTAGTTTTAAACCAGGAGGCTTTTCCCGTGGAGCAGGCCATGGGGCAACTTTCCAGGACAATGCAAAAAACTGGTGGCATGTTTCTACCAGTATTGTATGTGTTAAAAATACTTTTGAACGGCGCATCGGTATCTGGCCTGCCGGTTTTGATAAAGACGACCTGATGTATTGTAACACGGCCTTTGGCGATTACCCACAGAAACTTCCACAGGGGCCGGAACAAGGATCAAATATGCGATCAACCTTTGCAGGCTGGTATTTGCTGAATTATAAAAAACCGGTAACGGTATCGTCTACCCTCGGTAGTTATGTTGCCAATAATGCCGTGGATGAAAGCATTAAAACTTACTGGAGCGCCGCTTCGGCTGATAAGGGGGAATGGATACAAACTGACCTGGGAAATCTAAGTACCGTACATGCCATCCAGGTTAATTATGCCGACCAGGACGCTGAGTTCATGAGGAAATCGATGGGGGTATTTCACCAGTATAAGCTCACCTATTCTGTTGATGGTAAAAAGTGGATGGTGCTTGCAGACAAAAGCAACAACAAAACTGATGTGCCGCACGATTATATAGAATTGTCTACACCCGTACAGGCCAGGTTCATCCGCCTCGAAAATATTCACATGCCTACAGGCAAGTTTGCCATCAGCGGGCTAAGAGTTTTTGGAAACGGAAATGGTAAAAAACCTGATGCTGTGCAAAACCTGATCGTACTCAGAACGGAGAAGGATAAACGAAGTGCCTATATCAAATGGCGCCCGGTAGACAACGCCTTTGCGTATAACCTCTACTATGGCACAGCGCCGGATAAATTATACAGTTGCATCATGATCCATGATGTGAATGAATATTGGTTCAAGGCGATGGACAAGAATAAAGCCTATTATTTTTCCATGGAAGCGATCAACGAAAATGGAGTGTCGGCAAAAACAACCGTTAGTAAGGCAGACTAAGTAAATTGTATGATGAAACCATACTCCATATTTTTATATTGCTTACTCTTTTTGGGAAGTGTACCCGCTTATGCAATTCTCAAATTACCATCCATTTTTTCGGATAACATGGTGCTCCAAAGGGATAAATCCAATGCAATATGGGGCTGGGCTACTCCGGGTGAAACAGTGCAGGTAAGTTTCCGCCAGAAAAAATATGATACAAATACCGGAAAAGACGGAAGTTGGAAACTATCCATCGGTCCATTGCAGGCAGGCATTACCGATAGTATGACGATTTCCTGCGGCAAGGAAAAATTGGTTCTACGAAATATTGCTATCGGAGAAGTTTGGGTTTGCAGCGGACAAAGTAATATGGAATTCACCATGGGTGGATTTAAAGATTGGTATAAAGAAGAGATCACAACCGCCAATGACCCGGAACTACGATTTGTGGTATTGAAAAATGCCGTGTCAAATGAGGAAGCTGGCGATGCCGTATTATTGCACAACTGGGCTTCGATCAATGCTTCCAGCGTAGAACAATGCTCGGCCGTAGCTTATTTCTTTGCCAAAAAATTAAGGGCAAAACTTCATGTGCCCGTTGGGCTCATCAGCAGCAGCTGGGGCGGCACACCTGCACAGGCCTGGATGGATACGTCATCGCTTACCTCATTCCCAAACTATGCAAACCTGTATAAAAAAGTGATCCTTCCGCTTGATCTATCAGCGATTGACGAATTGAAAAGCAAGCTGAATAAAATTTATTTACAAAAAATTTCCTATGCCGAACCGGCTTTCAAAACTTCAACGCTGAATGATTATGTTGATGGCGGATGGGAAAATTGTCGTTTACCAGGAGCCTGGGAAGAAAATGGCCATCCCGATCTTGATGGAGTATGTGCTTACCGCATACGGGTTACCGTTCCACCGGGCTATGAAAACAAAACAGCAGAGTTGCACCTGCCAGCCATTGATGATATTGATTCTACCTATATCAACGGACATTTCGTTGGTACCCACCGGGTATGGAACGAATTAAGAAAATATACAGTACCGGCAGGTACCTTACGGGAAGGCGTAAACGTGATCAGCATTTGGGTAGAAGATACAGGTGGCGGCGGCGGCCTGAATGATGACCGGGAACAATTCTACCTGCAATTGGCTGATAAACGCATCAATCTTTCTGGCGAAGCCAAATTCAAATTATTGGTTCCTGCTGAAAGCATTGCACCGGGAGTGAATTTGTCTGCATTGCAAAATCAACCCGCCGTTTTATTCAACGCCATGATTTCACCCTTGCTTCCTTATGGTATCAAAGGTGTGATCTGGTACCAGGGAGAAGCCAATGTGCCGGCGTATGAAGAATACCGTAAGTTATTTCCGGCACTGATCAACAACTGGCGCCAGCGTTGGAACAACCCAATCCTGCCTTTTTTCTTTGTTCAGTTGTCATCTTTTAATCCATCCGGCATTGAACCTATAGAAAGCAACTGGGCTGCTTTACGGGAAGCACAAACTTATGCCCTCCGGCTTCCGCATACAGGCATGGCCGTTAGTACCGATGTAGGAGAACAGAAAGACATCCATCCAAAAAGAAAAAAAGAAGTGGGAGACAGGCTTGCTGCCAATGCACTTTACATGGAATATGGTTTTACCAAAGAAGAATATATTGGCCCGGAATTCAAAACCGCCACCAGGGAAGGCAATGGGATGATCATACAATACGATCATAAAGGAACTGGTTTAAAAATCAGTGGCGAAAAGCTACAGGGTTTTACCATAGCCGGCAAAGACAAAAAATTTGTACCTGCTGATGCTGTGATCCGGGATGGGACTGTGTTTGTATCGGCTACACAAGTAACATCGCCTGTATATGTAAGATATGCATGGGCCAATGCGCCATTAGAAGCTAACTTGTATAATATTGAAGGATTTCCTGCGGTACCATTTCGTACCGATCAATAAATGAATGATGAATAAAATGCGTTTATCCTTTTCCGTGATTTTGGTTCTCTGCCTGCTGACCCGTACGGCAGTGGCACAACCATTTGCGGATGAGATCAGGGCATTTAAAAAAACAGATAACGAACATTTCCTACCAAAGAATGCTATTTTATTTGTTGGCAGTTCCAGTTTTCGCAAATGGACCGATGTGCAGGATTATTTTCATGGCTATACCATCATCAATCGTGGCTTTGGTGGATCTACCCTGCCCGATGTAATTCGATATGCCAATGACATCATCATTCCTTACGCACCCAGGCAGGTGGTGATCTATTGTGGCGAAAATGACCTGGCATCTTCTGATACGGTTACGGCCAGTGTTGTGGTAGAAAGGTTCAAAACAATCTTCTACCTCATCCGGAAACAACTACCACGAGTACCGATCCTCTTCGTAGCCCTCAAACCAAGTCCATCCAGGCAAAAGCTTTGGCCCGCTATGCTGGAAGCAAACGTTCGCATCCGGCAATTTTTAAAACACAAGCGAAGAACTGCCTATGCAGATGTATATCATGCGATGCTAAACAGCGATGGTACATTGATACCCGGACTTTTCCTGGAAGACAACCTGCACATGACCGCAAAAGGATATGCGATCTGGCAAAAAATTATAAAGCCTTATTTACTGAAAGATTAAATATATAAACATGAAGCGAATTTCCCTTTTCCTGCTGATCCTGGTTTCCCTGCAACTCAGCGCACAAGACAAAACCCGTCAATCAAAAGCGGCCATGAATACTTTTGTTTCGGGACTGATGAAGAAGATGACCCTTGATGAAAAGATCGGTCAGCTCAACCTGCCAGGCTCGGGTGATATCGTAACCGGGCAGGCATCGAATTCCGATATTGCTAAAAAGATCAAGGAAGGAAAAGTGGGCGGACTCTTTAATATTAAATCTGTTGCCAAGATCAAAGACGTACAAAAGGTAGCAGTAGAACAAACACGTCTTAAAATACCCATGATATTTGGCATGGATGTGATCCATGGTTATCAAACCGGCTTTCCCATTCCACTGGCTTTATCCTGCACCTGGGATATGAAGCTGATCGAACAAACCGCACGCATCGCGGCAACTGAAGCCAGCGCCGATGGCATCAACTGGACCTTTTCACCGATGGTGGATATTGCCCGCGACCCACGCTGGGGACGCATCGCAGAAGGAAGTGGCGAAGATCCTTTCCTGGGATCTGCGATTGCCAAAGCCATGGTCATTGGTTACCAGGGTGATGATCTTACCAAAAACAATACCATCATGTCATGCGTAAAACACTACGCTTTATATGGCGCTGCCGAAGCAGGAAGGGATTATAATACCACTGATATGAGTCGTGTGCGCATGTTCAACGATTATATGGCACCCTACAAAGCCGCCATTGATGCCGGCGCAGGAAGTGTGATGGCATCCTTCAATGAAGTTGATGGAATACCGGCTACGGGTAATCGCTATTTGATGACGGATGTATTACGCAAACAATGGGGCTTTAAAGGATTCGTGGTAACGGATTATACCGGCATCAACGAAATGACCGATCACGGCATGGGTAACCTGCAGACCGTTTCAGCCCTTGCACTCAAAGCGGGCATTCACATGGATATGGTGGGAGAAGGATTTCTCACCACGTTGAAAAAATCATTATCAGAAGGCAAGGTTACCCTGCAGGAAATTGACGAAGCCTGTCGCCTCGTGCTGGAAGCTAAATACAAGCTTGGCCTTTTTGAAGATCCATTCCGTTATTGCGATGAATCAAGGGCAAAAACAGATATCTATACAACTGCCAATATAAAAACGGCCCGCACAGCAGCTGCAGAAAGTTTTGTGCTGCTTAAAAACAGCAATAAATTACTTCCACTAAAAAAAGCAGGGACGATTGCCCTCATTGGTCCGCTGGCCGATACAAAAGAAAACATGCCCGGCACCTGGAGCGTGTCTACCGATTTAAACTTAGCCATAACCGTTAGGAAGGGACTGGAAGATGCGATTGGTTCAAATGGCACGATCCTGTATGCAAAAGGATCGAACCTGATGTATGACAGCGCATATGAAGTTCGTGCTACCATGTTTGGCCGGTCACTGCACCGCGATAACCGCAGCAATGCCGACCTGCTTAATGAGGCACTGGCAGCGGCGGCAAAAGCCGATGTGATCGTGGCTGCACTGGGTGAAGCATCAGAAATGAGTGGCGAATCATCGAGCCGAAGCGACATCCGTATACCCGATGCACAACGCGATCTGCTGGAAGCATTGCTCAAAACCGGCAAGCCGGTGGTATTGGTTTTATTTGCTGGCCGGCCCATGGTGTTGAAATGGGAAGCCGACAATGTACCGGCCATTCTTAATGTTTGGTTTGGCGGAACTGAAGCTGGCAACGCCATCGCCGATGTAGTTTTTGGCGATGTGAATCCTTCCGGTAAATTGACCACGACGTTCCCGCAGCATGTAGGCCAGGTGCCCATTTATTATGCACACAAGAATACAGGTCGCCCGCTGGCCGAAGGAAAATGGTTTGAAAAATTCCGTTCCAATTACCTGGATGTATCAAATGATCCGTTGTATCCATTCGGCTTCGGACTTAGTTATACAAGTTTTAGTTACAGCGATATCAAACTCAGCAGTAGTAACCTGAAAGGAAACCAGGTATTAACAGCATCCGTTACCGTTAGTAACACCGGCAGCAGCAAAGGAAAAGAAGTAGTACAATTGTATATCCGCGACCTGGTAGGATCCATAGCCAGGCCCGTGAAAGAACTAAAAGGATTCCAGAAAATAGAATTGGCGGCAGGAGAATCAAAAACCGTTAGCTTCTCTATCACAACCAATGAACTGAAATTTTATAACAACGATTTGAAATACGATTGGGAATCCGGCGATTTTGATATCATGATCGGAAGCAGTTCGGCCGATGTAAAGAAAGCATCTGTTAATTGGATAAAATAAATGAATAAGAATATAATGTGTTGTGCTATTAAGTTAGTCATTTATCTGCCGGCTCAGCTAAATTTGCGTCATTGCAAGGAACGAAGCAATCTACCACTTGAAAGATGATTGACAAAAAGGTAAAGATTGCTTCGTTCCTAACAATGACGTTTTGGGGTAATTTAAACAATTGTAATTGACCTCACGAGTATTTTGCATTAATAAAAAGTTTATTAATAGCATAACACTTTAAAAATATAGTATTGGCATCTACCTTTTATTTGCACTATACCTAACAAATGAAATTAGTACGTTTTATTTTCATCTTACTATTCATTGGAATAGGCATTGCATTTACAGTGCCCAATTCCATTGATGAAATCATGTTAACCTACCAGGTGAATCCAAAAAAAATGGAGGTAAAACTTTACTGGAAAGATGATAAAGGCCATCCGTTTAAAAGCATCGGTCAGTTGAAAAAATGGATTGAAGGCAAACAGCAAAAGCTTTTATTTGCAACGAATGCGGGTATGTACAAAACAGATAACTCTTCATTGGGTCTGTTCATCCAGGATCAAAAGATCATTGCACCACTGAATACCAGGACGGCATCGGGGAATTTTTATTGGAAGCCCAATGGCATCTTATTTATCGACACAGATAACAATGCTACAATTTGTAAAACAGAAAACTTTATTCAGCGCAAATACATAAAGTACGCAACACAATCGGGTCCCATGTTGGTCTATGATGGTAACATCCATCCTGAATTCAAAAAGGGATCAACAAACCTGAATATCAGGAATGGAGTAGGACTGTTGCCCAATAACGAATTGGTTTTTATCATGTCGAAAAAAGAAGTGAACCTTTACGACTTTGCCGCTTATTTCAAAACACTAGGCTGTAAAAATGCTTTGTCATTTGATGGGTTTGTTTGCAGAACATATCTCCCCGAACAAAACTGGATTCAAACGGATGGAAATTTTGGCGTGATGGTGGGCGTAACAACAAAGAAATAAATGGCCAGTTACCAACATATTATTTTCGACCTGGGCGGTGTACTCATCAATCTAGATTATGGCAAAACCAACCAGGCTTTCATCGACCTGGGCTTCCCTCATTTTGATCATATGTTTTCGCAGTTTACTGCAGATCGCTTTTTTGAAAAACTCGAAACCGGCCAGATCGATACGGAAACATTTTATAAAGTGATCATGGCCATCGGCAAACCGGGTCTTACCCGGGAAGAGGTTCGGGATGCATGGAATACCATGTTGCTCGATTTCAGGAAAGAAAGTCTCGGGTACCTGCGAAAACTTCAGTCAAAGTATACGATCTATCTCTTAAGTAACACCAACGCCATTCACCTGGAAGCCGTTGAACATATATATGCAAAGCAGTTTGGGATTGGATCGCTGAATGATTTTTTTACAAAAGCATGGTACTCGCACCTCATTGGATACCGGAAACCGCATGCAGATACCTATTCATTTGTGTTGCAGGATGCGGGAATTGAAGCTGAAAACACGCTGTTCATTGACGACACCGCCCCTAATATAGAAACCGCCAGGCAATTGGGTTTTCACACCCACCTGTTGTTGAAAGGAGAAAAAATAGAAGACCTCGGCCTGTTATGACCATTTATTTTACCTCTTCGTATTCGATATAATCATCCTGGTAGCCCTTGGTTGGCTGGTATGGTTCGGCTGGCTTTTGATACGAATCCTTGTATTGGGCCTGCTTTTCTTCCATTTGCTGGTGCATTTCGCTCATTTTCCGTTTAACCTGTTTGGTGGTGCGGTAAATGGGAATAATGAATTCAAAAATCAGTTTATACAACAGGTAAAGCACAAAAAGCTCAAATAGTAACCTGACAATATTCATATGACAAAGGTATATACCCCCACGAAATACGATTGTTAATTTTTACCGATACGTACGGGATAGTTTTTGGTAGGTAAGCCGGATATTCTTATATTTGCAGCGGAAAAAGAAACAGAAAGAAGGGAACCGGGGTGTTCCCTTCTTCTTTTATAAAGCATAGAATGAGCCGCGAAAATCAAATAGAAACCGTTCAGAAATTATTGCTTCCTTTATTACCGGAAGATGTGTTTTTGGTAGAGATCAAGATCAAACCCATAAACAACATAAAAATATACCTTGATGCGGATGCAGGGCTGGGCATTGAAAAATGCATCAAAATAAACCGGGCGCTCTACAAGATCATGGAAGAGATGGCCATTTATCCTGATGGCGATTTTTCACTGGAAGTATCCAGTCCGGGCGTTGATGAACCGCTGAAACTCCATCGCCAGTATTTGAAGAATATGGGTCGTGAAGTGGAAGTACTGCTCAACAACGATGAAAAGAAAACCGGTAAACTGATCAATGTTACCGAAACAGACATCAGCATTGAATTTACCGAAGGGAAGAATAAAAAAGCGGTGGTGCACCAGTTGACCATTCCTTTTACAGACATAAAAGAAACCATTGTTCTTATAAAATTTTAATTAACACAAAACCCCTGCCGGCGGGGGCCCCGAAGCATTTCGGGAAGGAGGCCGGAGAGATTATGGCAAGTATCAATTTGATTGAATCGTTCCAGGAATTTAAAGAGGCGGAAAATATCGATCGCCCTACGTTGATGAAAGTAATGGAAGATGTGTTTAAAACACTGATCCGTAAAAAATACGGCAGCGACGAGAATTTCGATGTGATCGTGAATGATCAGAAAGGAGATCTGGAGATCTTCCGTCGCCGTACTATTGTTGACGATGATGACCTGTACAACACCCTCACTGAAATTGAATACAAAGACGCCATTAAAATAGAACCCGATTACCAGGTTGGAGAAGAGCTGTATGAAGAAGTTGACATCCAGAAGGAATTCGGCCGCAGGGCCATCCTCGCCGGTAAGCAAACGCTGGCAGCCCGTATCAACGACCTGAAGAAAAACATACTCATCAAGAAATACGAAGATCGTGTAGGCGAGATCGTTACTGGTGAAGTTTA
>Ga0075152_10002103_pt1 | contig 14233 bp, 12 predicted proteins | sample JI61114C2DNA_FD_70964 | JGI IMG/M metagenome (GOLD analysis project Ga0075152, IMG submission 70964) | Wastewater effluent complex algal communities from Wisconsin, to seasonally profile nutrient transformation and Carbon sequestration -... | ecosystem: Engineered > WWTP > Effluent > Algae...
CTATCGTTCGTACGGCTGCCTTCCGGAGTTAGATTCTTGGGTATGACCAGAGAGCGGGACAGAGTCGTGAGCGTGCTCCTCAGTGAGGCGGAGTGGCAGGCGTTCATCGAGCGCCACCCGCAGCCCGTGGACTGGCTTCGTGAGCAGATTCTGGCGGACCTCGCCGGGACGGCCACGCTGCCCAAGCCACAGCCGATCGTCCGGCAGACGCCGCTCGCCTTCAGCACCAGACGGGTCTGACGACGGCCGCGCGCGCGCCGGGGTGTCCCGTCAGCTGGCCTGTCGGTCCTCGCCAGGCCGCCCGCCGAACGCCAGTCTGAACTCGGTGTGACCGGGGCGGCTCGTCACGCCGATCGTCCCGTTGTGCCGCTCGACGATCGCCTTGACGATCGACAGGCCGAGTCCGCTGCCACTCCCTCCGCCTGTCCCGGCCGTTCGGGACGGGTCGCTCTTGTAGAACCGGTCGAAGACCCGGGGCAGGTGTTCCGGGGCGATGCCCGGTCCCTCATCCGACACGAGGAGCACGACACCTCCGGCTTCCGCACGCGCGCGCAGGCTGACGCGGCTTCCTTCGGGGGCGTAGCGGAGCGCGTTGGCGGCCAGGTTCTGCAGTGCCTGTTCGAGGCGTGTCCGATCGCAGTGGAGGATGTCGGCGCCCGGTTCAACGGACACGTCGAGCGTCACCTGCGCGTCGTGCGCCGTCCGTTCGTGCCGCGCGACGACCCGAGCGAACAGTTCCTCCACGCGCACCGGCTCGATGTCGAGCGCGCCTCCACCACCCTCGAGTTTCGCGAGGTCCAGCAGGTCTCCGATCAGGCGCTCGAGGCGCGCCGTCTCATCTCCGACGATCTGCAGGTACCGCGCGCGCGTCGCGTCGTCCAGACCCAGTTCCGGCATCGACAGCGTCTCGAGGTAGCCGCGCATGGCCGTGACCGGCGTGTTGAGTTCGTGCGAGACATCCGCGAGCAGCTGACGCCGTGCCCGGTCCGCGGCGACGAGCGCGTCCGCGCGTGCAGTGAGGTCGTCGGCCATGGCGTTGAAGGCCGACGCCACGGCAGCGACCTCGTCGTCGCCTGTGACGGGCGCGCGCGCGCTGAGATCGCCGCCGCCCAGTTTTCGCGCGGCCTCCTCGACCTGCTTCAGTCGTCGCCGCGCCGGTCCGAAGATGACGAACGCGGCGAGGGCACCGCCAACCACCAGCGTGACGCCTGCCACAGTCACGAGCGTCGGCGCGTACCGGGTCAGCAGGAACGAAAACGGTGGGGCCGGCGGAACCACGACGATGCCGACGAGGGCTCCGTTGGCGACGATCGGGCCGGGACGTCCAGTCCGCATCGACGGCGGGCCGCCGCGCCCTCCGAACGGGCCGCGTTCGCCGCGTGCTCCGGGAGGAAAGCCCGGTGAGTCCGGGCCACCGCCGGGAGCCGGCCGTCCCTCGAAGCGGGGCGGCTGGCTCGGGTCAGGCCGAGGTTCACCGGCAGGGGGACCGAAGGGGACATCGCCGTCCGGACGCCGACCCCGCTCTCCGAACCGGGCCGGGCCGCCCCGGCCGAACGCGCCGCGGGCGAGTCGTGCGGGGTCGACGGTGCGGAGCACATCGAGTCGCTCGCGTGCCTCCGTCTTCAGCACCTCGGGGAAACGGGCGCCGACCTCGAACACGCGGCCATCCGCGAGAAGCACGAGGAACGGCTGGGTGTCGGACGCGTACTCCTGACGGACATACGCCTCGATGTCGAGACCGCTGTCGCGCTCGAGCGACTGCGCGACGTCGAAGGCGATGGACTGGGCGAGTCGGTCGGGCGGCTGGTTGGGGACGGCCGAGCCGGCCTTCGACATCATCCACACGAACAGCACGGCCTGCACCACGAGGAGCAGGGCGAGGCAGGCGATGAAGCCGAGAGCGATGCGCCAGTAGAGACTGCGGTACCACATGAAAGAGCGAGGCTGTCCTGAGGAGATGCTACCGCCAGCGCCACGCGCCGCGCGGGTCATTGGACCGGCGTCACACTCTTTTCACTCCTCCCACTCGGCCTCGTCGTCCTCGTAGCCGGTCGCGATGAAGCGGACCGTGACGTTGTGCCGGTCCATCGCATCGAGTTCGCGGTAGATGCGATCCAGGTAGTGCAGCGAGATGTGGCGCACGTCGGCGATGGCCGGCACCCAGATCGTGATCTGGTCGCCCGAGTCGCTGGCCTGCGACGAATTCGAGAACCAGCGGCGGTACTCGTCCGAGTCGATACCCGGCCGCAACCGTTCGAGCAGGAGGGCCCAGATGTTCTCGCTGTCCGGCATCCGGCCATTCTAATGGGTCAGCTCTCGGCGTGGTTATACGGTGGCGCGGCAACGGGTACGTGGCTGCGTGCTCCGGCACACGCACGCGGCGGGTCAGCACGCGGTCATGCAGGTGTCGATCGTTCTGGTGTGGGGGGAGGAGGGCGCGGTGCGCCGGACGCGGGAGCGACCTGATGGCCGCTCCCGTCCGAGGAGGTGTGCTTACTCGTCGTTCGAGTCGTCGATGTCGTTCTGTTCCACGGCGTCGTCTGGTTCGTCCACGCCGTCCTCGCGGCTCGTCGCGAAATCGTCCAGATCCGGGACCGCCTCTTCATTGCTGTCATCGTCCAGCGAGAAGGAGCGGCCGGTGAACTTCGTCGGAATCGGGCCGCGCGGGCGCTCGTCCTGCTTCTTCTTCGCCTTGGCGTTGGGGCCGCGCTGCGGCTTGGCGTCAGGACCAAAATTGCGGTTGCGGGGCGGACTCGGCGCCGACGGGTCGAACGGACGCGGGGGACCGCCAAAGCCGCCGCCCGGGCGCGGACCGCCAAAGCCGCCGGAGGGTGGGCCACCCGGACGCGGACCGCTGAAACCACCCGGTCGCGGCGGACCACCGAACCCGCCACCCGGACGCGGACCACCGAAGCCACCGCCAGGAGGGCCACCGGGGCCCCGGTCTTCGCGTGCCCGTGCCTCGCTCACCGCCAGCGGACGTCCGTTCATCGGCTGACCGTTGAAGCGCTGAATCGCCGTCTCGGCGTGGGAGCGATCGAGGAATTCAACGAACGCGAACCCGCGCGGGCGACCTGTTTCCCGGTCAACGGGGAGCACGACCTGTGAAGGCGGGGCCACGGCACCAAAATAGGTGCGGAGGTCCGCTTCAGTCGTGCTGTACGACAGGTTACCGACGAACAACCGGACAGCCAATCAGTTATCTCCTTATTGTGTGAAGGAAACGCGGGGACCGCGAGGGGAGTGCAGGCGAAAAAGACACGGTGGGCAAGCGGAAGCTTAGGCGGAAAACCTTACCTGAAGTTTGCGGCCAAGGCAAGCGACTATAGTAGGGGTGAGGCCGTACATGTCAGTTCGCACGTCAGTTCTGTCGGTTGCCTGCGCGGCGACCCTCTTTGCTGGAACCCTCGTGGCGGCCGGGGGCCGCTCCTCGATCGAGGTCACCGACCTCCGCGAGTGGCTCACCTATCTGTCGTCCGACCAGCTCCAGGGGCGCGCGGTCTACACCGAGGGGCTGGGCCTCGCCGCGGGCTACATCCAGGACCACCTCAGGACCTGGGGCGTGTCGCCCCGGGGCGGTGACCGCAGCTTCCTCCAGAACGTCAACGTCCTGAGCGTCAAGGTCACGAACCATTCGACCGTGACCGTGCATGTGGGGCGCGAGACCCGCACGTTCAAGGACGGCGAGGGCATCGTCTTTCCGAGGAACGTCGGCGCGAAGCGCACCATCACGGTCAACCGGGTGGAGTTTGCCGGCTATGGCCTCGACGCGCCAGGCGCCAAGTATTCAGACCTGGCCGGCAAGGACTTCGCCGGTGCCGCCGTCGTCTATCTCGGCACCTCCGGACCGCAGGCGGTCGACAGCGAGCAGTCGCGCCGCCTCCTGGGCGGCCGGGGCCGCTGGCTCACGGATCAGGTCAAGGCGCTCGCCGCCATCGGTCCGGCCCCGCCAACCGCGGCCGCCGCGCCAGCTCCGCCAGCCGAGCCGAACCGGGCCCCCCGGCCCGACTTCGTCACGACCCAGCGGCTGGACCAGCCGATCGCGCCGTCGGTGTCCGGGCAGGACAGCCTGCTCGAGTTTCTCTTCAGCCATGCGCCGGTCAAGTACGACGAGTTGAAGAAGAAGGCCGAGGCGCGTGAAGCGCTGCCGGGGTTCCGGCTCGAGGACGTCACCCTCACGTTCAACATCGACGCCGATTATCAGGTGCTCCGCACGCAGCGCACCCAGAATGTCGTCGCCGTCGTGGAAGGGAGCGACCCGAAGCTGAAGTCGACGTTCGTCGCGATGGGCGCGCACTACGACCACGTGGGCTACGCGGAATCCGAACTGGCCGACGGCAAGCGCCCCTCCGCGCCGGGACGCGTCACGTCGGGTGCCGAGCAGGATCGCATCTGGAACGGCGCAGACGATGACGGGTCCGGCACGGTGGCGCTGATGGCGCTGGCCCGCGCGTTTGCGCAGGGGGCCCGGCCGAAGCGGTCGCTGCTGTTCGTCTGGCATGCCGGCGAGGAGCGCGGCCTGCTCGGGTCGCGGTACTACGCGGACTATCCGACCGTTCCGCTCGATCAGGTGGTCGCGCAGCTGAACATCGACATGATCGGGCGCAACCGCGACAACCAGACCAGCGAGTCGAACACGGTCTACCTGGTCGGGTCCGACCGGATCAGTACTGAACTGCACCAGCTCAACATCGCGGCGAACCGTGGGCTCGACCGCCCGCTCACGCTCGACTACGAGTTCAACGACCCGGCCGACGGAGAGCAGTTGTACTTCCGCAGCGACCACTACAGCTACGCGGCCAAGGGGATCCCGGTCATCTTCTTCACGACCGGCCTGCATCCCGACTACCACGCGAACACCGACGAGGTCTCGCACATCGAGTTCCCGAAGCTGACGCGCGTCACCCAGCTGGTCTACGAGACCGCCTGGCGGCTGGCGAACCTCGACCACGCGCCGGTGCGCGACTTCAGGGGGCCGCGCGCCGGGAGGGGCACGCGCGAGTGAACCGGCCGCTGCTGGTCATCTTCCTCACGATCTTCGTGAATCTGGTCGGCTTCGGGATCATCATCCCGCTGCTGCCGTTCTATGCCGAGACGTTCGGCGCGTCACCGCTCACGATCGGGCTGCTGTTCGCCGTGTTCTCGGCGTGCCAGTTGCTCGCGGCCCCAGCCCTCGGCGACCTGTCCGATCGGTACGGCCGCCGGCCCGTGCTCATCTTCAGCCTGCTCGGTACCGTCGTCAGTTTCGTGATGATGGCGATGGCGCACTCGATTGCGATGCTCTTCGCGGCGCGCATCGTCGACGGCCTGTCGGGCGGTAACATCTCCACGGCGCGGGCGTACGTCGCGGATGTGACCGAGCCGAAGGATCGTGCGCGGGCGTATGGACTCATCGGGGCGGCCTTCGGGCTGGGCTTCATCATGGGTCCCGCGCTGAGCGGCGTGCTCGCGGCCTACAGTTACACGGCGCCCATCTGGGCGGCCGCCGCGATCACGATGGTGGCCACGCTGATGGCCTGGTTCTGGCTGCCTGAAACCGTGCACCGCGCCGCTGCGGGCACCGGCATGCCCTTCCGCAATCTCGCCGAGATGCTGCGTCGCCCTGGCCTGCGGCGCATGCTGTGGATCGACTTCGTCTACTGGTTTGCGTTCGCGATCTTCCAGACGACCTTCGCGCTGTTCGTGGCGAGGCGCTTCGGCTTCGACGTCTCCCAGACCGGCTACTTCTTCGCGGCGTTCGGGATTCTCGGGGCGGTCGTGCAGGGGGCGCTGATCCGTCCGGTGGTGCATCGCCTCGGCGACAAGCCGACGTTCATCCTCGGACTCGTGTGTGCGGCGATTGGCCTCGTCGGCGCGACCCTGGCGCATACGGTGGTGTGGTTCACGGTGGCGCTGCTGCCGCTCGCGCTGGGCATCGGCTTCGGTCATCCGACGGTGTCGGCGCTGGTCAGCCGCGCCGGGCGCGGTGACGAACAGGGCCGTGTCCAGGGTGCGGCCGGCGCCATGGAGAGTCTCGGCCGCGCGCTCGGTCCGGTCTGGGGTAACGCGGCGCTGTCCCGCTACGGGGAGGCGATGCCGTATCTCTCTGCCGCGGCCTGCCTGGTCCTGACCCTCTTCCTCAGCTTCTCCTACACCGTCGCCGACTCCGACGCCCCGCTCCTCTGACCCGATCGCCCGCTCGGCTTCAGCGCATGCGGCTGTCCCGCTAGAGCGCGACAAGCCCCTGCCGGATGGCCTTGCGGACGGCTTCCGTCCGGTTGGCCGCGCCGAGCTTGCCACTGATGGCGGCGACGTGGAACTTCACCGTCTGGTCGCTGATGCCGAGGTGCGCCGCGATGGCCTTGTTCGACAAGCCCTCGACCAGATACTCGAGCACTTCGCGCTCGCGCGGCGTCAGCGCGTCGGCGTCGCGTGTCGTGGCGCGCCCGGCAGACAGCAGGATCGCGTCCGACTGCTCGCCCGCGGCCCTGGCATCGGGCAGCGTCTCGAACTCACCGGCGATCGCATGTCGCTCGTCGAGCTCGAAGCGCATCCGTCTGCGGTCCGCCGCAGGTCCTACCAACAGAATTCGCATCACCGCCCCGGACGCGCGGCTGGCGTGACGTCAACCGTCACCGGTGACGTGCCGCGCAGCAGTCGCATCGATACCGTCTTGCCCACGTGCTCTCCATCCAGCATATCGAGAAGGTCATCCGGTGAGCGCACGGCGCCCCCGTCGAAGTCGAGCAGCAGGTCGCCGACCAGGACGCCGCCCTGCTCGGCAGGACTCCCAGGCGTGACCCCGACGACGAGCAGCGCCGAGGGACGCCCCTCGCCGCGCTGCTGTGACTCCTGCAGCGGGGTGGGCTGGCCCGCGATCCCGAGGTACGCCCGCCTGGCGGTGCCATGCTCGAGCACGGTCGCCACCGTCGACCAGGCGATCGACACCGGGATGACCACCTGCAGCCCCCGGATGGCCGCCGCGGTGGAGAGGCCGACCAGCGTTCCCTCCGTACTGACGAACGCCCCGCCGCCAAAGCCGTCGTGCATCGGCGCTGTCGTCCTGATCACCTGCTCGAGTGCCCGGCGTCGCCCCGTCGGGAGCGGTCCCCCGATCACTGCTACCGTTCCGACGCTGGCGGTGAGCGCATTGGTCCATGACCGGGCCAGAGCGACCGCGAGATGGCCGACCCGCGGCGCTGCCGTCGCCGGCACGATGGGCACGGCCGTCATCCCCGGTACGCGAAGGACGGCGATGCCGCTCGCCGGGTCCCATCCCGCCAGTTCAGCGTCCAGCAGGGTCCCGTCGGCCTGACGCACGTGCAGGCCATCCTCGCGGCCGAGGTTGCGTGCCAGCGTGGCAACCACGCCTGGCGCATACACCACGCCGCTCGCCGGACGCCGCCGCCCGTGCACCTGGACGACGGAGCCTGCCGCCGCCTCCACCACATCCGCCCACGCATTCGAGATTGCTGTCAGCACCCGTTCGCCTCCATGTCCATCCGACACGCGCATCGTGGCAGACGGCGGAGCGCCGCACATCACCCGGATGGGCAGAGGAACTCAGAACTCAGAAGGCAGAAGTCAGAAGGCAGAAGTCAGAAGGCAGAACTGATTCATGAGGTCGGAGGTCAGAGGTTGGGGGTTGGGGAAAAGGGCAGGCACTTCAATCGGCAATCTGACATCTCGACTCTGCAATCTGAAGTCGCCAATCTGAATTTCAGCGGCGGGGGAGGGGTGAAGTTACGACGACGCGTTTGGGCTGGGTCCGATAACATCGTGGCCGATGGCTGATACGTGGGTAGTCGCGCCGGCGGAAGCCGGGGAACGGCTGGACAAGTTCCTCGCGGCACCCTCGAGGCTCGGGTCTCGTGGCAAGGCGGCGGACGCGCTCGAGCGCGGCAAGATCTTCGTGAACGAGGCTGAAGTCGGCCCGCCCGACGCGGCCCGGCGCGTCGGAGCTGGCGACGCCGTACGCCTGTGGATGGACCGGCCCGGCAGCTCACGCAAGCAGACCCATCGTCCGCCGCGCGGCGCCGAAATGCCCATCGTCTACGAAGACGATGCGGTGGTGGTGGTGAACAAGCCGTCGGGCCTCCTGACCGTGCCGCTGCCCAGGCGCGACGGGGCGCCGTCGGTCGAGGACGCGCTCGTCAGTCACCTGCGGTCGAAGCGGCGCAGGCCGTTCGTGGTGCACCGGATCGACCGCGATACGTCCGGGCTCGTCATGTTTGCCACCCGGTCCGACGCGCAGACCCGCCTGAAGGAGCAGTTCCGCCGTCATGAAGCGGAGCGCATCTATCTCGCTGCGGTGTACGGGGTGCCGTCGCCGAGCCGCGGCACCTGGCGCGATCATCTCGTCTGGGACCAGGAGTCGCTCGTGCAGAAGGAGACCCATGCGCACGACCCGCGGGCCAGCGAGGCGAGCTGCGACTACGAGGTGCTCGAGGATTTTGGCGAGGCCGCGCTGATTCAGGTCAGCCTGATCACGGGGCGCCGGAACCAGATTCGACTGCAGGCGCGGCTTCGCGGGCACACCCTGATTGGCGAACAGCGGTACGTCTACGGACCGGACAGCCTTCGAACGGTGGAGTTTCCCAGGCAGGCGCTCCATGCCTGGCGGCTGGGGGTAATCCACCCCATGACGGGAAAACCATTGCGGCTGGAAGCCCCCTTGCCAGAGGATATGGTCGAGCTTGTCGACCGGCTGCGGGGCTGAAATCTCCAGGATGAGTCAGTTTGGGGATCCTCCCAAGCCCTGAAGCGGTCTAAGATGTTGGGGGAGTTTTCTATGGCAAAACGTTCTTCGTCCGGCGCGATTGTCTGCCCCAGATGCGGGGTTCCCAGCGCGAAAGTCATCGGACGGTCTGAATCGCTACCGGTCATCTACCTGCGCTGCGACGACTGCGGCCGCACCTCGATTTCGCCCGAGTAAGGTCATTACAAATTTCGCGGGGGGACAGACGGAGATGTAACCGGCCCCCCGACCCTTCCTCTCTGTCAGGCGGCGTTCAGCCGCCGTAACTCTCTCTTCTATATACGTTTCAGGCAGCTCCGTCCCGTACGGCACGGAACGCGCATCCGTGAGTACCACCTACCCAGGTGCAGGGTCGGAGGTCATGGAAACTGCTGCCGGTCATCGTCACGCTGATTCGTTCGCCGTCACCTTCGAGGACGGCCTCGGACAACGTGTGTCCCAGGTCGATCCGCCGAACGGAGCCGAGGTTCAGTCGCTCGTGCTCCGGAGTGCGTTTGCCGCTGTCCCCTCGTTCGAGTTCTCGCTGAGGGAACGCGTCGAGCGCCTGGCCGCGTTCCAGCACCCGCAGTTCGTGCGGGTGGTGGAGGTCGAACGCATCGCTGGCACCACGGACGAACTTCGCGTGGTCTACGAGGCGACGGCCGGCACGCGGCTGTCCGACCTCCTGCGCGGCGCGCAGGCCCGGCAGGTGCCGGTCGGCATCAACGCGGCCCTGTGTGTGGTCCGCCAGTTGGTGCCTGCCCTTGCCGCCCTGCAGGCGCAGGGCGCGGACATCGCCCACGGGGCGCTCGCACCCGAGCGGTTGCTCATTACGCCTGATGCCCGTCTCGTTGTGACGGACCATGTGCTCGGCGGCGCTCTCGAGCAGCTGCGGTACTCGCGGGAGCGGTACTGGAGCGAGTTGCGAATCGCGCTGCCGGCGGCCACGACGCCCAGGCTCGACCAGCGCGCCGATGTGTTGCAGCTCGGCCTGGTTGCCCTGTCACTGATCCTTGGCCGCATCGTCCGGCTCGAGGAGTTCCCCTCACGCATTCCCGACGTGCTGGCTTCGACCACGGCGATTTCGCCGCAGGGCGGGTTCGAGCCGCTGCCTGCCGGGGTGCGCGGATGGCTGGCGCGTGCGCTCCAGATTGGTCCGGAGCGGCCGTTCGCCACGGCCGCTGAAGCCCGCGATGCGTTTGACGCGGTGCTGGGAAATGCCGAACTGCTGGCGTCGCCGTCGGCCCTCACCGCGTTCCTCACGCGCTACCAGGCGGCAAGCGCCGCCGATCAGAGTGCGCGCGCGGCTCGCGTGGGTTCTGCTGCCGCGCAGGCGTCGGCTGCCGCGCCGCCGCTCCAGCTCGTCGCCGCCCAGACCGCACAGGTCCGTGGTGATGGTGCGGACGTGCTGGCACTGGCCGCGCCCGTCGCCTTCCGCCGCGGCGGAACGGCGAAGGCCACGGTCACCGCGCGTCGGAGCTCATCCTCGGACGCCGGCGACCAGGGCTCGTCGCGGGCGACCGAGGCAGACTGGACCGCGGGTCTCGACCGCGACGGTGGCTCGCGCCAGTGGTGGTGGAACTGGCGGCTGGTCAGCGCCTTCGTCGTGCTCGCCGGCATCGTGGGTGCGAGCGGCTCGCTCGGCGCCGCCCGTCAGCTGCTGCAGATGGTCGACACCGGGCATGGCACGCTCGAACTCTCGAGCATCCCGGCTGGCGCGGAAGTGTTCATCGACGGCGAGTCGAGAGGGACGACGCCGCTGGCGGTGTCGCTGCCGACGGGCGCGCACGAGATCGAGCTGCGCGCGGGCAAGGCGCGCCGTGCCTTCGGCGTGATCATGGCGAAGGACGAGAAGATCAAGCAGCAGGTGAAGCTCGGCAAGTCGACGGGGGCCAGACCCCGCGCCGCGGCGAAGACTGGCGGTGCGGGGGCGAAGACGCCGTCCGGGACTGCCGCCGGGGCGGCACCTGCCGCGCCCACGACGGCTGCCGCGTCCGCCGTGCAGGCCGAGAGTGTTGCCAGACCCGAGGGCGTGCGTCAGGTTGGCGGGCTGGACGGTCTGAGTGGACAGTCGGCGCTGCCGCCGCCGATGGGGATGTCTCGCTAGTAAGTGATGGGCGGCACCGCCTCCGCGTCTAGCGCGGAGGGGTGGCGCCCTTCTTCTTTTCGCGGGCTTCGCGGTCGGCGCGGAGCAGTTCGACCACTTCCGGCTGGTTCGCCATCGCCGCGAACAGCCACGCTGACTGGCTCTTCTTGTTCTGAAGCTCCATGTCGGCGCCCTTCGACAGCAGATACGCCACCATCTCGACGTACCCCTCGCCAGCCGCCCGCATCAGGGCGGTCATCCCATCGTCTTCGTTGGCCGTGTTGACGTCCATTCCGCGCGAGAGGAGCAGTTCGAGCGCGGGCTGACAGTTGGATCCTGCGGCGAGGAGCAGAAGGTGGTCGCCGCCGAGGTCTGCCTTGAGGCTGGCGCCCGAGCCGAGCAGCGAGGTGGCGAGCGGGAGGCGGCACCCGCGCACGGCGAACGCCAGCGCCATGTCGACGCCCTTGGTGACGCCGGCCTGCTGCAGGACCGACACGACCTCATCCTGACCAGTCGATGCGGCGTACACGAGGGCGTTCATGCCGTTGTTGTCGTCGAGCTGCGGGTCGGCCTTGCTGGCAAGGAGCAGCCGCGTGACCTGGGCATTCCCGCCGAGGGCCGACGCCATGATGGCCGTCCTGCCGGCCTTGTCGCGGAGCGAGGTGTCCGCGCCTCCGGCGAGGAGCACGTCGGTGGCCTGCGCGTGGCCGCCGTACGCGGCCGCGACGAGCGCGGTGGCCCCGTCGCCATTGGTCAGGTTGACGTTGGCGCCCCGGGCGAGCAACACGCGGATTGCGCCGGCGCGGTTGGAGGAGGCCGCGGACATGAGCGGCGTGATGCCGTTCTTGTCCTGGACGTTGGCGTTCGCGCCGGCGGCCAGGAGCGCTTCGACCGCCGCGGTGTGTCCCTCGTGCGCGGCGACCGTCAGTGCGGTTTCACCGTCCTGGTCGGCCCCGATGTCCGCGCCTGCGGCGACGAGCGCGCGGATCACGTCGGCACGGCCGTAGAGCGCGGCGATGCCGAGCGCCGTCATGCGTGAGTCGCCAGGCGCATCGAGAGGAACCTTGGCGGCGATGGCGGCGGCGATCTGATCGAGCTGGCCATTCATCGCGGCCTGCTGCAGCCGGACCGTCGCCTCGGATGCGCCTGGGGCCGCAGGTGGTTCGGCAACCGGCTGGGCGGCGCCACAGCGCGCCACAATCACGACGAAGGCCAGGGCAGCGAGCACGACGCGGGAAGGATTTTGCAGCAGCACGGGCAAAGTATAGCGAATGGTGGGTTGCGGGCGCGCCTGTGCTGTGGCAAGATCCCCCGCGTTACGCCCCTCGGCAGGCTGCTCCATCGTCCGTCGGGTCACGGCGGCACATGAGCAGCCCGTTTGAAAAGCAATCGCTCCACGATTCAAGCGCTGTTCAGGAATACGACGCATTAATACGTAGCAAGGGAGAGCGGCAGATATGCACCGCGTGTCGTCACTCATGTTCGGACTCGGTCTCGCCCTCGTGGCGGCGACCTCGCTCAGTGCCCAGGGCCTCGGCGGCAGCGCCGAAGGCAAGGCCATGAAGAACCCGGTTGCCACGTCGGCCGCGTCGGTCGCGGCGGGGCAGGCGCTCTATGCCAAGAACTGCCGGTTCTGCCACGGGCCGGAAGCCAAAGGCAACGGGCCGATGGCGCCGAAGGACACGCACCCGTCGGACCTCACCGACGCCAAGTGGGACCGCGGCACGACGGACGGCGAAATCTTCCTGGTCATCAGGGACGGTGCCGGGCCCGACATGAAGATGAAGGGCTACAAGGGCCGGATGTCAGACCCGGACATCTGGAACACCGTGAACTACCTCCGGAGCCTCGGTCCGAAGAAGTAGGCGGCTGACTCCAACTGCACCGGCATCCACGATGCGCTACTACACGGTCCTCTTCTGTATCGTTGCAAGTATCGCGGGTGCCGGCTGCAGCTGGCTCGACGATCGGCCCGCGCCGATCGACGGCGCCCCCTATACCGCCCAGGCGCACTCCGGCGCCCCCCGGCTGACGACCGCCCACGACACCTTCGGCGCGGCGGTCAACGAGTACTTCTGGGTGAAGCCCACCCCGACGCAGCCGATCGAATTCCCCCACAACACGCACATCGAGAAGGGCCTGACCTGCACGGAGTACTGCCACGAGGCGGTCACCAAGGGCCCGCAGGCCGGACTTCCCAGCGTCAACACCTGCCTCATCTGCCATGCGGCGATCGCGACCGACAAGCCGCGAATCCAGCAGATCACGCAGATGTCGGAGAAGGGGATCGATCTGGCCTGGCAGCGTGTCTACGGCTTCACGCCGTCGGCGCACGTCAGGTTCAATCACGCGCCGCACATCCGCGCCAACGTCGAGTGCGCGACCTGTCACGGCGACATCGCGCACCAGACGGTTGCGCAACGCAATGTCGATCACAACATGGGCTTTTGCGTGACTTGTCATCGGGAAAAGAACGCCCCCAATGACTGCCTGACCTGCCACTACTGATGGACCGCCGTACATTTATCAAGCTCACCGCGATTACCGGGACCTCTGCGACCCTCGCGGGCTGCGGCGTCCCGGAACACCAGCTCATCCGGTTCGTCCCGGATGAGGAACTCGTGCCCGGCATCGCCGAATGGAAGCCGAGCGTCTGTCCGCTCTGCAGCGCGGGCTGCGGGCTGAATGTCCGCGTCATGATGGCCGACGTCGATGTGACGAAGGATGGCCAGCAGGGCGTGGTCCGGAAGGGTGTGGCGAAGAAGCTCGAGGGGCTCGAGACGCACCCGATCAGCCGCGGCGGCCTCTGCACGCGTGGCCAGGCGGCGATTCAGGTCACGTATCACCCGGACCGCATCGCGCAGCCACTCAAGCGCACCGGCGACCGGGGGCGCGGCACCTTCGAGCCGATCACCTGGGAACAGGCGCTGACCGAACTCGTCGGCAAGTTCGACGCGCTCGCGGCGGCCGACAACCAGAAGGCGCTTGCCATCATCACGGGCGGACGCCGCAGCCACCGGCAGCTGCTGTTGGAACAGTTCGCTGCCCGGTATGGCGCACCGGCGCCGATCGCGTACGAGCTCTTCTCGGACGACCTCCTGCGGCGCGCGAACCAGCTGAGTTTCGGGTTTGCGCAGCTCCCGACGTTCGACCTCGGGCAGGCGCACTTCGTCATCGGCTTCGGCGCGGACTTCCTCGGCACCTGGAACTCGCCAGTGGCGCATGCCCAGGCCTACGGCCACATGCGGCAGGGGCGGCCCGGTGTGCGCGGCGCCTTCGTGCAGGTGGAAGCGCGGATGACGCCGACCGGCGCCTGCGCCGACGAATGGGTGTCGGCCAAGCCGGGCACGGAAGGCGTGCTCGCCCTCGGCATCGCGCACGTCCTCATGCGGGACAAGCTCCGTCCTGCGGGCACCGGTCGCGCGGGTGCG
>Ga0075152_10002104_pt1 | contig 14229 bp, 19 predicted proteins | sample JI61114C2DNA_FD_70964 | JGI IMG/M metagenome (GOLD analysis project Ga0075152, IMG submission 70964) | Wastewater effluent complex algal communities from Wisconsin, to seasonally profile nutrient transformation and Carbon sequestration -... | ecosystem: Engineered > WWTP > Effluent > Algae...
GAAAGGGTGTTCGAAATGAATGCTTCAGATGATCGAGGAATTAAGGCCGTCAGGGAAAAAGTTAAGAAGTTCGCAATGAATGCGATCAGCAAAAACGTCGATAAGTAGCTGAGTTGTGAATGTAGAAAGTACCTCTGTCCCAACTACAAGATCATCATTCTTGACGAGGCTGATAGCATGACGACTGAAGCGCAGTCTGCTCTTCGTCGTATCATTGAAGATTTCAGCGAACGCACCAGATTCGTGATAATCTGCAACTACATCACCCGCATCATCGAGCCGCTCACCTCCAGATGTGTGAAGTTTAGGTTCCGGCCAGTTCCAGTCGAAGAACAAATCGCCAAGCTTGAGGAAATTTGTCAGAAGGAGAAAATTACTATTGGCCGTGAAATAATCGAATCGTTGCTGTCCCAAGGCGATTTGAGGAAGTCAATCAACAGTCTGCAGAGTCTGCATAACGTGAATACTGTGCCGGAAATCCTACCTATTCCACAGCAAGTATGTAGTAAGCTATTCGAAACACTGAAGTACTCGAATAACCTTGGGGAAGTGCTCCGTCAAACGAATGAACTGCTGCTGCAGGGCTGGCCAGCAGACGAACTTCTCCGAGCAATGCTGAACTAATCCACAACACTTGGCGATAATAAGAAGATAGCGATGATCTTCGAAGTGCTAGCACGGGCCGACCTTAACATCAATCGTCGGGGCAGCCAAATTCAGATTATTGCTGCTGTCTCCGACATCTTCTACGTGCTGCACTCGTGAACGGAGACATGATTATTTATAGTCGCAAACATGAAAATACTTATGGTGGTGATGCTGCTGATCGTGGGTACAGTTGCGGATGCATGCAACGCTAACTGTCTGCAGTATTCCTCTTCGGGTTCCTCGACACAATGCCCGTCGTGTCCCTGCACCGCTTCACCGCTCAAAGTAAACGTGACACAATTCACAAGCTTGTATTCTGATTGGCATGGATCATGTCTGGACTGTATCGCTAACAAATGGAATCAGGGAAACGCACATGCAGTCGGCTATGAGCCGATTCAAAATATATGGGCAATCGGACTGTTTCGACTCAGGCAGGAATATTGCCCAAACTCGGACCTCTGCAACCCAAAGATAGCTGTGGGTTGCGCTCACAGCATCTGGCAGTCATCTGGTTGGGCTCAATGGGTCGTCGATATCGGTAGCTTCGGTTGTAGCTCAGTATGTATCAACAACCCGCAACAGTCCTGATGATGCATGCTAAAAGAATTCATTAGTCACACTCAGTCTGACTCTTTTGGTTTGATTGAGCTCTGAATGAAATCTTCGAACTCAAACTGACTGTCCTTATTGTCATGTTCAAATGCACCGATGTTCTCGCCGTCGAGGATATTATGGAGGTTGCCTTCGTTGACCTGCTTGAACTGGTTTTCAGAGAGCATGGAAGAATCCAAAGCCCTTTCAAAGTCGTCTGGGAATTCCTCGAATTGGTTAAGGTTGGCCGATAGCTGGGACTTCGAAAGAGATTAATTGTGGAAGGAACCGAAATCGTTGAAATCGGCACCCTCTTCATGTTGGGGCTGTTGCTATGGCTGGCTGGGTTTGGTAGGCGATTGCTTTTCACGTTCTAAGTCTTCCTGGTTGATTTAACGGGAGTGAGCTAACTCAGCCTCATCGAAATCAGAAAACTCATTCATCAGTGGGATATTCTTTTCGGGGCTTGTAGCAGCAGCTTCCTCAGCTTTGGGTTGGTTGGGAAGGAACAAATTCTTTTAGGACATCATCGAAGCATGCATTGAGTTGTCCTTGAAATCTGCAAATTCATCCTCATCGGCTAAGTTATCCTGACCATCATCATCAGGTAAATTAGCTTCATTGGGGGCAACTGTCTGCTCGACTTGCTGAGGTTGTTCAAGACTCGTTTTTATGTTGGTTGGATTAACGAGCAGTGGAAGATTCTTCTAAGATACCATAGATGCTGACATCGATCTCTACTCATAATCTGCGAACTATTCTTCGTTAGCGATGGCATTAGTCTCTCCACTAGGAACGGGCTTATCTGCTGTATAATCTACTTGAAGAATTTGGTCCTACTGGTGCTCTTCTTCCACATGCCGATCCGATATCATAGAATGCGACATCGACTCGTTCTTGTAGTCGGCAAATTCGTCAAGGTTCTCCAATGCTTCCTCATTCGCTGAACTTCTGATGAGAGCCACCTTATCAGGTTGGTCAGATACCATTGATTCAGAGGGCGAATTCTCCTTGAACTACGAAAAATCTCGCAAACCACCGCTACTTTCAGTCTTGAGTCGCTGCTGCTATTCGATTGGTTCCACACCGTCAATTTGTAATTGGGCTGAACTTTACTGATGTGTCTTTTATTCAGGAATGTGATGTATTGGAGCCTCGAAAACTTGGTCAACAAGAGCTTCTACCGTTGGTGGATGCTCATTGGCGTGGTCGGTAGGCTTTGTTTACACTTCCACAGTCGATGTTATAAAACTCTACACTCTTGGAACTTCACCTTTAATTGTAGCTTCTTGCTCAAAGTCGGTCTGTGCAGCCTCAAGGGTGGTTCCTTCATGGACAATTGAATTCTCCATCTCAACTTGCTCCATGTCCTCAAAGTCTGCCATATTTGGGAGGCCACCGTTTTTAATCTCCTCTTTCGCCGGACTTTGCTAACGCTACTCGGCTACCACCACATTTTCTTCCATATTGAACGGTTGAATTTGCGTATCCTGGTTGCCTGTCCCCACAGCCTTGTAAGACGACTCCCAATTTCTCCCCTTTTTCCATTCGAACACCTTTTGAGAACCTTTTTCAAGGAGAGTATCCAGATCCTAATGTTCAATGTCCTCGATGTCGACTATTTTTTTTAGAATGCTCTTGACAAGGTTAGTATAATTTGTCAGTTTCATGTTGTTAATCGCCTTTTCCTTCTCAGCTTCCTCAATGTACTTTTTGAGCAGCAACGAAGACTCGTCAACAGACGATCGTGAAGTTGCTGCTCGGGTCAGTTCCTATTGAGTTCTCCGAAGTTCCTGCTCAACTTCCAATAGGTGTGATGACAGTTCCGAAACTTTGTGCTCCTTCGAAGCAATTTGTTGCGTATACTGGCTAATCGCACTGGTGAGTGTTTGGAGCTCTTGCTCTTTTAGGTTGGTTTGTTTGGTTAGATCATTGTTCGCAGTCCTCAGGGCCTCCAATTCTGTTGTTGGTACTTATTGTTAGACGAGCTTGCTACGTAGCTCGCTTAAAGATACCTCCAGCTCGCTGTACCGTTTGTTGAGTTGGGCTGTCTGCTGCTTGTGCTATTTCTGGAGTCGGTTGATCTGTTCGATGTCTCGGCTGAACTGTTGGGTCAATACCTCGGCCAGCTGTTTCTTGTATTTGTCCACTTCTTGCTCAAGTGCGGCGATCTTGATATTTGGAGAGTCAATGTCGATTGGGTTGAAGTCCATTCCTGCCTCTAGATACTATGCTTCAGGTGGGATCTGTTCCCGAACAACAGTATATTCCTTCATCCTTTGCAGCTCAAGCTCGCGGCTCAGCATTTCAATATGCTCGCGCATCGCAATTAGCTGGTGTTAGTTTTGCTAAACTGTTGATGTTTGCCGCATTACTCCACTTTATTCTATTCGGCATTGCAGATGACTGATTTATTACTGCAGTAAAACATTCTAATTCACCAATCTCCTGAGCTAGCGCTACAAATTTTCTTGAGTCTTCTCCTATTGACAAAGCTTTTATGTCAACGCCCTCACCGAATTGGCTAGAGAGATGTTTTCTTCTCTTAACTTTTCCACGGTTTGCTGCAGCTCAGCTATCACACCATTCAACCTTATGACTTCATCGTTGAGAATGGTAAAGCGTTGTCTATCGTTATCGAGTTACTTCTACAGCTACTCAACCTTCAAGCGCTACTCTGTTAGCCTTGCCAGCTCGTTTGAGGTTTCAACATCATGCCGCTTTTCTTCCTCCAGTTGTCTCTCCACATACTTCAGCTCCTTCTCCAGCTTTTAGGTGTACTCTTCTTTGTTAGATTATGCTTCCTATAATTGTGCCTCCAGTCTGCTTACCATCTCGTGCAGCCTTCTGTTCTGCTCCTCCAGTTGATTCTTACTCTTCTCCAGCTTGCCAATATCATTCAGGAAGGACACCTGCTCCTACTCCATGGTCTTGTTCGCCTCCTCCAATTGCTTCACTAGGATAGTAGTTCTTTGAAGTGATTGGTTCAGTCGAGCGACTTCCTCTTTGTAGGTCTCCACCTCCATAATATTCTGCTGGCTTGCTTGAGCAAGCAACTCCTCCATAGAGAGTGCTTGGTCCTGCAACTTCTTTTCCAGTGCCTTTTTTTATTTGCTGAGAGACTATAGCTTTGCTTCCCGAACTTCACTTTACTCTTGGATCTGATCCAATCGCTCCATCAGCTCGGAGATCTGCTCTCGTAAGTCCTCTGGATGTTAATCGTCATCCTTCGGTGCTTGGTCTTGGCTCTTCTGGAGTGCCTACTTGAGAGCTTCAACTTCACTACTCAAAGACTCTTCTGAAGCAATTTTCTGTTGTTTGAGCTTTTCCATCTGCAGTTTCAAAAAGTCCTGCGATTTGCGCATCTATTGGATAGTATCTTCAAGACCCTTCTCCTTCTTTGCTAACCTCTAGACCTTGGACTCACTTGTTTGGATCTGTTTTTTACAATCGCGAAGTGCTTCCAAGAGCTCGAGCTTCGTCTTCTATCTCAGGTCTAGATCTTCTTGAAGTGAACTCACTCGATCGTTTGCTCTTCTTACTTCTGCCTCTGTCTACTTTAGCTTCTGAGAGAGCTCGCGGTCCAGCTATCTTTGGTTCTCAAGCTTCTACAGTCGGCGGGTGAGTTTATCAAGGTCTGTTTATAATTCGGAGATGCGTTCAGCCTTGGTTTGGTTGAGTTGCTCCAGATCCTGTATTTGTTTGGCCTGTTCCCTATTGAGTTTCTTCTCAGTAGCCAGTTCCACAGCTTGGATCATTCTCTCGGGATCATTGGAGGTTTTGCTGGAAGTGTGATCGTGACGCTACTGCCCAACAAACTCTCTGAGAAGTTGGATGAGATGTTGAAAGTCAGGCTAATTCTGTTAGCCCTGCAGTATGCCAGCTGACTGACAGATGCCGTTAAGGTCATCATAGATTTCCTCCAGATTGGCTTGCAAGAGCTCGTTTTACTTGCTGGCTCGTTTGAGCTGCTCGGAACGGTCCTTATTGCCTTGTATCTTAAGAATCTCCACTTGGTTGGTTAGCGAGGCTTTTTCGTTCTTCAGTTGCGCAATTTATTTTTCGAAGGCTGATGTTCCTGTACTACCTGTTGTTCTCGTGCGCTGTTTTGTGCAAACATCCCGCAGGAACAGTTCGAGGACTTCAGTATCGGACAGCCCAGCTGTATCTCCGGTATGCCCTTCGATGAGTGGTAGCACCCTCGCTGCAATGTAATTTCGAAGCTAAGTGTAACGGTTGTTGATCTTGCTCTATGGTACTGCTAACTTCTTTTCAAGACTCATTCGCTCTGCTTCAAGGGATTTCAGAATCATCTAGAGCTCGCCCTTCTTGCGGGTATTCTCGAAGTTAGCAAACAGCATCATATTGAACTTAGTCTCTTTCTCGATGGCTTCATAGAACTTCTCTAAAGCTTCCAGCGAATAGACCTCACGCATCTTAGACTTCAGCTTCTCCATTTCCTTCTCCTTGAGGAACAGGTTATGCTTCAGCATTGCTTCCCGACTCTTATCCACTCGCTTCACCTCATCGATTTCGTGGATCTCCCTCAGCAGGTTATCAATCTCCTTTTCCTTGTCTTTAATGCGAGTACGCTCTCGCTTGTCCTCATTGCTGAGCAGCGACTTGATGCTTCTGAGTTCCTCAGCTAGCAGTGTCTTCTATTCCTTGAGCTTGCTGATTTCTGCCTCGGCAATTAAATTTTATTTCTTTAGAGTTGAATTCTCGTTCTTCAACGAATGGTTTTCCAGGTTGGTGAGTGACGTCTGAGGTTGTTTCCTCCCGTCACTGGTTGGACTTCTCGCAAGCTCCTCCTAATTTCGCATGAACGTTTAGATTTCTAACAGTAGGCTATCGCGGTCAGATTTGAACAGCTTCACCGCGAATTCGGCTTAGAAGTTAGCAGTATTGACGAACTTGATTGCCTTCTAGGCCGAAGAAATGGTGTAGTTCACCAGCGAAAACAACTTTTCGAGGCGCTTGCTGATTGGTTTCTTATCAGGCGGTTCCAATCCGACATTCTCATTATTCAGCAGAAACGGCTTCATTATGTGTTCTTCCTTGGAGGGTGTTCTTCTGCTTTGACTCGGTCGTTTATCTGAGTTCTTCTCCTTCGGAGGAATTATCGATTTCGATTCTGCTCGACGCTTGTCGATCGACAGTAGGAGCTGTTTGCTGTGTGAATCAACCGGTACTTGGTGTGCTAACGGGAACGTTGCTTCTCGACTGCCTTCCGTTTGATCGCCTGTTAAAGTTCCTGCAGGATGTTAAACTTCTTGTTTATCGTCTGCTGCATTTAAATTATACAGGGTAGGCAACTTCCACGCCAGACAGTTCGCTACAAGATACAAAGCAGGCTTCTGATCAGATGCTGTTCAGCGATTCGTCATCATCGTCGTTGTCGAAGTCGTTGAAATTTGCCATTGGTGCTCCAAAGTCTTGGGGGAACTTTCCTGAGATGAAGGCTCCATCGAGGAAGCCCTTGCCGTCCTTCTTGGGCTGCTGTGCGGGGGGTTGTGGGGGAAGCTCACCGAGGTTTTGCAGCATGAATGCCTTTGGATCTTAAATTTCGTAGAGATCAACCACCGAACAGTCTGGTTTGGTGTGACCAATTTCAGCGCAAACTCTGCATCCAGCAATCTAAAGTTAGACCGATAAGTACTTTGTGGGAGCAGCAAAAGAAGTGTTCAACTCGATCGGGATGGAAGGTGCAGAAGGGCAGTCCACTATCTGGGTCTATCTTCTGAGGATTTTCCTGCTGGTGGGCCTGCTTTTGCACCCTTTCAAACTCACTGAAAAGAAATTTACTTGCATCTTTTACTTGGGGCTCGATACCGAGTTCCTTGCACTTCGCAATGTCAGCCTGCACGAGTTCGGTGAAGATGGTATGGTTGATGGGAAGCCGCTCGATCGAGTCCAGATGCTTCACCAGCTTCAGGCACATGGGACAACGCACCCTTCGGTTTCTACTTTGGCTAGTGATCTTACATGAAGAAATTCAGCAGGCAGAGGCTACAGAAGGAGTGGCCACAGTGTATCATGATACGTGGCACCCTATCGCCGAGATTGAAGTCTTCTTTGCAGAGGAGACAGGTCTTCTTGTTGATGAGATTGTTCACGAAGGCATCAATCTTATCCTTGTAGGGGTTGGGAGGGTTTTCTGCTTGCTTGAAGAAGTAAGTGGTGGGATTCTGGAGTGACTTCATCCGGAATTTAAATAATAAGTGGTTAGAAATGGTGGTAAGCACTTATGGATCATCGTTGGTGTGCTAACAGTGGTGGGTGGGATGCCAGTGGCTTGAATTGATCAAATTTAAGCTAAAGATAAGGGATAGTCCAATGATACGTTATTTTTTTACTCAAATTAGGAAGAATCTATGCAATAGTCATCGACCAGGAAGTCTTTGTCTTTCGAGAAAAAAAATTGAACAACTGAAAATTATCTGATGATTATATTCTATGCGTCAAACTTTGTTCATAGTGCAATGCCTTCGACGGCGCTGCTCATGGGCCTGCTTTAAGTTGCTTATTCTCAGCGACAGGTCTGTAAGGTTCGGTTTTTTCAGTAATGAAGGTAGTCCGCATATTCTAAGTTGGCTTCGGTCGAAGCTTGTGCTTTCCCTCGCAAACTTGGAATGGTTAGAGCTGGTGCGGTCCCTAAAGTGGCCAGATTATCTACTGCGGCTTCCTGACAACAGTTCTAGGCTAGTCCTCCATTGGTCATCGACCTGTGTGACCTTCTGAGGTCTATCATTGATCTCCACCGGTATGGTCTTTTGGGTGTTGTGAAGGTAGTGGCTGATGGTAAGGTTGACATGCTCAAGTTCCTCTGCCTTCGAATGCAAAAGAAGCGCTATTCTTAATAACGCTTGAGAATCGGAGTTCGTTCGATTTTATTGTAAAGTTTGAAGCACTTCCCCAAGCTCTTTCAACAACACTGGAAGGGGGTGGTTTGCTGCGCCAGGCAACTTCTTCACAATGTTGTAGTTTACAGTCGACTGCTGGGAGACATCGATATCTTCCTCATATCGGTGCCTAACATGGAAATTGTCAACCTACCTGATCAAGTTATTGCTCATAGCCTTGGTTGGGGCACCAAGGGTTAAGTGCTATACTGGCTCTTCCTCAGAATCGTCGTCGATGATACGCAGCTAAGTTGAAAGCTGCATGTTCTACTCAGAGTCGTGGACTTCAATGCGAATGAGTTCGGACTTTGTGGGCTCTTACCGAGTGACAGAGGCGTATTCGTGCGTCTGTTTCTCCTCCAGCTGTCTTGCAAGCCTATTGACCTTCTACTCCTGTTCTCTCAACACTTCAAGAAGATGTTGGATATCTGGGTCGGCTTCTTGATGCTGCCAGTCAGTTTGAATCATAGCGTCTTTGGTGGCCTTCTTGGAGGTAGAGTCTTCCTGTCCAAACGTAAGCAAGTGAGCGACCCGAGTTCGACTGTCTTCCCGATATTGATGAATTTCATTCATAGTCCCAGCCAGAAAATTCCTGAACCCCATGACCTTTTGAACATGCTCTGCCATGACATCTGCACGACTTGTATTCAGATGTTCTAAACGACTCTCCAGTATGCTGTTAAGTCCACCAAACGATGCTTGTATCGGTGTGGGTTGTATCTGCATCTGCTGAACTTCCGCCATGTTCTTTCTGGATTGTGCTTACAACTTCCTTGTTAGTTAAAGGAGTTCGTCGCGCAGATGTTGCTATTCCTGCAGATTGTGGTGCTGCATACTTTGCATTTCCTGTTGTAATTTTGCGAGGTGTTCATGACAGCCAGTGTGCACGTCGGCGAGCTATCTGTACTGTCTGTTCAGCAGTGCAAGCTGCTGATCGAGGAGCTGACACTACCCATTTAAGGCAACATTCTGCTTTTCGAGTGACTCGGCATACTCCCTCAACGCTCGGATCTCTTGTTCGGCCATTATTAAAACCAGTATTCCACACATGAAATCTCTTGGTGAGCTCCAATCAATTGCCAAGGAAATCCAAACTTAGTGTCGTCGGAAGCAACCGCAGTTGGATAAGGTAATAGCCGATTGACTTAGCTGTGCGAGGAGCTAATAAGGAAGGGTAGCGGTGTGCAGACTGACTGTGATCTGGTCGAGCAGCTGCTAGATTTACTACTGAATACTCGCAACAAAAAGTTGATGCTGCTTGGGCTTCGGATTGTCGAATCAGCAACCACACCAAACATAAAAGTACGGCAACCAATAAAGAAGATAGATGATGCATGTCTACTCTCCTACTTTGATGGGTTAGTACGAGCCGATGATGAAGAGCTGCAGCTGAGGATTGTGCAGGTCATTCCGAAACTGCTTACAGGAAGGCAACTTACTGCTGTTCTCCTTCAGAAGTTCTATGGGTATTGCTCGAGGTTCAAAGGCAGTTTCGCCACTCGATCCATAACCGAGGCCTGCAGGTAGTGTCTGGCCAGGCTCTTTTAAGAATACTTTAGCGAACCCAAGGAGGACTATAAGCAGGTGCTAACTCACCTGGCAAATTAACTCGAACCCAAACCTATGGACTCCCGCACGGATAGGCTCTTCAAGCACATGGTGAGCCAGCTGCTGTTGAAAGTAGAAGGGCTGAATAGACGGGATTTCCTTGAAAGGTTGATAGAGAACTTAGCTTCAAGTACACAGTCGTGGTATGTTAGGCATGCCAGCAAAGGATGAGCAAGTTTCTGAGGTTCTCGCTGCTATCGAGATCATTGGAAGGCGTCCTGAACTTCGGAACCTTTCTAAGCTGTTCGAAAAGATCCTCAAATCACTGGATTGCAACGAGGAATTTCCAACATAGCTGCTGAAAAGCATCCAGCGCCATTGGTTCAAAGGGTTTAACATGCTTTGCACTCTCTACCGATGCGACCGTGAGACTATGGAGCTACCTGTGAGAATCTTTGAATGCATAGAGAAGAGAATGCTGGAAATCAGCAACAAGGTGGCTTCAACACGCCCTGATAAATTTGTGGCAGCAGTGTATGAGCTGCTGGCCACTATCAGAAGAGAGCTGTTTCTGTATGCCGAGGTCCAGCCACTTTTCGAAGCAAAGGTGCTAAAACCAGCACCCGAGGAATCACTTGAACAACTCAAACTCAATTTTATCAGCTACTTCCTGCACAACTTCGGACCAAAACTGTCAAGGTTGCTCGGATTGGTCTGTAAGTGGTCCGACTACCAGCTCTTCAAGACAGCAGTGCAGGAAATCGAGGAGTGGGTGGTTCTCAGCGGACTCTTTAAATTCAAGACTCCAGCTATCGAATTTATGAAGGCTTTGGCTTATGCCTGCCTTCCTCGTAAGGATGGCTGTACCCTCACCGATAAGAATCTAAGAGCGTTGCAGGCACTACTGGAACTGCTGCACCGAAAGGTATACCTCATGGAGGTTGATTCATTGACGCTAATGCTGAAGGTTGTGCAGGCACTCGAAAAGTACTTTATTGTGGACGGACAGACCGTCACCAGAGAGGAGGTCAGCAACTTTACAGAAATTGAGGAGGAGGTTCTGCAGGAGTATCGGGTAGTTCGGGAGGTATTCCGAAATTTGTTTGAGAGTAGCCAGGACCTCACAGCAAAGCTTGTCGAAACATTTTTACAAGCACTGACGCAAGTAGCCTTTGATACCCTCACCAAGGCTAGCTACCCTCAAGCTCAATAGCCAAACTTCGGGCAGAACCTGAAAGAGAATTACGAAAGCACCTTCGAGGAGAAGACGTTTGCTCTGAACAAGGTCTGCATTCTAGCAATTCGAAATATCCACCGCATCGAACAATTTTGGTCAATTTTGAGCAGTTTCATGCTCATACACATCGCACACCGTGACCTGAAGTTGGCCTTGCAGGGCGTCGAAGTGCTGTTTCACGTGCTGCTGGAGCTAGCAAGACTCGAATGCGAGGGTCAACAATCCAACTTCAGGTTAGTATTCAACACTGTCCTGGAGGTTGTCAGGAGCTGCCAACAAGAACGTGTGCACTACGCTGTCTTGGAGGGGCTCATCAAGATTATGCAGAACCACCAGTAACACATTCAGAGCAATATTCCCTTGATCACCAGTATCCTCGAGATTGTGGCATCACATTGCAACAGCAACAGGACGGTTGCTCACCTCGTAGAGACCTGCTTGGAGCTGTGCGTGAAGGAATTTGAATGGTAGAATTGCACGGGAAATGCAGGAAGGACATTAGCAGTTCTGAACCTATTGGTTGGTAAGGACAGTGAATCCCGGAAAGGAATGAGACCTTGGAAGATAATCGGCGGTCTAATCCACCAGCTCTGCTCAATGCTCAAGGCTAAACACAGCGACTCTTAATCTGAACAGAGATAGATAGTATCCGATGGTGAAGCCACCCATAGACTACAGTTCACATCACTCAAACGATCTCCCTCCTTGAAAGACCTCTCCACACAGATTCAGGGCTTCGCCGAGGGCATCCAGTCCATTATGGAGTTGTTTGTGAGATTATTTAGAGAGTGCTCAACGAACGATAGCGAACATTACCTACAGGTGCTGACTTGGACGTTGACGCGATAGTTGCACTCACTACCGATAGCAGCAATCATCAAAGCAATTGTACCAAGCACCAACAAGCTATTGATGTTTCTGGTTGATCGAAGTACTGCTGGAGTACCACATGAAACACCAAACTTTAACACCGGTCGAAAGAACATCCATGAGCGAGAGCAGCAGCATTGGCAATATCTCACATCCACATTCGCTGTTGACGTCTTCCAGAAGGTTGTGGAGCTCGTTGGCTGTATGTCGAGGCCTGCACGTGGGAAGATAACCAAATCGGCTGCAGCCATTCTCAAGACCTTGGTCTTTACGATTAATACATGTCTGTTCAAGAGGAGTGTCAAGAGTCTCCACCAGCTCCTTCCGTTACTTCAACTGAGTCTTCAAGAGCTTCCAGAAGTCGTTATAAACTATGAATCGCTCCTGACTAACACGACAAAGTTTCTGGAATTCATAGGTGATGAAGGAACTGCTTTTGGTGCAGATGAGCTCAAGCTTCTGGGCTAGCTACAGATCTTCATTAGTTGCCTTAAAGAACTAACCAAGAGGGGTCCCATTAAAGATCAAGTGGAGATCCTCGAGACTATACAGCGGCTGCTAAATGTGTTGGCTGCTCACAATATCGAACCGGTCCTTCGCGAGGAGTTGATGAGGGCCATCGGAAAGAGTTCACCCGAAGCCATTCGAACCTTCCTCGGAACTATTTCTATCCATCCTACCACTACGAAAAACATTCTGGTGATCGAGCTCGAGAAGGTCCAGTTTCGTCAGAAAGTATGTGATAGGATCCGAAGCAGCCAATCGATAGAGTCTACAGTGAGCAGTTCAAGCATCGCCTATGAAGAGGACCCATAGTAACTGTACTCAATACTGCTAAGCGCAAGGCCAAGCATGCCGGGAGGGCTGATAAACTTTCTGAGGTAGGCAGTTGGAGTGACTCTGGACTCAGCTGACCAGCAGGAAGAGTTTGTATTGAAGGTACTGCCGCAGCTGCTGACTGCAGACCACCGAAAGTAATCGTACTGTATCGAGCAGTTCAAATACATAACAGCCCTGCTGATGGAAACATTGAACATAGGAAAGTAATTTTGTGGCTGATGTAGAGTAGTGGAGGCAGTGTCAAGGCTCTGCAAAGTTCACCAGAAGGTTGAACTCTTTGAGTTGCTTACTCAGTTGAGCAAGAAAGGGCTGATCTTACGCCTTCGTGAATAGAGTAGGAAAGAGGTGGCCTTCAATGATATCAAAAGAATTGTGGGAGCGTTAGGCTAATCCATGATTGGTCCATAGTTCAATGAGGAACTCCCACACGCTAATTCACACATCGCCAAGAATTACGGACAGTTATTGGAATGCTTCCGATTGAATGATCTACAGCTAACGGAGCTAACAATAGATGTTCTCAAAAGGCTGGCGCCTTATGCATAACAGCTCGATTGAGGCTGCCACCGAATTCGTGATTTGACATTGGAAGAATGATTCTTCATTGTTATTGTTTATGGCTTCAAATTTCGCCAAGCTCTTCGATAAGTTCATCAAGAATCCAGCTCTCAAGGGCAGCTTCAGTGAGCAGCTGGTCAAGCATCTACGCCTCACTGAACTTCATAGTGCGGATCCCAACAAAGTCGTCTATCTCTATCGTATTCCTCACGAGAACATTAATATTCAGGGGACTACCCATGGGGGAGCACTCGCCACTCTGGTTGATCTCACCACGACCATCAGCATCCTTAAGGTGACTCCCAACAGAACGACATCGATTAGTTTGAATACTGAGTTCCTCGCAGGAACCAAACCCTCCGATGAGATCAAAATCGAGACGACTATTAAGAAAGCAGGGAGAAATGTCATCTTCACCAGTTGCGAGATGTTCCACGGGGATAAGCTTGTCTGCACAGGCACTCATATCAAGGCAGCCATGAAGGATGAGTGGGAATTCCTATGATTTAATTCTGAAATTCCCTCATTGGATATGGCTGAGGATGAGCTAAGAATTCTAACAGACGAAGATATAGATTTCACTCAAATTAGCATCACGATTCACTAATGCACGATATCTACCGAATCTCCTTCATTGAGATAGACACAGCCTCGGTAGGAGTCGCCTTAGGGTGCAGGTTGCACCTTGCACTTCCACAATATTTGGTTGCCCGAGCTGAATATCAACTGTTCGGCTTTTGATATAAACTGTAATCGCACTACTTCTCCTGCCTTCAGCTCAAACTACTGTCTTCGATTGTTGTCTGAGGCTTCGTGGTGTGAATATGTTGCTCCGCCTGTCCATATCAGATAGTGTCCATGCCCCACGACTGCCCAGTACCATCCTTCGAACATATGCGACTTCGCTTTACTCTCGAGGCATATACCCACTAACAGTCCATGCCGAGAACTATTGATCTTGATGCTCCAATCCTGACAATCGGAGTCAGCCTCGACCAAGCTATTAAGCAGACTGCAGACAGGGTACCAGCG
>Ga0075152_10002105_pt1 | contig 14220 bp, 17 predicted proteins | sample JI61114C2DNA_FD_70964 | JGI IMG/M metagenome (GOLD analysis project Ga0075152, IMG submission 70964) | Wastewater effluent complex algal communities from Wisconsin, to seasonally profile nutrient transformation and Carbon sequestration -... | ecosystem: Engineered > WWTP > Effluent > Algae...
GTCAGGTGCGACGAAGTCAGCAGGGCAATCATGTAGGCGCCCACGGCATAGAAGGCCACGTAGCCCAGGTCCAGCAGACCCGCATAACCCACCACAATATTCAAACCAAGCGCCATCATCACATACAGCAATGCTGTGTCGGCAATGCGAACCCAGTGGGTACCTAAACCCTGCAATAGCAGAGGCAGAAGCAAGACCAAGCCGATGCAGACACATTTGGCAATCCTGTTGTATCTATTCATGAGATTGGTGCTGCCATGCTCATGCTGAGTGTAACTACCATGGGTTCTATCCATCATCAGTTTGCCCGGAAGCTACCTTGCTTTTTGGCGCTTGCAGACACCGTGGGGAACACCCGTGGTGCAAATAATCCAGGAAAAGCGAGAATAGATGCTTTTACGGATCGAGCACCATGGGCAACCGCCTCACACAAATTGCCACTCGCACTGGCGACAACGGCACCACCGGCCTGGGCGACAACACCCGTGTCTCCAAAAACAGCCTGCGCGTGCACGCCATGGGCGACATCGACGAGTTGAACTCCAGTATCGGCGTGTTGCTGTGCGAAGACATGCCTGCTGGGGTGCGCACGCTGCTGGTGGAAATCCAGCACCAGCTGTTCAACCTGGGTGGCGAGTTGTCCATTCCCGGCTATGAGCTGCTCAAGCCCGAGGCCGTGCTGGCTCTGGACGAAGCCTTGGCCGAGCACAACGAACACCTGCCCCGCCTGCAGGAGTTCATCCTGCCAGCGGGCACCCGCGCTGCATCGCTCGCCCACGTGTGTCGCACCGTGGCCCGCCGAGCCGAGCGTGCCGTGGTTGCGCTGGAAGGTCAGGAAGCTCTTAAAGACACGCCGCGCCAGTATCTCAACCGCCTGAGCGATCTGCTGTTTGTGCTGGCCCGCGTGCTCAACCGCCACCGCACTGATGGCACCGTGGGTGATGATGTTTACTGGAAGAGCGAGCGCATGGCGCACGCCGCCGCAGAGTGAAGCGCCTGTAAAACGCGGGTTACTTCGCCAGCACCCACGCCGCGGTCTGGCTCACCACATCGCGCTCCAGCCCGTTGAAGCCGTGGTACGACGCAGCCTCACAGGGGTCGCCTTCATTGACGCCGCCCTTGAAGGAAAGCAGCTGCTTGCGCGGCGTGTTTACCAGCTTGTCCATCAGCAGCGGTACATCGTTGAAGCGGCAAAGCGAACAGCCATCCTGCTCGTGGTGCACCACCAGCACGGGTATGTGCAGCTTGTCCAGTGCCATCCCAGGCACCGGGCGCCCCAGGTTTTCACTGAGGATGGTTGACGTCAGCACCAAACCGTCCGGCCCGCTTGGCCCGACCAGCTCAATGGCCACATGGGCCGCAGACTGGGTGCCACGGCTGGTGCCCACCAGCCACACCGGCACGTTGGCCTGCGCGCGCAGCCAGCCGATGGCCGCCTTGATGTCGGCCACATGCTCGGGTGTTTGGCGAAAGTTGGAGAGAAACGGCGGGCCTTGCCGGTCAGACGGTGCGTCCAACACCGCCACGGTCAAACCCTGCCGGGCAAACAGATTGCGCGTGCGTACCAGGAAGTTTCCCTTGCCCCACAACATCGAGCCATCGGTCTGCACCTGAAGACCACCATGGCCGCCCGCCAGCAGGATGACGGCGCCCTTGGGGCTGGGTGGCGTCAGCACCAGCATCCGCTGGGTGATGCCGGGGCGCGACGCCACATCCACCACCTGCTGCACGGGCTGCGCCCGCGCCTGCAGCACCAGACCCATCCAGAACAAAAAAAGCCAGCTCGTGATGATCCTGCTACCCATGGCGCTTCTCCTGCTGTGTGTGTAGTTTCCCCCTCGCAACAGAAGAATACAGCGCCCCGCGGCCAGTCTGCAGGCGGGCAACATAGGGCCTGTCCGTTGCATGTTGGTGGAAATGGAGTGCTATGAATATGGGAGCTGCTGACGTATAACTGGCAGGGGCTGGAGGCCAATCTTCTTGAAGGAAGGGTTAGGCCGCACCCGAAGTACGCGAAAGACACCAGACGCCGAAGCCAAGCATCGGTATAAAGGTAAGGATCATTCCGATGGCCCGGGGAAGCCCCCAACCTTTGAGAACCAAGATGGCAGCATGCATTAGGCGACCGACAAGAAGTGACACACCGCCGGCCCAGAGCAACCACGCAGGGGCACCAGTTAGCTCTGACGCAGCCATTGCAAGGAGAACAATCGGAACAGTTTCAGTGTAGTTGCCGTGTGCCCGCATGCGACGCAGAAGCGTTTGGTCGCCCCCATCGAAGAACTGAACGCCTGTGCGTGCACGCCTGTAACCCACCATCACGGTGAGAGGAATCTGTAGCACTGCGAAAATTCCGATGAACAGGGCGGTGATCGGGATGCTGATCATGTTCGTTCCTTGAGATGAGCTGCGTTGAGTGCGGCCTAACGTCGAAGCTGCCCGGCACGCAGCAAGCGCCGCGAGGCGGCATCCTGCTTCTGCGTGTCCGCGCCGAGCGAAATGTTAAGTGACGTCATCGTGGCTCTGTCCAAATTACGTCTCGAATCTCCGAATCAGTCGCGAGGATTTGGCGAAGCGCGTCCGTGAGCTGTGTGAGTTGATGCGTCGCATCAATTCTTTTAAAGAACTTCTTTACGAGGGGAGTGCTTGGATCAGTAAAGCACAAGAACTGGTCATCGTCCCCGTTCTGGTGCCCGCAGCAAAGCGCAAGCCGAAAACCCTGGTTGGATATTGGGACATACCAACCCCAATCTTCCGCCGCCATCTCCTCAGTCTCAATGCCTTTCTCGGCCAGTTTATGAACCAGATATTCAGCGAGCCTTTTCCCCCAAAGCCCCGGATTTATCTCTTCCTCCTCGCCGTCGTAAGGTGGAAATTTCGATGAGCGAAACTCAACTTGTGTCTTCATGACGCGTAGTCACTAACTTTGATATATCGCGCAAAACTGCGGGATGACATGGCTTGTTGCGGGATAACGTGGCAACGAACAATTGAAATTTCTCATACGTTTCAGACGCTTACCTGTGTTGGCTGTTCAACTGTACAGGTATATTGAAATCGACAAAGTCGGTGTCGTATGCATGCCACTACACAACCTGTTTCAGGGACCGGTCTCGCCCCTCAGCCTGGCCACCCGACGTGGCCGCACAGTTCTGTCAAAGTACGCAGGTATGAGAGCCCCACCATGAACGATGACAACCACAACCGCGATGATAGCTATCAGATCGATATTCCCCCGTCATTCATGGCGCTGTACCTCGACGCCGGCCGCCAGAAGCCCAGCGCCCCGCGGGCGGTGGTTGCCGCCCGCTACGAGTTGTGTGAAGACCTGGCCAGCCTGCTCACCGAAACGGCGAAAAATATGCTGTTCAGCTTGGGCATCACCGAGCAGCAGGTGCTGGAGCGCTGCCAACGCGGCCTGGCCAGCGACGAGGAGGGCGCCGTGGTGAGCGAAGCCGAGGCGCAGTGGGTGACGCGGCGGCTGGCGGAGCTGCTGAATTGGCCCGCGCTCACGGGCGGCAATTAACTGGATGGGATTGCCGACATGTCCACCCACTTTGCGCCCCAGACGTGACCGTCAGGATCAACGAAGTCGCGACCATACATGAAGTCATAATCTTCAACGGGATTGATGTCGGCAGTTCCGCCGTTTTCGGAGGCCGATTTGTTCATTGCATCGACTTCTTCGCGTGAATTGCACGAGACGGTGAGCCCGACCTCGCTCGATGTTTTCGGCGGAATTGGGCGGTCGGTGAATCTCCGCCAACTTGCATGGGTCAGAAGCATGATGTTGATTGATTCGCTCCACACCATGAACGCCGCGGTATCGTCAGTGAACTGCGGATTGTTTACGAAGCCCAAGGCAGTGTAAAAAGCCACCGACGCTTTCAGATCGGCTACTGGCAGGCTGACGGTAATCGTTCGGGACATTGATGGTCTCCTGTTGGCTGGATATCAGGTGGTTAATTTAATGTATTCCGCCAGCCGTGGAAATGCAGCGTTCAGCTTTGCCCTTCTCCCGTCGCTGCAAAAAATAGTTACTCACGCATGTCCGACAATGGCTAGAGCCCTATTTCATGCTCAAAAAGAGCCGTTTCAGGACATTGATGACCTGATCCGCGGCCACAACAAGTTCACCGCCAGCCCACCCATCACCAGCGCCGCAGCCATCAGCTTCCAGCCCGGCAGCGGCTCGGCCAGCCACAGCGCAGAGGCACTCATGCCAAATACAGGAACCAGCAGCGCCATGGGCGTGATGGTGGCTGCCGGATGGCGCGCAAGCAGCCAACCCCACGCGGCGTAGCCAAAGAGCGTGTTGCCCCAGGCCTGCCAGGCCACGGCACCCCAGGTCACGATGTCTGCGTTGCGAATCCCGGCCGACATGCTGTCCCATCCCTCCAGCGCAAGCGACAAGGCGAATAGCGGGGGCACGGCAAACGCGCTGGACCACACCACATAAGCCAGCATGTTGGTTGCCTGGCCCTGCTTGGCTGCGATGTTGCCACCAGCCCATGACAGCGCCGCCAGCAGCACCAGCGCCAAGCCCGGCAAGGTGGTCGAGCCATCGGTGTGCAGCCCGATGGTGGCAATACCCGCAGTAGCCAGCAGCAGGGCAAACCACTGGAAGGCCCGTACCCGCTCACCGGTGAGCCGCATGGATAACCCAATCGTGAAGAACACCTGCACCTGCACCACCAGCGAGGCGATCCCCGGAGAAATGTGACCGTTCATGGCCACGTAAAGAAGACCAAACTGGCCGACGCCGATCAACACACCATACAGCGCAAGATTGCCTAAATGGACAGCGGGCCGCGGTAAAAAGAAGATGGCTGGAACCAGCGCGAGCGTGAAACGCAGCGCCGCAAAAAGCAGTGGCGGCAGATGCCCCAACGCCACCTTGATGACAACAAAATTGGTTCCCCAGACGGCAATGACGGCCAGGGCCAGAAGGAAGTGACGTAGGGAAAGAGCGGCAGGCATAGGCGGATATTTTGTCAGTGCAACCGCCTGATGCCTGTCACCGCGGTGGTGGCACCCAGCATGGCCAAAACCACAACTGGCACCGCCAGCCCCGCCGTACCCCAAGCCGCAATCAGCCATGCAAACACCGGCGGCCCCAGTGTGGAGCCCAGATTTCCCAACTGTGCCAGCGCGCCATTGGCCCGCGCCTGCATGGCAGACGCCGCATTCAGGCTCGGAATCAGCGCATACGCGGCCCCGCCTGTCTGCCCCGCCAGATACATCAGCATAATGGCCGCTGGTGCGATGCCGATACCCAGCCCGAAGCAGCCCCAAAGCACCAGCCCGGCCAGCCCCACCCCCATGAATGACAGCCGCACCAGCAACACCGGTTTTACTACGTGCTGTGCCATCCACCCTGCCGAAAATGACCCGAAGATGCTGACCAACGGCAACACGATAGCCAGCCAGGGGCCATCCGGTCCGCCGTATTGCGGCAAAAACGTCATCAACGAAATCGCCATCAGCGTGTAAAAGAAAAAGCAGGCACCGGGCAATGCGGTGGTCCACTGCGCGTAAACCGTGAGGTGGTGCCGGGGCAGCGAAGCCAGTTGGGGCCAGCGTTTTTCAGCCGGTGTGTGCACGTCTGTGGGGACCAGCAGCAGCGCCACCAAAAACATCCCTGCCATGCCCACCGCATGCCAACGCAACAGACCGCTGACCTGAAAATGGTTCACCACCCACCCACCGGTAGCTGCCGTCAGCGCGAACGCAACCCCCACAAAAGTGCTCCACAGCCCCATGGCGATGGACCTGTGTCGGGGCACGCAGTTCGCCACAATCAGCGTGGGCGCGGCCACCACCACGGCCAGGTGTGACGCGCCTTCCAGCGCGCGCGTCACCCAGAACAGCAGATAGCCCGGTGTCAGTGATTGCAGCCAGGCCAACAGCGCGCCCAGCCCCAGCCCGACCAGCAGCAGGCGTCGGTAACCAATCGCTTGGGCAAACAGACCCACCGTTACGCCAAACACCAGGCCCACCATACCTACCGTGGACAACAGCAAGCCGGTTTGGGCCGGCGTGATGGCGTACTGCGCCTGCAGCGCCAGAAACGCAAAGGAAATCTTGGAAAACTGCATGGCGGCCAGCACGCCACAAAGCCAGAGAACGATGACGCGGGGCCATTGGGTTGATTGCGGAAAAGGCATCTGATGAATCGTAGCGGAATTCATCCACTTAGATTTGCTATCAAATAGATAGCTACTCACGCATATCTGACAACGATAAGGGCTAATTTGATGCGTAATAATCGCGAAATCAAGTAATGCAGCCGAGGCAGCAACTAAAATAGGGGACGCCCATGAATGACCATTACACCGCACTGGGACTTGCCAGCTCTGCCACGCTGGCCGATATCAAGAAGGCGTTTCGCCAGAAGGCATCGCAATACCACCCGGACCGCAACACGGACGCCGATGCACCCGCGCGCTTTCGCACGGTGCAAGAGGCCTACGAGGTGTTGTCAGACGACGCCAGACGACAGTCCTACGATGACAACCGTCGCCGCAACCTGCTGGACAACCCCGCGCAGACCGCGCGTGACATCTGGCAGGCCTACTTTGAACCGCTGATTGAGAACGCGCGCTAGACCTGCTACTGCTGTCAGCCACCGCCTGCCTCCCTCCACCACCCGAGCGTCTTTTCCCTTGAGCACATCCTCCTTTTTTTACAATCTGCGCTCTGCCTATCAGTCCGAACTCGACGATCTCCGCACGGACTCTGAAGGCCACGATGTGCTGCGCAAACGCCTCGCTGAAAAGCGTCGTGAACTGGGCTTTCTGGTCAAGATGATGGAACTCAGCCCCGAGATGGTGGCTGTTGTCTTCCACCAGGCTTTTCGTTTTACCAGCCCCGCCGAGATGGATCACTTGGTGGCACAGGACGCAGATGAGTTGCCCGAGTGGGGCAGTGTCAGCGACACGATTGAAGTGGTGCCGTGGGCACGTGAAATCGTGCAGACCATTCTGAACGAGCCCATGGGCGAGTGGTTCATGACCATCGCCGCCGCTCTTGAATACATGCACCACAAGCCGCTGACTGCGGCAGAACGCGCCCTGGCAGAAGACCATAACGAAGAGGGCGATGAAGACGGCAGGCAAGACCGCGACGGTGTGCGCAACGAACGCCACGACGACAACCGTACCGAAGATCACGACGACGAAGAGTCTGATGCCCGCGCCCGTGAAGAAGCCGGCAACGACTGGCTGGCTGAGCAAGGCTTTGACCGCAAAGACTAAACCGACGGTAAAACCCGAAAGACATATCATGAACGCACTCGCCCTGATTGCCAAAACCCAAAGCCTTATCGCCGCTGGCGACATCGTGGCCGCCGAGGCTGCGCTGGTCGAACTGGCAGACACCGAAGGCGACAAGGCCCTGATGGTGGTGCTGGAGCAGTTGCCGCCCAAGGACATCCTGGCCGTCATCCGCGAATACGACAACTCAAAAGAATCGGTCATCAACCTGCTGGTCACGCCGGAGCAATTTGCACGCGCGGTGGTCATCGAGAAGCAATACAAGGACCTGAGCCGTACCCACCTGCGTGGCATGGTCAACTCCATCATCTTTCGGGAAGACGCTGACCCGGTTGCGTTTCTGAACGCTATTGACAACCTGGAAGGTGGCGCAGAAGCGCTGGCCGACTATTTCACCGAAAAGTGGGGCCGCATCGAAGCCTTTGCCCGCAGCGGCACATTTGACACGGGAGAAGACGATGGTGACATCCTGTCTGAGACCGCCCTGCTGGCCAATGCCTACGTGAAACCCCGCGTGGACGAGGACGAAGTGGCCGACCAGGACTGGATGCAACTGGCCTGGCTCTTGCGGCATGACTGCCCCGACCTGTTTGTGGAAATGTTGCTGGTGTTGCGCGCCAAGGCCCGTGCCCACGATCTGGGTCAGGGAGAAGAAGCGCAAGCCGAGGAAGACGACGGCAAAGTGGAAACCAGTGACACCGATCGCGGCAAGGCCACACCCGCGGCGCTGGAGGCAGACGAAGAGTCGGCCATTTAAGACCATGTTGCAAGCACCCGCCGCCGCCCAGACAGTTGCACTGTTTGATGCGCGGCCTTTTTTTGAAAAGGCCCTGGCCTATGGCCTGCAGCACGGCATCATTGATCAGGCCCGCCTGGACGCCATACAGACCGAAGCGCCCAAAGGCATGGTGCAGATTGCGCGCTACTTCGGTAGCGAGTTCCTGCGCTCCGAGCTGGAAATGGCGCGCGTACGCATCGTCAATCTGGTCAGCATGAACCTGGAGCACACCAGCGCGGGTGACCTGCGCCAGGCTGCTGAGGCATTGCGCGACAACAGCTTTCTGTCGCGCTCCAAGGGCGCGTCTGACATGCTCAAAGCCCTGATCGCCATGCCGCAGAGCAGCCACTTTGGCATGAACGAGCACAGTGGCTTCACAGACGACCACATCCCGCAGTTAGCCAAATGGACGTTGCGCAGCCTGGCGGACTACCGGGCCGAGCTGGCCAAACGTGGTCAGGTGACGCAGGTGATCAACGCGGCCTTGTGGTTTGCCGGACAACTGGGCATGGACGCAGAAGAACTGGAAGACGCTGGCCGCGATGCCGAAGCGGTTATTCGCACCGGCCTGTTATTCATGGCTACACGGCAGACGAAGGTGCCCGACTGGGTGGCCTTTCAAAAAACGATTGCCGCGTTGCGGAAGAAAGCCGCCAACCCCAGCATTTCCTTGCCCAAAGAGCTGCCTGCAGAATTCAAAACGGTGGTGGAGGGTGTGCGCAAATCCATCGTCTCGGACATGCCAAAAATTCTGGACAGCACGTTGTCTGCCAGAAAACTCTTCGATCAGACGCCGGCCTTCATGGGCCGCTACTTTTGGGTAGAAGACGCACTGAGCGAGGTAGACGACTTTGACCGCGCCGCATCCGCGTCCTGGAACAAAGCCACGGGTGGCCACAGCGACGACAGCTCGCTGCTCACGCTCTTCCTGTGCATTGCATCGGGTAGCGCCCACAAGACGTTGCTCACCGCCAAAGCCGCTGCCACGCTGGTGCGAAAAATCCGAAAATCTGGCCTGAAGCCAGAGCTGGTGTCGCATTACATTCTGGGCAACGCCCCTGCGCACTACCAGAACGACTACCTGCAGATGTGGCAAGACTTCCTGGAAGATGCGCAAGGTCGTTTGCTCAGCGACCACGACTACGAATTACACGACGCCATGGCGCTGCTGCGGCGCGATTGCAATATCGCTCCGAGTTAAAGTGCCTCTGAAGCACCAGTCATCTCATCATGTCCAGACTGCAACCCTCCCACGCCGATTCTGTGCAAACGCCAACTTGGCTGGACATCAGCCAATGCCACGTGAGCGATCTGGCGCGCATTGTGCAAACCATACCAACGCAGCGCGATGACTGCCCGCTGGCTGGCGCCATCCTGCAGGGCGTGCCGGTTTATGACTGCGCGGGTCTGCGCAGCGTGCCGCGTCAGGCGCTGATGGCGGAGTGGGCGTCGGTCTGGGCTGACGGGCCAGGTGTAATGGTGCTGCAGGGTGTGTTTGACGACCTTGCGGTGGTAGATGCAGCCACTGCATTGTTTCAGGCGCTGATTGCCGAAGGACGTCTGAACGGAAGTGGTGCAGATCACTTTGCCAAGCCGGGTGCAAACGACCGTGTGTGGAACGCGCTGGAGAAGATGTGCCTGCGTGCGCCCGAGCTGTTCGCGGCCTACTATGGCAACGAGATGCTGGCGCTGGCATGCGAGGCCTGGCTGGGCCCGGCGTATCAGGTGACGTCGCAGGTGAATTGCGTCAACCCCGGTGGCCAGGCGCAGATGGCACACCGCGATTACCACCTGGGGTTCTACGCGGGTGCCAGCGCCGCGCGCTTTCCGGCCCACGTGCACAAGCTGTCGCCGCTGCTCACGTTGCAGGGTGCGGTGGCGCATGTGGACATGCCGGTGGAGAGCGGCCCCACGCTGTATCTGCCGCACTCGCAAAAATACCTGCGAGGTTACCTGGTGGCTGGGCATCCGGAGTTTCAGGCTTTTTTTGACGCGCACCATGTGCAGCTGCCGCTGAAAAAGGGCGACGCCGTGTTTTTTAACCCGGCGCTGATGCACGCGGCTGGTCACAACCGATCTGCGCACATTCACCGTATGGCCAATTTGCTGCAGGTGTCTTCGGCATTTGGCCGTGCCATGGAATCTGTGGACCGCGTGCGCATGTCGCAGGCGCTGTATCCCGCGCTGCTGGCGATGCAGCAGGCCAACACGCTCACCGCGGCCGGAATCGAACGCGCCATCGCTGCCTGCGCCGAAGGTTATGCTTTTCCCACCAATCTGGACCGTGACCCGCCGCTGGGTGGCCTGGCGCCCGCAAGTCAGCAGGATCTGTTGAGGCGCGCTCTCGCAGAGCAGTGGCCAGCCGACCAACTGAATGAAGCGTTGCTGGCACAAGCCAGCAAGAAAATCACCTGAATCTATAGTTCAAATTTGGAAACACTTAAATCATGGCACCCACATCCACAACAGCTTCAACTCTGGCTTCACTGCAAGGCAAGGTGGCCGTGGTCACCGGTGGCACGCAGGGGCTGGGCGCCGCCATTGCCCATTTGCTGGCCGAGCGCGGCGCCCGTGCCGTGGTGATCTGCGGACGCAATCGCGACAAGGGCCAGGCGCAAGCGGAACGCATTCGCCAGACCGGCGCGCAGGCGCTTTATGTGCCTGCAGACCTGGCGCTGGTGGACGACTGCCGCAACGTGGTTCAGCAGGCCGACAGGCAATTCGGGCGTGTGGACATTTTGGTGAACGCCGCCGCCATCACCGACCGCGGCACATTGCTAGACACATCGCCGGAGCTGTTTGACCGCATGTTTGCTATCAACGTGCGGGCGCCTTTTTTCCTGATGCAGGAGGCGGTGTCCGTGATGCGTCGCGAGAAGATAGAAGGCAACATCGTCAACATCGGCTCCATGTCGGCCATGGCCGGCCAGCCTTTTCTGGCCGCCTACTGCACATCCAAAGGTGCACTCGCCACCCTCACTCGCAACACCGCCTACGGGCTGCTGCGCAACCGCATTCGCGTGAATGGCCTGAACATCGGCTGGATGGCGTCAGAGGGTGAAGACCGCATCCAGCGGGAATTTCACAAGGCCGATGCCGATTGGCTGGAAAAAGTGTCTGCCTCGCAGCCCTTTGGCCGCCTAGTGGACCCCAAAGAGGTGGCGCGCGCCGTGGCGTTCCTGTGCACCGCCGAATCGGGCCTGATGACGGGGTCGGTAATCGAATACGACCAGTCCATCTGGGGCGCCTACGACGGCTCACCGCACCCCGTCGCACCGATGTAACAGATCAGCGCGGCGACAAAATCGCCATCGTGATGCGCGACACACAGGTCATCTCGCCTGCGTCGTTGGTCATGTCTATCTGCCATACCGACGTGGTGCGGCCAATGTGGATGGGGCGCGTGATGCCGGTTACCCAGCCGCTGGTGGCGCCCTTGAGGTGGTTGGCGTTGATGTCCAGCCCCACTGCACGGTAGCCCTCCGGCGACGCGTACATCGCGCCACAAGAGCCCAGTGTTTCAGCCAGCACTACCGACACACCGCCGTGCAGCAGACCATACGGCTGGCGCGTGCGCTTGTCCACCGGCACGCGGCCGCGGATGAAATCATCGCCCACTTCCAGGAACTCCATGCCCAGCAGGGACCATGCAGAGTCCACATGGGCCTCTTCCAGTAACTCAATCGAAATGGGTTTTTTCCAGATACGCATGTAGTCTTTCAATCAGCGAATGCCGCAACTATAAATACCTACAAACGCCGGGTCAGGCCACCCGGAACAGGCTGATTTCCACGCGGTCCGGAAACCGTGCACCCGTACCGACAAAAATGCTCTCACTCAGCCACTGCAGCGCGGGCGACGACACCTCGAACGTGGGCACGCAACGAAAGTAAATAGCGGCCGGGTCTACCGGTTCGCCACGAACCAGCCTTGCGATGTCGTCAGCGCTACCGCGGCGCAATGCGTGGTTTTGCACGAAGATGTGCTGCCCTTGATGTTGCGTGCCGTCCAGCGCAATCATGTAGCGTGCATCCAGATCAGCACAGGTGTCTGACACAACCATCTGGAAGTCCGCGCCGCCGGGCAACACCCGGCCCTGTAACAGCGGGCCAGTCAAAGTGCCACCGGTGATCGGGATGATGCGGCGTTTTCCCCGGCTGTTCAGGCCGGTGACGTTGCCCGCCTCGATGGGTGCGGCGACAAATACCGTGAGGTCAGCGACGTGTTCGAGATTGGGTGCTGCGAGTGTCATGACAGAAGTATCCCTTACTGTTCCCGTCATGGCTACGCAAGCGCCACAAAACTGTCACGTGCACGTCACACAAGCAGATTAACGTTGGAGCTCTTTAGTTGGGGGATTTCATGATGTTTGTTCGTACTTTGTCTGTTGCCGCCGTGGCCTTGAGTCTGATTGCATGCGCCTCGACCGGCCCTGCTGTTCAAGGTCAGTTTTCTTTTGGTTTGTGGGGGGATATGCCTTACGCCAAGGCGGGTGACGCGCCAAAAATGCAGGCGCTGCTGGACAGCATCAACAAGTCAGATATCGCTTTCTCCCTGTATGACGGTGACATCAAGGATGGCAGCTCGCAGTGCACCAACGCCATCTATGCCGATGCCCTGACGATGTTTGGCCAGATGAAAAAGCCCGTGGTGTATGTGCCGGGCGACAACGAGTGGACCGATTGCCACCGTCTGAACAACGGCGGTATGGATTCTCTGGAACGGCTGGCTCATTTACGCAAGGTTATGTACCCCACGATGAACAGCCTGGGTCAAACCCAGATGCCACTTGAACACCAAGGCAAGGCTGGCGAGAAGTACGTAGAAAACACCCGTTTCAGCCAGGGCGGGGTAGTCTTTGTGGGCATCAACATGCCGGGCAGCAATAACAACCTCGTGCTGAATGCCAAAGACTGCTCTGACAAAAGCGCCCGCAAGGCTGTGCAGTGCGATGCGGCCAACGCCGAATACCTGGAGCGGGATACCGCCAACATCGCGTGGTTGACGGCTTCGTTCACACAGGCGCGGGCGCAAAACGCGCCTGGTCTGGTGCTGGTGGTACAGGCCGACCCTGGATTTGATTTGCCCGAGACGGAAGCCATTGATGAAAGTGCGGCACCTGGTGTGAGTGGCTACCGCGAGTTCATGAACCGTTTGGTCAAGGAAACCGAAGCGTTCAAGGGCCAGGTGCTGTTGGTGCACGGTGACACGCATTTCTTCAAGATGGACAAGCCCTTGTACAGCCCGACGAAATTGTTGCCCAACTTGACACGCGTTGAAACCTTCGGCAGCCCGTCCATCCATTGGGTGCGGGTGACTGTTGATCCGGCAAGCCACCACGTTTTCAATATTTCACCGGTGATTGTCCGTCAGTAGACTTCGCTTGGCCGTGGCCTCAAGCCATTCGGTGAATGCCTGCAGCGCAGGCTTGTCGTCCCCGCGCTCAGGCATCACGAGGTAATAGCTGCGCTCGCCTCGCAACGGTTTGTCGCACGCCACCACCAACTCGCCGCGGGCCAGCTCGGCCTCGATCAGCAGGCGCGGGACCAGCGCCACGCCCATTCCCTGCGAAGCAGCGGCCGCCGTCATGGAAAAGAGTTCGTAGCGCGGTCCGGCCAGCGCCAGCGGTGCGGCCAGACCCTGTGCGTCAAACCACTGGCGCCAGCCTTCGGGGCGTGTGCTTTGCTGTAGCAGCGACATGCTCGTCAGCGCTTCAGGTTTGAGCTGTTTGCGCCCGCCCAGAAGCCGCGGGGCACACACCGGCACCACTTCTTCCGAGATCAGCTCAACCGCTCGGGTGCCAGCCCAACTCGCCACCTGCGCGGGCGTGCCAGAGTACAGCGCGGCGTCAAAGTCAGTGTCGGTGAACATGAAAGGCCGGGTTCGGGTCTCAATGTGCACCACAAGATCCGGTTGCGCCAGCGCCAGCTCGGGCAGGCGCGGAATCAGCCAGCGGGTGGCAAAGGTGGGCACCGCGGCCAGGTGAATTGCCCCGCCGGAGCCGTGCTGCGACATCACGTCCAGCGTGTCGCGCTCCAGGGCGCGCAGGCGCTCGGCCACCTGCCGCGCATAGGTCACGCCGCGCGGTGTGAGGGTGACGCCGTGGCGCGTGCGCCGGAACAGCGGCTGGCCCAGAAATTCTTCCAGCGCGGTGATCTGCCGCGACAC
>Ga0075152_10002107_pt1 | contig 14216 bp, 9 predicted proteins | sample JI61114C2DNA_FD_70964 | JGI IMG/M metagenome (GOLD analysis project Ga0075152, IMG submission 70964) | Wastewater effluent complex algal communities from Wisconsin, to seasonally profile nutrient transformation and Carbon sequestration -... | ecosystem: Engineered > WWTP > Effluent > Algae...
TTCCTGTTCGTTTCCTGCAGCAAAAGCGATGACAATCCAAATCCAGAAGTTATAAAGTATATGAGTTATACCTCCGGAAGTAAATGGACGTATGATGTGATAACAAATCCCGGAACTCCGGGTTCAACCACTGTAGTAGATACGGTAACCTGTACTGCAACCGACACAACTGTAGAAGCAGGTACTGCTAACCAAAGAATTTACAGGATCATGAAGCACAGCAATGGCAACACATCCGATTATTATAATATAACGGGGAATGATTATTACCGTTTCCGTACACTTCCTATTGATAACCTGAAGATACAGGAGCTTTACCTGAAAGACAATGCTGCTGTAGGAACTTCCTGGGCGCAGACTGTTCCTGTAAATGTGCCGGGATTCCCCGCACCTATTCCCATTACCGTTACCAACAGTGTTACTGAAAAAGGAATAACTAAAACCGTGAACGGTATTATTTATAACAATGTGGTGAATATAAAAACAGAAATTTCCAGTGCAAGTTTACCTGCAGGAACCATTGTAACAGATATTAAAAGTTATTATGCCCCAAATGTAGGCCTGATTGAAGGTGATTATAAAGTTACCATCGCACTGGCAGCCATTGATGTGAATAATCAGACATTGTTAAAATCTGCCGTTATTCAATAAAACAGGCACTTATCTTTTTTCAAATACCAGGTAACCATAGGCTGGTAAAGTCAATTTCACCCTTGTTGAAAATTCATTTTCTTCAAGGGTGAAAATGTTTTTATACATACCCGAAAGCGTCTCCATTTCAAATTCAACATTTACATTTTCATTACTGAAATTGAGCAATACCAAAATTTCATCTGAATTATTTTTCCGCTGGTATGCGATCACGTTAGCTGATTCTTCTATTTCTGCCAGGTATGTGGAAACCGATTCATCTGCAGCCATCAGCGCTTTGTTATTTTTATTCAGTTCATTCAGTGTTTTATAGAAATCATGCAGTTGATAAACCCCGTTCCAGCCAATCACATCTTTTTCAAAAAATTCAAGCCTTTTTAAATTGGGCAGTTCCTGTCCGCTGTAAATCAATGGCATTCCGTTCCAGGTAAAGCTGAATACATTCAACAATGAAGCCATGTTTCCATATTTTTCATACTCAGTTCCGTTCCAGCTATTTTCATCATGGTTGCTGGTAAACCATAAACTAATGCTTTCATTACCACAAACAGAATCATGCTTTTTCAAAATATCTTTTAATACATGTATATCAGCCTGTTGGTTATAAAAGTCCTTTGTTTTGTGCATCCATGACCATGCATAAGCGGCATCAAAAACCTGCAGGTATTCCGGGTGATCGAGTACATCTGCTTCTGCCAGCCAGAATAATATTTTTTTTGTCTGCAATGCAGTTCTGGCTTCGTGCCAGAAATCAAGGGTTACCCAAAAAGCCAGGTCGCTTCTAAAACCGTCAATATCGCAGGTAATAATCCAATATTCCATAGCATCAATCATGGCTTTACGCATATCCCGGTTATCATAGTTCAGTTCAATGATATCATCCATACCACTGGCCATTTTAAAAGTGCCGGTTTGCGGGTCGTTCAGATAAAAATCCGGATGTTCTTTTGTCCATATATGATCCCAGCCGGTATGGTTGGCAACCCAATCGATCAGAATTTTAAAACCCAATTTGTGCGCTGCATCAACGAGTTTCTTAAAATCCTGTAGTGTTCCAAATTCGGGGTTGATCGCTTTGTAATCACTGCAGGCATAATAACTCCCCAAACTCCCTTTCCGGTTCATTTGCGATATAGGCGTTACAGGCATGAACCACAATGTTTCTACTCCCATGTTTTTTAGCCTGGGCAATTCATTCACAAAAGCATTGAAAGTACCTTCGGGTGTATATTGACGGAGGTTTACCTCATATACATTCGTATTCCTGATCCATGCAGCCTTCTGATAATTATTAATTTTCATTTGTGGTTTTATTTTTTGCACAGATTGTATTCAACATAACATGCAAAATTGTTACAACACTGTACCTTTGCGGTAAGTTATGAAGCAATTTACTATTCCTTTTACATATCGCAGCAAGCTGATAGCAGCAATCAAAGAAAAAAGAAAGCAGGACGATAAAATGAAAAAAGATTTTACGCCTACCCTGCTTGATTTTGGTGCTGTGCATATTTACCTGGCACGCCATTTTGGTTTTTGCTATGGTGTTGAGAATGCCATTGAGATCGCTTTTAAAACAATTGATGAAAACCCCGGAAAAAGGATCTTCCTGTTGAGTGAAATGATCCACAATCCCAAGGTTAACAAAGACCTTACAGAACGCGGTATCAGGTTTCTGCAGGAACCAAATGGTAATCAACTCATCTCATTTGATGAATTGAATAATGAGGATATTGTGATCATTCCGGCATTTGGCACCACACTGGATATTGAAAACAAACTGAGGTCTATCGGTATATCCATTGAAAAATACAATACCACCTGCCCTTTTGTTGAAAAAGTATGGAACCGCAGTGAACAGATAGCCAGGAAGAATTATACGGTAATCGTGCATGGCAAACCAACTCATGAAGAAACAAGGGCTACTTTTTCTCATGCTGCAGCAAATACCCCGACAGTTGTGGTAAATGATATGGCTGATGCAGTGAAACTTTCAAAATATATAACCAGGGAAAAAGAGCCCGCTGAATTTTACACTGAATTTAAAGGCTGCTATTCAGAAAATTTTAAAGTGGAGGAACACCTGGAAAGGATTGGAGTGGTTAACCAGACTACCATGCTGGCAAGCGATACCCAGGCCATTGCAGATTTTTTAAAATCAGTTATGGTATCCAGTTATAAACTCACTGATGAAAATACAGAAGAGCGGTTTGCTGAAACAAGAGACACACTTTGTTATGCAACAAATGACAACCAATCTGCAGTATACGGACTGTTACAACAACCGGCAGATTTTGCCATAGTTGTTGGAGGTTATAACAGCAGCAACACTTCGCACCTGGTTGAATTATGTGAAGGAAAATTACCTACTTATTTTATTAATGATGCCGACAAGATCATTTCATCTTCAACCATTAAGCATTTTGATTTTCATCACAAACAAGAAAAGGTAAGTACTGGTTTTATGCCTGTGAAAAAACCTGTAAAGATACTGATCACGAGTGGCGCCAGTTGCCCGGATGCATTGGTGGAAGAAGTGATTGACAGGATCGTATCTTTTTTTGATGATGCCATTCCCGTTAAACAGATTGCTTCGGCATTCATTTAATAAGTAAACAGATAATTATAGCCGGAGAATTGATGCATTTTTACTTCTTCTGTTTGGATACCCTTTCTTCATATAATTTCAGGGCAAACTCCTGCGTTTGTTGTTTTGTGATGTTTGTATTATCAATCAGTATAGCATCAGAAGCCTGGCGAAGCGGGCTTACCTCCCTGTGTGAATCAATATAATCCCTCATTTCCAGGTTTGTCTTAACCTCTTCTACAGTTACATTGGGATTCTTTTCGTACATCTCTTTAAATCTTCGTTGTACCCTAACCGCAATATCGGCAGTCATAAATATCTTTAGTTCAGCATCAGGGAAAACTGTTGTACCAATATCCCTGCCATCCATTACGATTCCCTTTTTCTTTCCCATTTGTTGCTGTTGCTTAACCGCAAATTTCCTTACAGCCCCAATGGCCGCGATGTCACTCACTTTTTCTGCAATAACCAGGTCGCGTATCACATATTCCACATTTTCATCATTCAGGAATATTTCCGATTGCTGGGAATTTTCATTGTACTCAAAAGAAAGAGTAATATGTTTTAATGCAGCTTTCACTTCTTCATCATTGGTCCAGTCGGTGTGATTCCGTAAAAAATACAATGTAATTGCCCGGTACATGGCGCCACTGTCAATATAAACATAACCCAGGGCCTTGGCCATTTGTTTTGCGAGTGTACTTTTTCCACAACTGGAATATCCATCTATTGTTATTATAATCTTTGCGCTCATCAGGCTACAAAAATGATATTTTTTTTTTAAAGAACAGGTTAAGAAGTAAATTTTATCTAAAATAAAAACCCCGGAAGTTATTAACAACCGGGGTAGATGCATTTATATCCTTAACGATTAGGCTTCAGATTTTTTTTCTTTCTTTTTAGGTTCTTCTTTTAGTGTAAACCTGATTTTTTCTGCTTCCTTGTCAAGCGTAGCAACAACATTGTCTCCGTGCTTGATATGTGCATTCAGGATCTCTTCTGCCAGCGGATCTTCCAGGTATTTTTGAATAGCCCTGTGCAAAGGCCTGGCGCCAAATTGGCTGTCGTATCCTTTTTCTGCAATGAAATCTTTGGCTTCAGCAGACAATTCAAGCGTAAATCCTAAAGTATTCAACCTGGTCATAACACCTTTCATCAGTATATCGATGATCTCAAAAATATTCTCTTTATTAAGTGAATTGAATATAACCACATCGTCTATCCTGTTCAGGAACTCGGGACTGAAAGTACGCTTCAAAGCTTTTTCAATGATCGCCTTGTTATTCTCATCCAGGTTATCCTGGCGGTTCTGGGTAGCAAAACCAACGCCATCACCAAAGTCTTTCAGTTGCCTTGCACCGATATTGGAAGTCATGATGATCATGGTATTCTTAAAATCAACCTTTCTGCCAAGACCGTCTGTAAGCTGTCCGTCATCCAGCACCTGTAACAAAATATTGTAGATATCCGGGTGAGCTTTTTCAATCTCATCCAGCAGGATTACACTGTAAGGTTTGCGTCTAACCCTTTCCGTTAACTGCCCGCCTTCTTCATAACCAACATATCCCGGAGGTGCACCAATGAGCCGGCTAACGGTGAATTTCTCCATGTATTCACTCATATCTATACGGATCAGTGCATCTTCGCTGTCGAACATGTGCTTTGCCAGTGAACGGGCGAGTTCTGTTTTACCAACACCCGTTGGGCCGAGGAAAATAAACGTACCAATCGGTTTTTTAGGATCCTTTAAACCAACCCTGTTTCTTTGAATGGCTTTAACAACCTTTGTAATGGCATCCTGCTGACCTACCACAGCGCCTTTCAGATCGTCTGCCATGCGGCGTAGTTTGTCCGTTTCGGCCTGAACCATGCGTTTAACAGGAATGCCTGTCATCATGTGTACCACTTCAGCAATGTCTTCTTCCTCTATAGGGAACCGTTTGTTTTTGCTTTCTTCTTCCCAGTCATTTTTAGCCTTCTCCAGGTCTTCCTGCAGGCGTTTTTCTGTGTCTCTTAATGAAGCAGCTTCTTCAAATTTCTGGCTTTTTACAACTTTATTCTTTTCCAGCTTGATGTCTTCTATCTTCTTTTCCAGGTCGATGATCGTTTGGGGAACATTGATGTTCTTGATGTGTTTCCTGGCACCCACTTCATCCAGTACATCAATCGCTTTATCAGGCAACAACCTGTCGGTCATATACCTGTCGCTTAATTTCACACATGCTTCAATTGCTTCCGGGCTGTATGATACATTGTGGTAATCTTCGTACTTACTTTTTATGTTGTTCAGTATTTCAATAGCTTCCTGTACTGAAGGTTGTTCAATGATGATCTTCTGAAAACGCCTGTCGAGTGCTCCGTCTTTTTCAATATGCATGCGGTATTCATCTAAAGTAGATGCGCCAATGCATTGGAGCTCTCCGCGTGCAAGGGCCGGTTTAAATATATTAGATGCATCCAGCGAACCACTGGCTCCACCGGCACCGACAATGGTGTGAATTTCATCGATAAATAAAATTACATCCCTGTTCTTTTCCAGTTCATTCATGATGGCTTTCATTCTTTCTTCAAACTGGCCGCGGTATTTTGTACCGGCAACCAATGCAGCCAGGTCGAGACTTACCACCCTTTTATCAAACAAAACCCGTGAAACTTTTCTTTGAACGATTCTTAAAGCAAGTCCTTCTACGATGGCAGTTTTACCAACGCCCGGTTCTCCTATAAGAATGGGATTATTTTTTTTACGTCTTGACAAAATCTGCGAAACCCTTTCAATTTCATTTTCGCGGCCAACAATGGGATCTAAAGATCCGTTTTCTGCCAGTCGGGTAATATCCCTTCCAAAATTGTCTAAAACAGGCGTTTTGGTTTTTGCAGCTCCAGGTGCAGCTGCTTTTTGAGAGCGTTGCTGGCCACCATATTGCTTTCTTTCATCATCAAAATCGTCGTCTTCATTGAATTCTGCCTGTGGCGGATTGCTGGTTACGAACCCAAGTTCATTTTTAAATACATCGTAGTCCACGTCAAATTGGTTTAAAATCTGTGTTGCAATGTTTTCTTTATTTTTCAGGATAGACAGCATGAGGTGTTCACTTTCCACTATCGTACTTTTTAGTGCTTTGGCTTCAAGTACGGTAATCCTGATAACTTTTTCAGCCTGTTTGGTTAACGGAAGTGAATTGATATTGGCAATATTCTTTCCTGTTTTATCTTTTACGGCTATTTCTATTTCTTTCCGGAGTTCATACAGGTCTACATTCAAAGATTTCAATATCTTGACTGCAGTGTTTTCGCCATCCCGGATCAAACCTAAAACCAGGTGTTCGGTCCCTATAAAGTCATTTCCCAGCCGCAAAGCTTCTTCCCGGCTATAAGAAATGATTTCTTTTACTTGTGTTGAGAAATTATTATCCATTCAAGTAGTTTTAATTGTTACAATAATAACGAATATTTTTATCGATTGGTTCGCCCTAAAACCCAAATGTTGATATGTTGAAAAGTTAAAGTCTTTAAACTGAATTATATACGTGAAGTGACTTAAAAAAAAGTGAATCATTCGTTAAAAGAACAGCAACAAAAAATAATCAACCTGAAATCTTCCATTAAAAAAACATCATTTCAACAAAAAATAATTTATTTTTCAGGACTATAAATATTCAAACAATGGATGTCAAAATAGATACCAAAGAAAAATTCACAGTAATTACACCAGAACAGGCGCAAATCTCTGCTAATATGACAGCCGGATTACAAAAATTGTTGCTTTCTTATCTAAACAAAGACATTCCGCATATCATATTAAATTTAAAACATGTGACTGATATGGATGAAATGGCTCTGGATTTAATAGCCGGCATTCATACTCAGTTTTACGAACACAATGCTTCTTTTATTGTGTGTGAGTTGCAAAAAGGGATAGAAACCCTGTTTATTGATAAAAATATTCTTGATTTACTGAATGTAACACCAACTGAAAGTGAAGCTTGGGATATTGCCCAGATGGAAGAGATAGAGCGTGAGTTGATGAAAGATTTTGATAATAATACAGAATACTAAGCAGCTAATTGATTGCATTGAAAGTCTTTGCAGCAAATAATAATTAAAAACCGCATCCTTGTTTGCATTAACAATTTTAGGTAATAATTCAGCCGTGCCAGCGTTTGGCAGAAATCCGACTGCCCAGGTTTTACAAACCCAGGATGAACTTTTTTTAATTGATTGTGGTGAAGGCACTCAGCTGCAGTTATCTAAATATAAAATTCGCAGGAGTAAAATAAACCACATTTTCATATCGCACCTTCATGGCGACCATTATTTTGGATTGATCGGTTTACTTACCAGCATGAGCCTGCTAAGCCGTACACAAGACCTCCATTTACATGCTCCGCCATTATTGCAGCAAATCATTGACCTGCAATTACAGGCTGCCAGTACTACCCTTAATTACAAAGTTCATTTTCATCCATTAACCGGAGAAGGGCTGATTGCCAATACCAGCAAAATAAGTGTGGAATGTTTTCAGGTGAAACACCGGATAGATTGCTGGGGGTTTATTTTCAGGGAAATAAAGAATCCCAGAAGTGTAATTCCTGAAAGAGCTAAGTCATATGAAATACCGGCAGCCTTTTTTGAACATTTGAAAAAGGGAGCAGATTACAGAACAAAAAAAGGCGTGATCATTCCAAATGAAGAAGTAACTGTTGCCAATGCCAGTCCCAGGAGTTATGCCTATTGTGCAGATACGATCTATGATATTAGTTTAGCAGAAAAAGTTAAGGGAGTTGATCTGATGTATCATGAAGCTACTTACCTGAAAGAAGAACATATAAGGGCCGCTGAGCGGTTTCACAGTACAACCGAACAGGCAGCTGAGGTAGCAAAAAAAGGGGAAGTGAAAAAATTACTTATTGGTCATTTCTCATCACGATATGAATTGCTGGATGAATTCCTGCTGGAAGCAAAGGAAGTGTTTGATAATACCGAACTGGCACTTGAAGGCGTTTGTTTTACTGTTTAATGACGGTGTTTAACCTGGTAATTTAACCCGTTGCCGGTAATCCATAAATAAAATTCAGCAAACCATTTCCGCCAGGCCTGTTCATGGTGTTTCCCTGCCGGATCGTTTACAAAATAGATCAACCCGACTGATTGCTCCCCCAGCATATCAGCCAACTTCAGTGAGTTGATTAACATGCTCTCGCTTTCCTGTCCACCGGCATAAATAAAAAACTGCCCGTTGATTTTATATGCGAGCGAATCTGTCATTTTCATCAAACCGGGCATTATCCAGAGAGCAGGAGAAAATATTCCGCCCTTTCCAAAAACATGCGGGTAACGCAACATGGTATAATAAGAAATATTGGCGCCCAGAGAACTTCCTGCAATAATGGTATTTTCTTTTCCGGGAAGCGTGCGGTATTTTTTATCTATGTATGGTTTGAGTGTATGTGCTAAAAAATCGGCATAAGCTTCCCCTTCGGGTTTTTGTATATTTTCTGTTTCAAAAGGAGCATATTCAGTTAACCGTTCGGGTGAGTTTTCAATACCAACTACAATACCAGCATTGCTGCCATCCAGGTAAAGTGAATCCAGGCATTCATCTATTCCCCATTCGCCATTAAAGGAAGTGCTGTCATCAAATAGATTCTGACCATCCTGCATATACAAAACAGGATATTTCTTTTTACTGTTCTCATAACCGGGAGGCAGATATATCCATATCTTTCGGCTCCTGTTCAATTGCGGGATAAAAAAAGCGGTATCCATTACATGTACAGAATTACCTGCCGTACTTTTAACGCCTTCAGCAGGAAAATCATCTTTCCAGGCATCTATAGACATTTCAATGGCCGTATCTGAAACCAGGGATAATTTTCTGTTTTCAATATGCTTGCCATTGATCGCTGATTCACATTTATCCCAAATACCGCGGGTAAATTTAAAAAAGTAATCGCCTGAGGCAAGTCCCGTGATGTTGATGCTGTATTGATCGCCTGACCTGGTTAACCGGTATGATTCATTTCCGGGATCCCAACGGTTAAAGCTACCCGCAATAAAAATGCTGTCAGCAGAATGTGTGGAAGGAATAGAACTTATGCTGATATGAAGGTTAAACTGTGCGTATGAAAAATTGTATGAAAACAACAATGCCAATAGCATTAATACCGGCATTTTAAACAAACCGGATCTTTCCTGTAATTGTTGTTTTAACTGCATTTAAAAAAATTATTCTCTGATAATATTTTAATTACCGGCCAATGGTAATAATACAAAAAAAGTTGTACCCGCACCCGGTTTTGTTTCAAACCATATTTCTCCTTTTGCCTGTTCTACCATTCGTTTACACATGGCAAGCCCGAGGCCGGTACCGGATGTTTTGGTAGTAAAGTTAGGCGTAAATATTTTCGATTGCACTTCCACTGCAATACCGGTTCCGTTATCTGAAATACTGATAACCACATTATCATTGTGCAGGTATTCATTAACAGTAATTCTTGCTGTTGAATTTTCCGGCATCGCCTGGATTGCATTAAGGATCAGGTTTGTAAACAGCCTGTTGATATGTGTTTTATCTGCTTCAATGATTACCTTTTCGGGTAACAGGTGCTGGTAGAATTCCAGCCGGTTATTGGATGAATACAAATGCAGCACAGTCATCAGTGCTTCGTTTACATCAAATTTTTCTTTTTTCAGGTTTTCTATATTGGCAAACTGGCTGAATTCACCTGCAATATGATTCAGGTGATCTATCTGTTCAATAAGGGTTTTGGCAACACTTTCTGTAAGTTCCTTCACATTGGGCGCATTGTTTTCAATTGATTTCTGCAAATACTGCATACTTAATTTCATGGGTGTGAGCGGATTTTTAATTTCATGGGCAACCTGCCTTGCCATTTCCCGCCACGCTCCTTCCCTTTCCGTTTTTGCCAGCGCCACAGCACTTTCATCAAGCTTACTGATCATCTTATTATACTCTGCAACGAGGTCGCCCAGCTCGTCTTTCCTGTTCCATACAATAAACTCATTTCGTTTTTCCAGGTTAATCTTTTTCATCTTATCACTGATAAGCGCAAAAGAATTTGTGATGCGGTTTGTAATGAATAATGCAACAATACCGGCAATCAGGAATATAAACGCGTTGAGGTTTATTATTGTAACAAGAAAATTGGAAATCTCATTCTTAAGATTACTTTCTGAAGTAAAATACGGGATGTTCAGGTATGCATAATTGTTACCTGCTTCATCCAGCACCGGAACATAATTACTGATAAAGCTCAGTTCTCCAATACGCTCTTTCTGAAAATACTGTACTTCTTTATTTCTGTTGATGTGATAATAAGCCATAGGATCCATCTTGGTACTCAAAATCCCCTTGATATAAGGTAATGGAAGTGAAGATACATTGAGGTTACCCTGCAGGTCGTATAGGTTTACATCTATTCCGTGTATTTCAGAAATTTTATTAATAGCATTTTCAAGGTTTTCCTGGAAATCCCTGTCAATGGTATTAAGGCTATTGACCATTTTCCACCCTTCACTCATATAACTCTTTACTTCATTTTCCATGATATGAATGGTACGGCTTAGTTTTTCCCTGTTATTGGCTTCATATCGGTTAACAAAGAACAATATGGTTGCAACACCTATAACAAGGAAAGAAACAACGCTAATAAAAATAATGGTGCCATGTATCTGGTTTCTAATAGTCAATTGCCAGTAACCCCTGAGTTTAGAAAGGCGCAGTTTTGAACGGATGAGCATATTTGCTATCCAGATCAATCCTGCTAAAAGTAAAAATCCGCAGAACAAATAAGAAAACATGGTTATTGATTCTACCCACATGCTGTTCTTCTTTGCAATTACCACCATTTTATCTGCACCAGCGTAATACCAAAGTTCATTGTAATCTTTTTGCTGTACCAGGTTAAACTGGCTTTGCTGTATCTTCTTTTTATTGATAGATGTTGCAAACGGGTAATCATTGTGACTGGTGATCAGTTTCCAGTTATTGTATATAGCGTAGGCATAAAGTGATGAATTTTCAATTGAATTATTCTGCCGCCGGCTGAATAACTGTGGCATCAGGGCGTCTCCCCTGAATTTCCGCGGGCTTGCGAGGATGAATACATAACCCAATGGGCTACCGGCAGTATCTGAGATCGTTTTTTTGCTGATATAACTGAAACGGTCATACGATTCATCGTAATACAATAAGCCGGGAATCTTTGTTGGCCTGGTCTGTGTTTTTAAAATGGTATTCAGTTCATTGTATTCAGCCAGTTCTTTGTTATACAGTGGCTTTTCATCTGCAGAAAAAGTAAAAATCCTTGTTTCATATTTGTTGGTATACCCGGAGAAATTAGCATTAACAAGTGAGTCTTTAAAAAAATGATTGGATTCCTCATTCAACAGCCTGTCGTAGTTTTTTGTAAGATAATCTGCATTGAAATCGGTGAGCATGGTATTGATGAGTATTTCATTGGAAGGATCGGATTTGGTTGTAAGTATTTCTGCATAGTGTTTTCTGTTTCTTAATTCCTTGTTGTTGTTTTCTGCAATGATGATCATGGTTATGGACACAGAAAAGAAAAAAAGCCAGAAAACCAGCCGGGAAGAAACTATTCTTGAAGCCACCAGGTTAAAATAATTGCTGTTCAGTAAAAACAGAAAGCATAAAAGCCAGATCAAAACAAATATCTCGAATTCGCCAGAAAGGTTTCCAATATTAAATGTTAACATCAGCAGGCCTTCGATGGCCACAAATAAAAAAAGCGGAATAAAACTTTTATTGTAATATGGCTTAACAAAATAAAGCAGCATCTGGCATAAAAAATAATACCCGATTGCAATACAACACAGTACAATAAAGCCAACTGCGCTGTAAATACTAAGTGAAAAAAAGTTTATGACATCAAATGAAATCTGAGAATCTGCTACCAGGCTACGGATTATAAAACTGCCTTCGTATGTGAGCAACCACAATATACTGCTGATCCAAAATAAAAGCAGCCATTTTAAAAGAGGCGATACTTGTTTTACCCTTCCCTGGTCTTCCCGGATCTTGCTGCGAAAGAACAATATGAACCATACAAATAGCAGGGCATTTATGAGCAGGTCGCCCAGGGAACGTAAAATAAAATTAGAACCGTAAATTGCCGGGTCGAATAATTCAAACTGCCTGAAATTTAAAGGAATGGAATAATAATAACTTACAATCCTCAGGCAGGTGACCGGAATTAAAAACACCACTATTCCTTTCCATAAATTTCTGGCAGCAAAAAAGTTAGCACAAAGGTGAATGAACAATAAAACGATCAGTGAAGCTAATATGAGTAATGCAGCAGAGATAAAGTTATTCTTATAATTACTTGATCCAGCTAATTGCACGAGGTAGAACAGCGTTTCACCATCCATTGATTTTACGGCTTCGCCTTTTTCTATATTACCTGAAATATCATAATTGAGTGAAAGCAACGGGTCATTTGCAAAACCATTTTTTAAATAGTCATTTGAGATTATATAATCCCATTTAACAGGTACCAGTCCGATTATTTTTGCATCCCCAGAACTGAACCTGTCCCAAACATAATAACCGTTCTGCAGTTTCACAAAACCAGAATGGCGGTTTTCATAAAGCATTGACGGGAATGGCAGTACCTGTTGAGTATTCCAGAATACCAGTTGTTCAATACCTGAGGTATCTGTTGCATAGATGAAAAAATAATATTTCTTTGAAGTAAGTTTTTCCAGTATTTCTTCTGAATAATTGCCAGCTGTTAATTGCCGGATAAACACCGAATCGTTTGCAATTTTACGGAGATCTTTTTCCTGGCCCTGGATATAGTTGCTTATTTTATTATGCACTGAGCGCATGGAAGAATTTGCAGACCAATATTCATCAACTATAAAAGATAGTGTTACAAACCAGGCTGCTATTAATAACAGGTAAGCATTCTTACTGAAAAACCTTGTGAATGTTATTGATTTCTGCAAATATGTATGCGGTATTTTAAATATAATTACAAATAAAATCGTGTATCATTAATTTAGTATGTATTTATCGTAATTAATACATACTGCCGTTTATTTCTCTGCTCCTTTTATCTTGTTCCACATGGCATCCATTTCTTCCAGAGACATGTCGTGCAGGTATTTATTTTGTTCAGTAGCAGCTTTTTCCATTCTTGTAAACCTGTCAATAAATTTTTTATTGGTCCGCTCCAGTGCATTTTCTGCATCTAACTGCAAAAACCTTGCAAAGTTTACCAAAGAGAAAAAAACATCCCCCAGTTCATCTTCCATTTTGTCTTTGTCGCCTGATAAAACTGCTTCATTAAGCTCCAGTATTTCTTCATTAACCTTATCCCATACCTGCCCGGTATTTTCCCATTCAAAACCTACCTGCTTTGATTTTTCCTGCAGGCGCATGGCTTTTACCATGGAAGGCAAAGACTTTGGTACACCTCCCAAAACGGAAGTTTTACCTTCTTTCAGTTTTATTTTTTCCCAGTTTTGTTTTACTTCTTCTTCATTATTAACTACCACATCTCCGTAAATATGCGGATGCCTTACAATGAGTTTTTCGCAAACGCCGTTTATAACTTCCTCTAAAGTAAATTGATTTTGTTCGGCTCCGATCTTTGCATAAAAAACAATGTGTAATAAAATATCGCCCAGTTCTTCCCTGATACCTTTCCAGTCGGCATCAGAAATGGCTTCTGCCAGTTCATAGGTTTCCTCTATAGTTAAATGGCGCAGGGTTTCAATGGTTTGTTTTTTATCCCATGGGCATTTTTCCCTAAGTTCATCCATGATCTTTACCAGGCGGAGAAATGCAGTAGCAGTATCGGACATGTATTACTTAAATTTTAAAAAATGAGAAAACAATAAACATAAAAAATATTAAAGCAAGGAATATGAGAAATATAAAATTGAGCAATACGAACTTGAGTATTGTTTTTGCCCTGCCCTGCAGATA
>Ga0075152_10002108_pt1 | contig 14210 bp, 6 predicted proteins | sample JI61114C2DNA_FD_70964 | JGI IMG/M metagenome (GOLD analysis project Ga0075152, IMG submission 70964) | Wastewater effluent complex algal communities from Wisconsin, to seasonally profile nutrient transformation and Carbon sequestration -... | ecosystem: Engineered > WWTP > Effluent > Algae...
CTGCCGGGCAGCACCGTGACCTACACAAACACCATCACGAACAGCGGGATCGGCGCGGCGACGGGCGTGCAGTTCACCGATCCTGACATGGCGGGTGCCGTGGTGCAGAACGGGACACTGCGGGTCTCCCCGGTCGCCTTCGATGACAGCTACACGGGCATCGTGTATGCAAACACGCGCATCGACACGAACCAGACGACCGAATACAGCGTCACGAGCAATGATTTCCCCGGCATGAATGCCGGCGTGGCCGCCACTTTCACCATCACGGCCTTTGATGCGCTGAGCCTGAACGGCGGGGCGGTGACGATGGTGACAAGCGGGGCGGACATGGGCAAGTTCACCTACGCGCCCGCACCCGGCTACACCGGCCCGGACAGCTTCACCTACACGATCACGAACAACGGCAGCCTCAGCGGCGCGGGCACCGTCAGCCTGACAGTGAGCGGGCCGGTGGTGTGGTATGTGAATAGCGCCACGGGCAGTGATGTGACGGGCCTGGGCACGCTCTACTCCCCCTTTGCCTCGGTGAACAAGGTCAGCACGGTGGATGCGGCCAACCAGCGCGTCTTTGTGGCCGCCGGCACTTACGCTGGCACCCAGTTTACCATGAAGGCGAACGAAATGCTCATCGGCCAGGGCGTGGTGGCGGCCTCGTTTGACGCCTTTGTGCTGGGCGGCACGCCAGGGGCGGACACGGTGGATGCACGGCCGGCCATCAACGGCACCAAACCCACCATCACGCGCAATCTGGGGAACACGATCATCCTCGCCAATGGCAATACCATCGTCGGCTGCGCCATCGCCAACTCGGGCGTCGGCTATGCGGTCATCGGCACGAGCGTCACCTCCCTGCTCATCGGCAATACGACCGCCGGACTCGCGGCGGCGGACACGACGGTGACCTCCAGCGGCACCAGCCTGGGCTGCCTCTCCCTCACGGGCGCGGCCACCGGCACGGTGAACGTGACGGGCCAGATCACCTCCACGGCAGGCCGCTCCCTGCTGATCAACAACCGCAGCGGCGGCACCGTCTCCATCATCGGCAAGGTCGTGGACACGGGCAGCGGCATCTTGCTGGACGCCAATACGGGGGCGACCTTTAACCTCCGCTGCCTGACATTGAACACCTTTGCCAACACTGCCCTCAGCGCCACCGGCGGCGGCACCGTGAATGCCACCAACGGTAACTCAGACGCCATCGACAATGACGGCGACGGCAGCACGGATGAGGTGGACGAGGCGAACACCCTCTTTACCACCACCGGTACAGCCCTGAATGTGGTGAACACCTCGATCGGTGCCTCGGGCCTCTCCTTCCGCAGCATCAATTCCACCACCGCCAGCGGGAACCCGGCCATCAACCTGAACACGACGGGCACGAGCGGCGGCCTGACGGTCACGGGCACGGGCGGAGCCGGCACAGGCGGCACGATCAGCGGCAAGACTGTCTCGGGCATCGTGCTGAACTCGACGGCGCACCTCACTCTCAACCAGATGAACATCACCGGGAACGGGGATGCGATCGATGAGAACGGCATCCGCGCCACGAACCTCTTCGGCACCTGCTCGCTGAGCAGCATGTCGGTCACGGGCAACTACCACGCCAACGTGTACGTGAAGAACAGCAGCGGGGCCACGCCGCTGTCCATGACGGTGACGAGTTCTACCTTCACCGGCTCCGTCACGCACGACGGTTTTGACTTCTTCGCCGACCCGAGCGGCGTGGCCTCCCCCCTGGGCGGCAACATGACCCTCTCGGTCTCCGGCTCCACCTTCAGCAGCAATTTCTCCGATGGTCTCTTTGGCGGTGTCACCAGCAATACCACCACGGGCCCGGGCTTCTGCTTCATCACCGCCACCACCAGCACCTTCAACGGCAACGGGGCCAACGGCATGGCGATCGTGAGCGCTGGTTCCAGCGACACGAAGTTCAACATCTTCAGCAACGTCAGCATCTCTGGCAATCCTTCCTTTGGCATCAACCTCTTCCAGAACAACGGCAGCACCTCGGCCGCCAAGCTGCGCGGCGTGGTCAACAACAACATCATCACCTACAACACGGTGGGCGGCGGCGGCGCCGGCCTGCTGCTCAATACGCAGGGAGCGGGCTTCGGGGCGGTGGAGATCACCAACAACACCATCAACTACAATGACGGAGGCAGCACGGCCATGATCGTGCAGTCGGGAGACGGCCTCAGCCCCGGCGTGCTCAACGTCAAGACCACGGGCAACACCATCAACGTGACCGGGGCCAACCCGCTGCGCGGCATGTTGGTGGAATCGGGCCTCACCTCCGGCAGCACGCGCACCGTGAACTGGCACCCGGGTGTCGCGGGTGGCGCGGATGACACGGCCATCAACCGCGATGGAGCCGCCATCGGCGCCGGGGTCATCAGAATGCAGGTCCGCAAGCGCCCGAACTCCTTCTTTAACATCCACAATCTCACCCCCTCGCCCGCCACGACGGCGGCGGACGTGCAGAACTTCCTCAGCTCGGTCACCGGCATCACCCCGGCCACGGAGATCTTCATCGGTGCTCCGAGCACCTACCAGATCAACTACCTGGCGGCTGTCGTGGACACCTCCGCCGCCACCGGCGCACCGCTGATGTTTGCCTCCGGCGGTGTGCAGCCCGCCCAACTGCCTGAGCCGACCATCCTGACCGCCGCGCCGACCGAGAGCGCCGCCGCGCCGGCTGAAATCCAAGCCGCCCCCGCCGCTGTGGCACGCAGCACCCCTGCCGAACTGACCCAGACCGAGCTGGATGCCGCTGTCGCCGCCGCCCTGGAGCGCTGGACCGCCACCGGACTGACCAGCGCGCAGCTCGAACGCCTCAAGAGCCTGAGCTTTGAAATCTCCTCCCTCCCCGGATTGCACCTGGGTGAGGCGGGAGCCGATGTGATCCGCATCAGCCGCCACGCGGGCGGCAACGGCTGGTTCAAGGACAGCAGCCGCGCGAGCGATGCGCTCTTCAGCTCCGGCAAGGCGGAGACCCGCCGCTACAGCGAGCCGACCGCCGCCCCTGCGGGCCGGATCGATTTGCTCACGACCGTCATGCATGAGATGGGCCACGCCCTCGGCCTCAACGATTCCTACCAGCTGCGTGACCGCAACAGCCTCATGTACGGCCACCTCACCACCGGCGAGCGCCGTTACCCGTCCATGGGCCAGGCCCTCGGAGCCGAGCCCCTCAAGGAAGGCTCCCCACATTACCTGACCGGTGCCGTGAACATCGGCGTGCTGCCCCCGGGCAAGAGCGTGACGATCATCTACGACGTGATCGTCAACGACCCCGCCACGACCAACACCCTGAGCAGCCAGGCCACCGTCTCCGGCGGCAACTTCACCAGCGTGCTCACGGATGACCTCGTCACCGGCGGCGACCCGCTGCTCCCCGGCGCCTCCGATCCAACCGTGACTCTCATCGATCTGCCGGATGTGTCTGTGACCGTCGCGCCTGCCTCCACGGCTGAAGACGGCGCTGGCAATCTGGTGTACACCTTTGCCCGCACCGGGGACACAACGAACGCGATGACGGGCGTCAACTTCAGCCTGACCGGCACCGCCACCCATGTTGGCGGAGACTATACCGTGTCCGGCGGGTCCACCGTCGGCCTCTCCTTCACATTTGCCACTCAGACCGGCAGCTTCGGCTTCATGGCCGGCTCCTCCACCGCCACGGTGATCGTGAACCCCACGGTCGACACGACGGTCGAACTGGATGAGACCGTCATCGCCAACGTCACCAGCGGCCTTTATGACATCGGTGCCCCCGCCTCGGCCACCGGCACGATCACCAATGACGACACGGGTGTCTCCATTGATTCGCTGCCGGACAGCTCGCTGTTCGAAGACCAGACCCTCAACTTCGCCTACACCTTCCGCCGCACGGGCGTGACCACCGGCACCACCGTGGCGAACTTCAGCGTCGGCGGCACCGCCACCTTCGGCACAGACTACTCGCAGTCCGGCGCGACGACCTTCACCACCACGACGGGCAGCGTGACCTTCGCTCCAGGCGAGACCACGAAGGTCGTCACTCTCGACCCCACCGCCGACAACTCGGTGGAAGGCAATGAAACGATCATCCTCACGGTGACCACGGGCACCGGCTACAATGTGGTCGCTCCGACCAGCCAGACCGCGACCATCGTGGATGATGATGTGAACGTCTCGCTCACCAGCGTGGTGCCCTCCACCTCGTTGGAAGACAGCGGCACGGGCATGGTGTACACCTTCACCCGCAGCGGTGGTTCCGTCGCGAATGCGCTGACGGTGAACGTCACGATCAGCGGCACCGCCGGCTTCACGGGTGACTACACCACCAGCGGATTCGCCTCCAACAACCTCGCCGGCGCGGCCACGATCACCTTCGCCGGAGGTTCCGCGACGAAGACGGTGACCATCACCCCGTCTGCGGATGTCACAGGCGAGTCTGACGAGACCGTGATCCTCACGGTCGCCGCGAACGGCACACCGGCGGTCACCGGCGGCTACGCAGTGGGCGGGACACCCTCCGGCACCGGCACCATCCTGAATGATGACACCCAGGTCAGCGTGGCGGTTTCACCAGGCAACGTCAGTGAATCCAGCGGCACGCCGATGGTCTATACCTTCACCCGCACCGGCTCCACCGCAGCGGCTCAGGTGGTGAACTTCTCCATCGGTGGGACTGCCGCCAACTCCGCTGATTACACGGCGGGTAGCTCGGCCACCTTCACCTACACTCCGCCCTCGGGCACGATCACCATTCCAATCGGTCAGGCTTCCGCCACGCTTTCGGTGACACCCGCCACTGACGCGATTGTCGAGGCCAATGAGACCGTCATTTTGACTGTCACCGCTGGCGCTGGCTACGTCCCGGCCGCCGGTCCGAACAATGTCGCGACAGGCACCATCAATGACGATGACACGGCCACAGTGAGTTTTGCCAAGATCAATGATGGCTCCGAAGGCCCGCCGCTCGTGAATGGCAGGTTCCGCATCACGCAGACGGCGCAGTCCTCCACCAACACCGTGGTGAACTACACCGTCGGCGGCACGGCTGTCCCGGGTCCGGGCAATGACTACGCCCCCCTCTCCGGCACGGCCACCATCCTGGCGGGTAACACCACCGTGGATGTTGATGTCATTGTTCAGGCCGATGTCGGCAGTGAGCCGCCGGAGACGGTCATCATCACCTTCTCCAGCTTTGGAGCGCATGATGTGGACATCACTCTGGGTGCGCCGTCCTCAGCCACCGTGACCATCTACTCCGGCAACACCATCACTGGCACCTGGAATGGCACAGCGCTGATCAGCACCGCAGGTTCCTTTGACTGCACCGGGCTGAACCTCGACATTGACCTCGGCTTCGTGCCGGTCATCCCCTCCGCGCCGCTCGTCCTCATCCATGCTGATGGCGGCATCTCGGGCAACTTCAATGACCTGCCTGATGGCGGCGTCATCGCCCTCGCCATCAACGGAGTCATCTACTACTTCCAGGTCGATTACGGCCCGAACGACGTCACCCTGACTCCGTTTACTCCAAGCGGCCCGCCCGCATGGAAGCACCAGGCCGGTCCGGTGGCGCGCAATGCCGTGGCCATCTTCGGCACGAAGGGCACGGGAGCGGATGCGAACAACCCCGGTGCCCGCCAGGGTGCCATGAACTGGCTCGATGATGATGGCGACCTCTGGATGTTCGGCGGTTATGGTTACGCCCAGAGCGTCACCAACCCGCCGCGCTACCTGAATGATCTCTGGCGCTATGACCGCAGCGCGGGCCAGTGGATCTGGGTCAGCGGTGCCAACGTACACAACCAATACGGCACCTACGGCAGCATCACCGTCCCCGCCGCCGATAACACCCCCGGCGGACGCCACACCGGCACCACCTGGAAGGACATCGACGGCAATCTGTGGCTCTTCGGCGGCTATGGCCTCGGTGCCAGCGGCGCCCTTGGTCGTCTCAATGATCTGTGGCGCTTCGACACCGGCACCGGCCAGTGGGCCCACATGAAAGGCAGCAGCGCGGTAGGCGCAGCAGGCGTCTATGGCGCTGCGGATGCTCCCGGCAACACTCCCGGTGCCCGCCAGGGTGCCACCAGTTGGGCCACCGACGGCTTCCTCTGGCTCTTCGGCGGCACCACCGACGGCGGCACCACGAACCACAACGACCTGTGGCGTTACAGCATCGCCAGCGGGAACTGGACGGTCATCAAAGGCAGCGCCGCGACCAACCTCAACGGCACCTATGCCGGAGCCCCAACCGCCAACACCCCGGGTGCGCGTCGCGACGCAACCGGCTGGATCGCCAACGACGACAAACTCTGGCTCTTCGGCGGTCGCGGTCTCGCCGCCACCGGCGTGACCCTCGGTGACATGAGCGACCTCTGGAGCTTCGATCCCGTCACAGGCAACTGGACGCACATCAGCGGCCCGACCACGCAGGGCAGCACCGGCACCTACACCGCGCTGAATGCCGCAGGCACCCCCGCCGCCCGCAGCGCCGGCAGCGGCTGGGTCACGGTGGATGGCGACCTCTGGCTCGTCGGCGGCTTTAAAGACAGCAACCAAAGCTACAATGATGTGTGGATCTACGACATCGGCACGGGCGTGTGGACCTGGAAGCTCGGCAGCAGCAGCACGAACGCCGCAGGCAGCTACGGCGTCGGCAGTGATGCCCCTGGAGCGCGCTTCACCCCGAGCACCTGGGTCACCCTGAATGGCACCCTGTGGATCTTCGGTGGTGGCGGCGTGGACGTCTTCGGCAACACCGGCCGCCTCAGCGACCTGTGGAGTTACGGCATCCCGAATCCCGTCGGAGCCCCGTGGGATGAAGCCCAGCCCGAGCCCTTCCCGGCTGAGTTGATCGTCAACGCTGACCCCGATGCGAGCGATGCCACCGCAGGAACGATGGCCTATGTGCCCGTCAGCGGCCAGCTCACCGGCAGCGATGCGGATGGTGACAAACTGCTCTTCAGCACCGCAGGCAGCACCGTGAGCCAAGGAACACTCACGCTCAATGCCAACGGCACCTGGACCTACACCCCAGCCAGCGGCTTCACTGGCCTCGCCACCTTCCAGTTCCAGGCGAGCGACAACTACGGAGGCGAAAGTCCCGTGCGCACCCTCATCATTACCGTCAGCACCAACCCCGCCGACAACGACGGTGACGGCATCGCCGACGCCTACGAGCAGGAAATCTGGGGCGGCATCGCAGCCGCCGATGGTGATGGGGACGCGGACCTCGACGGGCAGAGCAACTACTTCGAGTTCCTCGCCGGCACCGATCCTCTGGACGGCAACGAGCACCTCGCCACCGCGCCGAGCGTGGCCGGAGCAGGCACGGCGAATGGAACCATCAAACTGCAGCTCAACCATGTGCGCCCCGGAGTGAACTATCACCTGGAAACCAGCACCGATCTCGACACTTGGACGCGCCTCGGCACCTTCACGTTCTCAGTGGCCGGAGCCGCCGAGATCGAAGATCCAACGCCTGCCACTGGCGCGCCGAAGTTCTACCGCATGAACCTCGAAGCCACACCGGCGGTCATCCTGCCGTAAGGCCGAATTGAAGGTCCAAAACAAAGAAGCCCGGCCCCACAGGGCCGGGCTTTTCTTGCAACTATCTGTGCCCTCAGATCACCACGTCCTGCGCGTGGATCGCATCGCAGATCAGGCGCAGGGAGGCTTCGAGATTGCCGTCGGCGGTTTTGAAGACGTCGGCGTCGATGGTGAGTGGAGCGCCGAGCACGACGAGAGGTGCCCCATATTGCGGGCACTGGATGGCCTGCTCCAGGCTGAGACCTCCGACGGCTTGCACGGGAATTTTCACCGCGTTGACGACTTCACGGAGCTGATCCAGCGGGCTGGGCATCCTCTTGCCAGCGGCGGCGATGCCTCGGCGTTCGTCGTAGCCGATGTGGTGGATGACGTAGTCACAGCCGAGGTCTTCGAGGAACTTCGCGCCATCGATCATGCTTTCGCAGATCATGTTATCTCCCATGACTTTGCAGCCGAAGTCGGCACCTGCTTTGACCACGCACTTGATCGTCTCCGCATGAGCACGTGCCATGACGACAACGTGCGTCGCACCGGCCTTTGCCATCATTTCGGCCTCCAGATAGCCGCCATCCATGGTCTTTAAATCAGCAACGATGGGTGTATTCGGGAAGGCTTTCCGCAAAGCACGCACGCCATGCAGACCTTCCGCAAGGATAAGCGGTGTGCCCGCCTCCAGCCAGTCCACTCCGGCGCGCATCGCGAGCGCGGCGGTTTCGAGCGCTTCGTCGATGTTGGTGAGGTCGAGGGAGATTTGGACGATGGGTTTCATGGCGGTGGTTGGATGCTTGCAGTTTAAAGCCGGACCGCCCATGCTCGTCACGACAAAGATGATACGAAATGCGACACCGCTAAAACCCCGCGAGCGCCCCCGGAGATCGGCGGCGGAGATTGCGCGCTGGAAAAAAGAGCGTGCCCGCTGGATGGCGAGCCTGGAGCCGAGTCTGCTTTTCCAGAAGCTCTTCGATCACATCCCCGGCGTGTACTTCTTCGCCAAAAACCAGTCCGGCCACCTCATGTTTGCCAGCGCAGGGCTGCTCCAGCGCTATCAGATGAGCGACGACTCCGACTTCATCGGGCGCACAGACTACGATCTGAATCCCGACACGATGGCGCAGGCCTATGTAGAGGATGACCGTCGCCTGCTCGCGGGCAAAGTGAAGATCGTCGAGCGCATCGAACTCTGGTGGGATCGGCAGGGCATCCCGGACTGGTTTCTGGTGACGAAGCTGCCGCTGCTGGATACTCGCCGTCGTGTTCAAGGCGTGATGGGAGTGCTGCGTCGGCCTGATGAATCCGAGCGCCAACTGCCTGTCTTCCAAACAGTGGCGCAGGCCGTGGAGATGATCCGTCGTGACTATGCCAAGCCTTTGAAGATCGAGGATGTGGCAAGGGCCTGCGGGCAGTCGTTGCGCCAGCTTCAGCGGAGATTTCAGAGCGCGTTCGGCATCACCCCGCAGGAGTTTTTGCTGAAGACGAGAGTGCTCGCTGCCACGCGAATGCTGGAGGAGACGGCGCTCTCCGTGAGCGAAATCGCGGGACACTGCGGCTTTGTGGATGCGAGCAGCTTCACGCAGCACTTCAGGCGCAGACTCGGGCAATCACCAGCGGCGTATCGAAAGAGGATGACTGGAGAGTGATGCAGCGGAAGGAATGACGCACGGCGGACGTATGCTCCGCCCTTCCAAATCCTATGCGCAAGCATCTCCTCATCACCACCCTCGCAGCCCTCGCGTTCTCAGCGCAAGCCGAAATCAAACTCCCCGCCATTATCGGCGACAACATGGTGCTCCAGCAGAAGCTGGCGAACCCCATCTGGGGCTGGGATACCCCCGGCACCGCTGTGACTGTCACCTTCTCCGGCCAAACCAAAAGCGCCAAGACTGGTGCCGATGGCAAATGGACCGTGAAGCTTGATCCCCTGCCTGCGAATGCCAAGCCTGCTGCGATGACCATCAAAGGCACCAGCAGCCGCGAGCTGAAAAACATCCTCGTCGGCGAAGTGTGGATCTGCTCCGGCCAGTCCAACATGCAGTGGAGCGTGCAGAGTTCCTGGGATGCCGATCTTGAGATCGCCACGGCGAAGTTCCCGAACATCCGCCTCATCTCCGTGCCGCAGGTCGGCACGCAGGAGCCTCAGCAGGATTTTAAAGGCGCGTGGGCGGAGTGCTCTCCGCAGACGGTCGGAAGCTTCAGCGCTGTCGGCTATTTCTATGGTCGTGTTCTGCATCAGATGCTCGATGTCCCCGTCGGTCTGGTCAACAACGCCTGGGGCGGCAGCGCAGCCGAAGCATGGGTGCGCCGCGATGTGCTGGAAAAGGACGACCGCTTCAAACTGCTGATGGCCAACACCAAGGCGAATGAAGCCCGACTCACCAGCCCGGAGGCCAAGACACAGTATGAAGCCTCTCTCGCCGCCTGGAAAAAGCAGGCCGACGAAGCCAAGGCCGCCGGCAAGCCCTTCACCACCCGCGCACCTGGCGCACCGGAAGGCTGGCTGAACGGCAATGCCCGCCCAGGCAACATTTACAATGGCGTCCTCCTCCCCACCATTGGTTACGGCATAAAAGGCGCCATCTGGTATCAGGGCGAAAGCAATGCAGGTCGCGCCTATGAATACGCCAGCCTCTTCCCGCTCATGATCTCCCATTGGCGCAGCGAATGGAAGCAGGGTGACTTTCCCTTCTACTGGGTGCAGCTCGCCGACTTCATGGCGGAGAAACCCGAGCCCGGCGACAGCTCCTGGGCCGAGCTGCGTGAGAGCCAGACGAAGACTCAAACCACCATCAAGAACGGCGGTCAGGCCGTCATCATCGACCTCGGTGAGGCGAATGACATCCATCCGAAAAACAAGCGTGACGTGGCCGAGCGTCTCGCCCGCCTCGCGCTCGTGAATGACTACGGCATGAAGCTTCCCTCCCGCAGTCCTGAGTTCAAAAGCGCCGAGTTTGCCAATGGTAAAGCCACCGTCACGCTCGACACCTTTGGTTCAGCTCTCCGCACCGTGGATGTCAGCGAGGTCAAAGGCTTCGCCATCTGTGGTGAAGACAAGAAGTGGGTCTGGGCCACCGCCAAGATCACTGGCAACGACAAGCTCGAAGTCAGCGCCGCTGGCGTCGCCAAGCCCATCGCTGTCCGCTATGCCTGGAGTGACAACCCTGTCTGCAATCTCTTCAGCAAAGACGGCCTGCCAGTCACTCCTTTCCGCAGTGACAACTTCGAGATGACCACAAAGCCGAAGATGTAATCCATCTCTCGTTTGGTATTCAAACCGGCTCTGCCTGCATGGTGGAGCCGGTTTATTTTTTGGCCTTCTTCTTCGGCGCAGCCTTCCCAGCTCGGGGGCTTTCGAAGATCGGGGCGATGGTGCCTTTCTCCCATTCGGCGATGGCGGCAGTAAGCAGCGTAACGATCTCGGGCTTCTCTGCCGCGAGGTTCTTCGATTCACTGACATCAGCGGCGAGGTCGTAGAGCTCCGGCTGTCCGCCTGCCGTCTGGACAAACTTCCACTGCCCCTGGCGCAAGGCATGATTTCCCTTTGGACCTTGTGTGCGCCAGAACAGACGCTCATGCGGCGCGCCGGGTTTTTCACCCGTGAGATGAGGAATCAGATTCGCGCCATCGATGACGCGATCCTGCGGCACTTCACCTCCAGCCAGAGCTACAGCGGTGGGCAGGAAATCGAGTGCTATGACGGGTTGATCATAGACGCCTGGCTTTAGCTTCGCTGGCCAGCTTACGAGGAATGGCACACGCATTCCACCTTCATGCAGATCTCCCTTGGCTCCACGCAGCGGGGAGTTGTCCGTGAAGTTGCCTAGATTGCGGAAGCTCAGATTCGGGCCGCCATTGTCACTGACAAAGACGACGAGCGTGTTTTCCCGCTGCTTCGTCGCATCGAGTTGATCGATCACCTGACCGATAGCCGCATCCATGGCGCAGACCATCGCCGCGTAGGTGCGGCGATTTGGATCGGTGATGTGCGCCAGCTTTGCCAGCCATGACTCGGGTGCCTGGAGCGGCGTGTGCGGCGCATTGAAGGCCAGGTAAAGCATCCAGGGTTTGCCATCGCTTGCATGGCGCTGGACGTAGGCGGCAGCTTCATCGCCAAATTGCTCGGTGAGATACTTCGTCTGGGCTTCATCCTTGCCGTTGCGGTTAAGTGGGATGGTGTACTCAGCACCGCCTTTGTCGCCTGGGAAGTATTGATGCCCGCCTCCGAGAGCGCCGAAATATTCGTCAAAGCCACGCTTCATCGGGTGAAACTGCGGATGAGCACCGAGATGCCATTTCCCGACAGCTCCAGTCGTGTATCCAGCCTTTTTCAAGAGATGTGGCATTGTGATCTGATCCAGCGGCAGACCTTCCGTGGTGCTCTCAGGCTTCCAGGCCGGATTGTTCTCGTGCCCAAAACGATGCTGGTAGCGTCCGGTCAGCATTCCCGCTCGCGTGGGGCTGCAAAATGAGTGCGAGACATAGCCATTCGTGCAGCGGATGCCGGAAGCTGCGAGCCGGTCGAGATGCGGCGTGGGGATCTCTTTGGAGCCTTGGAAACCAACGTCGTTATAGCCCAGATCGTCCGCAACGATGAGCAGCACGTTCGGACGATCTGCAGCGAGAACAGGCAGGGCAGTGATGGCGAGAGCAAAGGTGAGCAGACGAATCATGGCGCATTCAAACGCAGCTATGCGCCCCGGCTTGCGGCAAACCATGGCTCACGACTCGACGAGGTAGTAATCATCATCCGCGATGTCCGGGATGCCAACAACGAGCACCCGCATCTTGCCTTTTGCCCCATGCACGACACCCGGCGGGATGTGGACGAGGGAGCCTTTTGTCACGGCATGATCTGTGCCATCGAGCGATACCGAGCCCTCTCCATCGAGCACATAGTAGAGTTCCGTGGAGCGCTTGTGGTAGTGCGGCTTGGCACCATCGATGTCCACCGCATGAGCCCATGCTGCCGGTGAGAGCGGCTCATCTTCTCGACTGATCAGCCGATCCCGCCAGCCGCAGGTGCTGCGCTCTCGGGCGGTGTGACCTTCATGCCGTATCAAAGTGGGGCCGTTCGGGGTGCTCATGTCTCAAAATGGCCTTCTACCTCGTTACAAATCCAGCCAAAAATTCGACTGGCTCCTCACGGCATCCGGTGATTGTTCACGCCGTCATGAAAACACTCTGCCAAATCCTCTCCGTCGTCATCGGTCTCGTTTGTGCCGTGCTTATGATCTTCGGAATCATCCCGCTGCTAGGCTGGACTCTTTGGGCCACCCTGGGCGGCTGCGTAGTTGGCATCATTTTTGGCGCTTTTCCTGAGCGAAAGATCGGCCTGATCATCAATGTCGCCGTCGCGGTAGTCGCCATCTTGCGCTTGTTCCTCGGCGGTGGCGTGGTTTAAAGAGGGCGACCATGCCCAACGGACCCATCTCGACCAAGCTCTTCGATCTCGCCAAGCAATACATCCCCGGCGGTGTGAACTCGCCTGTGCGTGCCTTCCGCAATGTCGGCGGCGATCCCTTCTTCGTCCGCCGTGCCAAAGGCAGCCGCATCTGGGATGTCGATGGCCGTGAGATGATCGACTTCGTCGGTACCTGGGGCCCTGCCATCCTTGGTCATGCGCCGCGTCCTGTGATTGAGGCCATCCACAATGCTGCCAAGGAAGGCGTCAGCTTCGGCATTCCGAATCCTTACGAGGTCGAGATGGCCCGCACGATTTGCGAGTGGGTGCCATCCATCCAAAAAGTGCGCATGGTCAGCAGTGGCACCGAGGCCACCATGTCGGCCATCCGCCTCGCACGCGGTTTCACCGGACGTGATCGGCTCGTGAAGTTCGATGGCTGCTACCACGGTCATAGCGATAGCCTGCTCGTCGCCGCTGGCAGCGGCGCTTTAACCCATGGCAATCCCGACAGCGCCGGCGTGCCGCGTGCCTTCGCCGAGTTGACCACCGTGCTGCCCTTCAACGACGAAGCCGCGCTGGAGGAGCTATTTGAAAAGAAAGGTCACGAGATCGCCGCCCTTATCGTCGAGCCCTATCCTGCCAATGCGGGTCTCATTTTGCCAAAGCCCGGCTTCCTGCAAAAGCTGCGCGACATCACCGCCAAGCACGGAACCATCCTCATCTTCGATGAAGTCATGACCGGCTTCCGACTCGCCAAAGGCGGCGTTCAGGAGCTGGAAGGCATCACGCCAGATCTGACCTGCCTCGGCAAAGTGATTGGCGGCGGTCTGCCCGTCGGAGCCTTCGGCGGCCGCGCCGACATCATGGATCATCTCGCCCCGCTCGGTCCCGTGTATCAGGCCGGCACGCTCAGTGGCAATCCCGTCGCTCTCGCCGCCGGACTCGCGCAGCTTCATGAAATGGACAAGCAGCAGGGCTACAAGCATCTCGAAGTCATCGGCAAGATCATGGAAGACGCCGTGCTCGATGTGCTGAAGAAAAAAGGCCTCGGCTACCGCTGGTATCGCAAAGGCAGCATGTTCTGCCTCTTCTTCACCGAGAAGGAAGTCCACAACCTCCAGGACGCCAAAACCTCCGACCTCGCCGCCTTCCGCAAATTCTTCCATCACTGCCTCGACAACGGCGTGTACTTCGCCCCCAGCCAGTTCGAGACCGGCTTCATCAGCCTCGCCCACGACGAAGCCGACATGGCGCGGACTGC
>Ga0075152_10002112_pt1 | contig 14191 bp, 14 predicted proteins | sample JI61114C2DNA_FD_70964 | JGI IMG/M metagenome (GOLD analysis project Ga0075152, IMG submission 70964) | Wastewater effluent complex algal communities from Wisconsin, to seasonally profile nutrient transformation and Carbon sequestration -... | ecosystem: Engineered > WWTP > Effluent > Algae...
GTCTCGGACACACCGCGGCTAGTTTCGACCATTTCGTTTCGGGGGGTGAGGCTCATGGGTGCTCGTGGTCCTCTGCGCCTCGTCAAGGACGTGCCTGTCGTCACCGGCACGGCTGCCGCTGACCTCCCGACTCGCGCGCCCGACAAGCCATCCGCAGTCCGCGAGGATGAGACGCTGTCTGCGCTGTGGGATGACCTGATGCCGACGTTGAACCGCTCCGGCCTGGTGTCTCCCGCGGACGCGCTGACTCTCGAGCTGGCGCTGCGCCACTTCGTCACGGCGCGGCGTGCGCATGACTCCATCGGCTTCGACGTGGTCGTCGACAGTGACGCGGATGTGGTCAAGAAGAACCCTGCCGAGGCCGTGTTCCGACTGGAGTCGGACATGTTCCTGCGGTACGCCCAGCAGCTGGGGATGACGTTCGTGTCGCGTGCTCGCACGCCAGGGAAGGAAGCTTCCGATGGCGGCAACGAGAACCCGTTCGCGGCGCTCTAGTCCGTCGGCTCCACTGTCGGCCGAGGTGCTGTGGTATCTCGACTCGCGTGGTATTCCGGTGCCGGAGCGCGCGCCACTGATTCGGACGCCTGAGCCTCGGGACTTCCCTGGCGCTGTCTTTGACGCCGATCGGGTCGACAGGACGCTGTCTGCGCTGCGCCACCTCCGGCACACGAAGGGGCGCTGGGCAGGTAGGCCGCTGGAGCTGGCTCCGGTGCAGGTCGCATATCTGGTCGCTCCAGTGTTTGGCTGGGTGGCTCCGAACGAGCAGGGTCGACTGACTCGCATCATCCGCGATCTGTGGTGGGAGACGCCGCGCAAGTCCGGCAAGACGACGGTCGTGGCCGCTATCGCCATGATCCTGGCGTTCGCTGATGGTGAGCCGGGCGCCGAGGTCATCCTCGGAGCCGCGGCTCGGGACCAGACGTCGGCCGCGTTCAAGCCGCTGGCGGCGCTTGTCAAGGCGTCGCCGATGTTGCAGCAGGCCGGCGTCCGGGCGTTGCGTGGGGAGATACTGCAGGACGTCACCAGCTCGTCGCTGAAGGCCGTTTCGAGCCGCGGGGACCTGCAGCACGGGGCGAACGTTCACGGCGGGTTGGTGGACGAGTTGCACGTCCACAAGGACGGCGCGCTGCTGGAGGCCATCGAGTCGGGCACTGGCTCGCGTGACCAGCCGCTGGTCTGCATCATCACGACGGCCGACGACGGGTCGACGACGAGCGTCTACGCGCAGCGGCGCGAGATGGTCGAGAAGGTTGCCAGGAAGGTACTGAAGGCGCCCCGGATGTACGGCGTCATCTTCGCCGCCGACGCGACCGACGACCCGTTCGCCGAGTCGACGTGGGCGAAGGCGAACCCGCTCTATCCGGAGACGCCGAGTCGTGAGTTTCTTGAGCAGGCGGCCGACAAGGCGCGCTCTGGTCCGGTGCAGATGGCGTCGTTCCTGCGGCTTCATCTTGGGATTCGCTCGAAGCTGTCGTCTGCCTTCTTCGACTTGGCGAAGTGGGACCGGAACGCCGGTGGGCTCGCTGAGCTCGGTGGCCGTCGGGCGTTCGGCGGGCTTGACTTGGCGGCTGTGTCTGATGTGACCGCGCTGGTGTGGCTGATGCCGGCTGACGATGGTGGCTATGACGTGGCGTGCCGGTTCTGGGTGCCGGAGGAGTCGCTCCAGGCGCTGGACGCGCGGACGTCCGGGTCCGCCTCCGGGTGGGTCAAGGACGGGTGGCTGACGCTCACCCCCGGCGACGTGACCGACTACGGGTTCGTCCGGGCCGCCATCAACGCGGACGCCGGGCTGCTCGAGGTCGCCGGTATCGGGGTTGACCCGTGGAACGCGACGCAGTTGACGAACGATTTGATCGAGGACGGACTCCCGGTGGAGCGGGTGCGGCAGGGGCCTGCGTCACTGTCGGCGCCACTGAAGGAGCTGGACCGGCTGGTCCGAGTCGGGACCGCGAGAGCCCCGATGCTGCGGCACGGCGGTAACCCGGTGCTGCGTTGGATGGCAGACAACCTGCGGGTCAGGATGGACAGCAACGGCAACATCGCGCCGGACAAGAAGTCGTCGATGGAGAAGATCGACGGCATCTCTGCGATGACTACGGCGATGTTCGTCGCCATGAACGGCGAGCCGCCGGTTGTGTCGGCCTACGACGACGGCCACGGCCTGATTGTGATCTGAGGGGGTGACTGTGGGCTTCTGGGACTTCGTGCAGACTGCGCTCCTCTCGCGCGGTGGTCAGACCGCGCCGGCGTCAGCTGACGGCCTCGACTACTCGATCTGGGAGCCTCGGGTCACGCATGTGGGTGCGGCAGAGTGGGACGACTGGGTCAGTTCTCGGTCAGCGTCCGAGTGGGCGCGGCAGCTGTCCGTAACCGACATGTGGAAGGCGCAGCCGCATATCCGCACGGTGGTGACCTTCCTTGCCCGCAACGTTGCACAACTCGGACTGCACGTCTTCGAGCGCGACGGGGATAACCGGCGCCGCGACCGAACCAGCCCGATCGCGCAGGCCCTGGCCGCCCCGGGCGACAGGCGCACCACCTATGACCTGATGTTCGCGCTGGTCGGCGACAAGGCGCTCTACGACCGGGCGTATCTCCTGCCGTGGTTCGACACCGACGGATCGTGGCGGCTGCGGAGGCTCCCGCCTGCGTGGGTATCGGTCACGAAGGTAGACCCGTTCGCGCCGGTGGAGCTGACAGTCACGATCAAGGGCACCACCGTGCGGCTCGACCCGTCGAAGGTGATCGCGCTGGGTGGCTACTCGCCCACGAGCCCGACGGGTTGCTCGCCGACGATCGACACGCTCCGCGAGACGATCGCCGAACAGCTGGAGTCATCCCGGTACCGCGCCCAGGTATGGCGCCGCGGCGGGCGCGCGTCGTCGGTGATCCAGAGACCCCCTGGCGTCCAGTGGTCGGCGCAGGCGCGCGACAAGTTCCGCGAGGACTGGAACGCCAAGTTCACCGGGGACGGCTCACTGGCGGGAGGAACGCCGATCCTCGAGGATGGGATGACGCTGAACCGGTTTGACTTCTCCGCGTCCGACCAGCAGTTCGTGCAGGGCGTCAAGTTGTCGTTCGGCATGGTCGCCTCGGCGTTCCATGTGAATCCCACGATGGTCGGCCTGCTGGACAATGCGAACTACTCCAACGTCCGCGAGTTCCGTCGTGGCCTGTACGGCGACACGCTCGGGCCGCTTCTGGCTGAGATCGAGTCTGCGTTCAACACGTTCGCGCTGCCGCTGCTCAAGATGGACCCGGCCCGGTTCTATGTCGAGTTCAACATCGCCGAGAAGCTGCAGGGGAACTTCGAAGAGCAGGCCGTTTCGTTGCAGTCGTCGGTGGGGCGTCCGTGGATGACCGCTGACGAGGCCCGGGCGCGGATGAACATGCCGGCGCTCGGGGGTGACGCTGAGCAGCTGGTCACTCCGTTGAACGTCCTGGTCGGCGGCCAGTCGTCTCCCCGCGATTCGGGCTCGCAGAACCTCCGGGCCGCGGGCAAGCCACGAGTGAAGGCCGCCCCCGAAGCTGGCTGGGTCAAGCAGCACGAGCGTGTCCTCAAGCGCGCGTTCGCCCGGCAGGCCGCAGCGGTACGAACGGCCCGCGGGTTGAAGGCGGCAGGCGACTGGTGGGACGGGGAGCGGTGGGACCGTGAGCTCGCCGCGGACTTGACACGGGTCGGCCTGGCGACGGCGACGGCGGCCGGGCGGGCGATGCTCGACAGTCATGCGTGGGATCCGGACGCCTACGACGCGGACCGTACGGTCAACTGGGTCCGCGCCGTTTCGAAGGGCGCGGCGGGACGGATCAACGCGGCGACCCGTGACGCCCTCCAGGACGGCTTCGACGACGACGAGGCCGACGACTCCGACATCATCGACGCCGAGCTCGAGGACGGCGCCGACTGGCGGATCGGGATGCTGGCCGTCTCGTCGGTGACGACGATGGCCGGGTTCGGCCGGACCGAGGCAGGAAGGCAGACGTCCGCCGGCTTCAAGGTATGGATCGTCAACAGCGGTAACCCGCGCCCGGAACATGCCGCGCTGGATGGTGAGCGGGTGCCGATCGACGAGCCGTTCAGCAATGGCATGGACTGGCCCGGCGACCCTGCCGGGGACGTGGACGACCTGGCGGGCTGCACCTGCACCGTCGAAGTGAGCTGGGAGGCCTCATGAGGATCAAGACGCTGCCGATGGGCACCGTGAAGGCGGGTAGCACGGACGGGCTCCAGGAGGGCGAGTTCGTCGTCTACCCGTCCACGTTCACCCGTGTCGCCGACTCCTACGGGGATGTGGTCGCCAAGGGCGCATTCCTCGACGACATCGAACGGTGGAAGTCGTCTGGTGACGTGCTGCCGGGCCTGTACGGGCACAGGATGGACGACCCCGACTTCTACGTCGCCGAGACCGTCGACCAGGGCGAGGACGACCACGGCTGGTGGGTGAAGGGCCGGTTCGACATGGAGTCGCCGAAGGGCGCCCATGTGTACCGGCTCGTGAAGGGCCGCCGCCTGACGCAGCTGTCGTTCGCCTACGACGTGCTCGACTCGGGCAAGGTCGAGGGCGCCGACGGCGAGCCGGTGAACGAGCTGCGGAAGCTCCGGGTGTACGAGTTCTCCTTCGTTCCCGTCGGCGCTAACCAGGACACGTCCGTCGTCGCCATCAAGGGCATGTGCGACGGGCTGAAGGCCGGCCGCGTGCTGTCGGCGAAGAACGAAACTGCGTTGCGCGAAGCGCGCGACGCCATCGACTCCGTACTCACATCCCTGGATGTGCAGTCCGGTAACGACCAGGAGAAGGCCAGCGGTCACACCGACGCCAAGCCGGACGCCAGCGATGAGGAGCCCTCCGGGGCCAAGTCGTCCGCGTCGGGTGAGGAGCCGAGGGTCAGCCCGTCCGTCGACGACCTGGCGACCCTGTTCGAGACCTACGCCACGGCATACGCCGGGCAGGAAGGAGCCTGAGGATGAAACTCAAGGCACTCCGGGCCGCCGCCATCAAGGCCGGCGCGGACATCATCGCCAAGGCGCGGGCCGAGGGCCGCGACCTGACCGACGACGAGCGCGCGACACTCCAGGCCAAGCAGGCCGAGGTGGCCGAGCTCACCGTCAAGATCGACCAGTCCGACGCTGACGCCGAGCTGATGAAGCAGTTCGTCGTCTCCGGCGCCCCCGAGGATGACGACGCCCCAGCCTCGTCGCTCGGTGCGCACTTCGCCAAGAGCATCGGCGAAGACGGGCTGCGGAGGCTCAAGTCGCACCGCGGCGCATCGTTCGCAGCGCCCGAGTTCAAGGCCGCGACCGACGCGCAAGTCGGCCCCGCCGCGTTCTCCCCGCTGCGCACCCAGGTCGACAAGACCATCGTCCGCGCCTACCGCCGGGCGACCGTCTCCGACCTGCTCGGCACGGGCACCCTGGGGGTCGGCACCAACGCGGTGACGTACTTCGTGGAGGGTGCCGCAGAAGGCAACTTCGCGACCGTCGCAGAGGGTGGGCAGAAGCCGCAGCTTCATATCGCAGACCCGACGTCGCGCACGGACGCGGCCAAGAAGATCGCCGGCTGGTGGGACACCGCCGACGAGATGATCGAGGACCTCGACTTCTGGGTCTCCGAGATCAACAACCGGGGCCTGTACCTGCTCTCGCAGGTCGAGGAGTCGCAGCTCCTCAACGGTGACGGCACCGGGTCGAACATCCAAGGGCTGCTGGCCCGGTCGGGGATCCAGACCGAGACCCAGGCGGTCGGGCCCGACTCGGCACAGGACGCCATCTTCCGGGCGATGATGAAGGTTCAGACGGCGACCGGTCTGGCCGCCGACGCCGTCATCATCAACCCGGCCGACTACCAGACGCTGCGTCTGGCGAAGGACACCAACGGGCAGTACTTCGGCGGCGGGTTCTTCACCGGTCTGTACGGCGTCGGCGGCGTCGAGTTCCAGCCTCCGCTGTGGGGCCTCAAGACGGTCGTGTCGTCCGCTGTGGCGGCGAAGACGGTCGTCGTGGGCGCGCTGCAGACGGCGGCGACGGTGTACCGCAAGGGCGGCGTCCGGGTCGAGTCGACCAACTCCGACCAGGGCAAGTTCACCAAGGACATCGTCACGACCAGGATCGAGGAGCGCGTGGCCCTGGCCGTTCGCATCCCCGCCGCGGTCGTGAAGGTGACCCTGCTCTAACCCACCGCCGGGCGGGGCTGCGCAGCCCCGCCCGGCGCCCAGCAGAAGGAGGCCCCGATGGCTGACACGCGCAAGGAGTACGAGGTCGACATCAACGGCATGAAGCACGTCATGCTGCTCGACCCGCAGGACGCTGCGTCGCTCTACGGCGACAACGCGAAGGCCAAGGCCGTCAAGGCGCCGGCCAACAAGGCGGCCGAGGCTCCGGCCAACAAGTGAGTCCGGGGTAGCCCGGCCGTTCTGGCGGCCGGGCTACCGCATTTCAGAACCGAGGGGGTTGTGGTGTGGACGAGTTCGCTGCGTTGGGCATGATCCGCGACGAGTGCGGCTGGCACATCGCCCCAGTCCTCGAAACGACACACCGGCTCGACTCGGACGGCTCGAGGCTGGTCGTGCTGCCGACGCTGCGCCTGGTCGGGGTCTCGTCTGTCACGGTCGACGGCCAGCCGGTGACGGACTCCGAGTGGTCCGAGAACGGGATGCTCCGTCTCGCGTCGGTGCCGCCGCGGAAGCTCGGTGCGATCGAGGTCACGATGAGCCACGGGTATGACGACATGCCCGCGATCGTCACGGCGATCACCGCGGCACTGGAGGCCACCGAGGCCGGACCGCGCCGGGAGCAGGTCGGCAGCGTGTCTGCCGAGTGGTCGGAGGCCGGCGCCGTGGGGGTGCTCGACGAGTACCAGATGCGGGCGTTGGACCGGTACCGGTTGGGGCCACGGCCGTGAGGCTGATGCAGCAGGATGTCCCGGTTGTCGTCGTGAAGCCGTCGATCGTCACTGATGCCCGGAACAACGAAACCGCAGACTTCGATGCGCCGCTGTGGACCGAGACCGTGACCCGGTGGCGTGCCCAGCCGGGGGCGTCTCCTGAGGTGCTGGGTGGTCGTGACACGTCGACGGTGGCGTGGTCGCTGTATCTCCCTGCCGGAACGCCGGTGGACGCGTCGTGCCGGGTCACCCTGTACGGCGACGACTACGCGGTCGACGGGATGCCGCAGCGGTGGGACGGGTACACGGCCCGCCTGTCGCATGTCCTGGTGCTTCTGCAGGGGTGGGTGTGATGCCGATCACCAAGATCACGTTCAAGTCCGAAGGTTTCCGGACCTTGAACACGTCCGCCGAGGCGCAGGCGGCTGTCATGGCAGTCGCGGAGGCCATCGCAGCGCGTGCCGGCGATGGGTTCGAGGCGAGGCAGGGGACGACGAAGAACCGCGCCCGGGCGTCCGTCTTCGCTGCGACCCGTGAGGCACAGAAGGCAGAGGCTGACGACAAGGCGTTGACGACCGCACTCGGTGGCGTCTGATGCCTACCCCGGTGGTGCGTGACGCTGTGGCTCACGCGGTGCAGGTGCTCGCGTCGCTGCCGGCCCCGGTTCGCGGGTTCCGCCGCGGGGACCCTGCTGGCAGGGCCGTCATCGTACGCGACACGGGCGGGCCACGGGTCACGCCGGCGCACACCGCCCACCAGATGACGGTGACCGCCTGGGGCAAGTCTCCCGACGACGACACCGCAGCGCGTGCGCTGGCAGCGGACGCATTGGCGCTCATCGAAGCGTCGGAAGGCGGCAACTTCGGGGGGGCGCCGTGCAGTGCGGTGCTGGTCGTCTCGATCCCCTACCCAGACCCCGACTCGGTGACTGGCCGGGCTCGGTATTCGTTCACGGTGCGAGTCACGCTCCGGAACCTGAACGCGTAAACCCTCAACGAAAGGCACGGACATGACCGTCGACGCCCGCAACGTCTGGACCGGTGGTCCAGACCAGCTCACCTCGGGGGCGATCCTGTCGGCCCCACTGACTGCCACCATCCCGACCGACCCCCTGGCCGGGCCGTACACCGGGTTCACGTCGTGCGGCTACGTGTCGGAGGACGGCCTCACCCTCTCGCTGTCGAGGTCGTTCGAGAACATCAAGGACTGGTCCGGCTCGATTGTGAAGCGGGTGCTGTCCGAGTTCGACGGGACGGCGAAGTATGCGCACCTGGAGGTCAACGAGCAGTCGCTGAAGAACACGTTCGGCGACGCGAACGTGACCGTGACCGCCGCCACGCCGACCAAGGGCAAGCAGATCAAGGTTGGGATCGGCGCCGATGACATGCCGGCGAAGCGGTTCATCTTCAAGATGAAGGACGGCGTCGCGCGGGTGGTCGTGGTCCTGCCGTCGGCGACGGTCACGGAGACCGAGGACATCGTGTTCGTGAAGAACGACGCGATCAAGCTCGGTGTGACCCTCGGCGCCGCGCCGGATTCGACGGGCAAGTCGATCTATATCCACACCGACGACGGGATCTTCTCGGCATGAGCAAGGGCAAGAAGAAGAGCCCCGCCGCCGCCACGGTGGAGGCGCTCGACGTCTCCACCGTGGACGACGGTGTCGCGCACCTGTCCGTCCCGGACGCGGCGTGGTTCCGGTTCACGTTCGACGGCGAGAAGGTATGGCGGCTCCCCGCGATCGCCCGGCTGCCGCTGTCGGTGCAGCTGCGGATGCGTCGGATCTGGAAGGCGAAGCGGTCGGAGTCTGCGCGGGCCGAAGAGCTCGGCGAGCTGGTCATCGGGATGCTGGACACGTACGCGCCCGGCCTGACCGACATCCTCGACGAGGCCGGGGTCGATGTGGTGATGAAGGCGTGGCGTGCTCACTCGGGGCTGGGCCTGGGGGAATCTTCGGCCTCTGCGGGCTGATCGAGGATCACGCGGAGGCCGTCGAGTACGACCTGATCCGGCTCGGGCTGCGGCTGCGTGACGTCGGCACTGCCGCGTTCACCTGGCGTGACCTGTGGGCGATCGTCAGCAGCTCGCCGCGCGACTCGGCGCTGAAACGGTCCGTCCGGGGTCACGACTGGGGGCAGATCGATTACCTGCTCGCGTCCGTGGTGGACGCGCTGGCTGGTGCCAACTGGCAGCGCGGCGGCGGTAGGGGTCCTCGGCCGAAGCCGTACCCGCGCCCGGGGCAGGAGCCTTCGGTGCAACACGTCGGCAAGGACCCGATCCGGATCGCCGACTTCGAAGCCTGGTGGGACTCCGGCGTGGCCGCCCCCCGAGCGCGGCCTCTGAATACCTGGGAGGGGGACTCGTGAGCGCTGGCGCGGTTGAGGTCGGTGTCGCCTATCTCCAGGTCGTCACGTCGATGGAGGGCATCCAGGGCGAGATTTCGGGCAAGGTCGGCCCGGCCGCTGATGCGGCTGGCACCAAGGCCGGCAAGTCGATGGGCGAGAAGTTCGGGCCGCCGCTGATCGCCGGTGCCGCGCTCGCGTTCGCCGGGGTCGTCGCTGCCGGAAAGGGCCTGTACGACGTGGGTGCCACGTTCGACGACGTGGCGGACACGATCCGGGTTGGGACGGGTGCGACCGGTGCCGAGCTTGAGGGCCTGGTCGGCATCGCGAAGGGCGTCGGGTCGGACATCCCCGCGGAGTTCTCCGCGATCGGACCGGTGGTCGCTGACCTGAACACGCGCCTTGGCCTGTCGGGCGACACCCTGCGGGTTGTCGCGTCTCAGTACCTCGAGGCCGGCCGGATCCTGGGCCAGGACGTCGACATTCAGAAGACCTCGGCGGCGTTCTCGGCGTTCGGGGTCGCGGGTGCCGATGTCGAGGACGCGATGGACTCGCTGTTCCGGGTGTCTCAGTCGACCGGTGTGGGCATGAACGAGCTTGCCGGGTCGGTGCAGCGTAACGCGCCCGCGATGCAGCAGCTCGGCTACAGCTTCGGGGAGACCGCGGCGCTGGCTGGCGTGCTCGACAAGGCCGGCCTGGACAGCAACCGGACCATGGCGGCCATGGGCAAGGGCCTGGTGACGCTGGCGAAGCAGGGTGAGGCGCCGCAGGAGGCGTTCAAGCGGGTTTCGGGCGAGATCAAGACGCTCGCCGACCAGGGCAAGCAGGCCGAGTCGCTGGACCTGGCCGCGAAACTGTTCGGCACCAAGGGTGCCCCGGCGATGGTGAAGGCGCTGCAGGACGGCACCCTTTCCGCGGAGGGGCTGCAGAAGGCGCTCGATGGGACCGGCGACCGGATCCTCGACGTGGGTGCCGAGACTGCGGACGCCGCCGAGAACTGGACCATGCTCAAGAACAACGTGCTGCTGGCGTTGGAGCCGCTCGGGTCGGCCGTGTTCGGCGCCGTGGGGGAGGCGGTCGGCAAGGCCATCCCGTACGTGGCGCAGCTCGCGTCCTGGTTCGGGCAGGTGTCGACGGACATGGGGCCGGTCGTCTCGCAGGGGCAGTCGCTGGCGGCCACGTTCGGCGCGCAGGTGCAGCCGATCCTGCAGCGGGTCGGCGCGTGGATCCAGACCAGCTTCATGCCGGCATGGCAGCAGCTGAGCGCGCAGATCGCCGCGGCCGTCGCGGTCGCCGTTCCGATCATCCAGCAGTTCGTCGCCGGGATGATGGAGCGGCTGGCGCCGCTACTACCGGTCGTGCAGCAGATCTTCGGCGCCATCGGCGAGATCATCGTCAGCGTGATGGGCATCGTCGGTGCCATCATCGCGCAGGTGACCAGCGTCACGTCGGCGATCTGGGCGACGTGGGGCGGGACCATCATGGATGTCGTCGCCGCCGCGTTCTCGATCGTGGCGAACACGATCGCCGGTGCGCTCAACCTCGTGTCGGGGCTGATAAGGGCCGCACTCGCAGCCATCAACGGGGACTGGTCCGGCGCGTGGAACATCCTCAAGGAGACCGTCGGCAAGGTCTGGGACAACGTGCAGTCGGCGGTACAGGCCGGCGTCAGCGCGGTGGGAAGCATCATCGGCACTCTGTGGGGCGTCATCTCTGGCGCCCTGTCGGGGTTGGCAGACCGGATGTACAGCGCAGGCACGGAGCTGATGGATCGGCTCGCGCAGGGTATCCGCGACACCATCTCAAGGGCGACGAGCGCCATCGCGGACGCAGCCCGAGCGGTGGCCGGGTTCGTACCCGGCTCGCCGGTCCGTGAGGGTCCGCTGACGTCCTTCAACGACGGCCGGGCTGGCCGATTGTTGGGCGACATGCTCGCCGACGGGATGCGGTCCGCTGCGGGTGCGGTGGACCGTGGCGCCGCGGCGATGGTCGGCGGGGTCGCCGTGGAGCCTGCGGGTCTCGGATACGCGCCCGGCGTGTCCGCCTCCGACATCCGCGCGGCCCTGTCCGGGATGGCCGTCGACATCGACAACGGACGTCTGTTCTTCCGCCGTGAGCTCACGGCGGCCACCAGCCAGGCCGGCCGTACCGCGAGGAGGGGCACACTATGACCTGGTCGCCACCGACGTCGGTCGCTGCGTCCCTGACGGGACCGGCACAGATCACGGTCACATGGACGAACCCGGGCGGGACCGACTGGAACGACGTGTGGCGCGCCCGGAAGGGCGAGTCCGGCCGCGGGATCTGCATCGGGTCGACCATCGCGGCCGTGACAAGCTTCGTGGACACGGCTGCCCCGCTGGGGCAGGAGGTCCGCTATCTCGTCTTCGCCGGCGACGGGCCGCGGAGCAGCATCGACTGGTCGACGACCGAGGCGTGGTCCGGGTATGTCGTGTCTACCCTCGCACTGCCGTCCGGGCTGACCGCGAAGCGGGTCGGCCCCGATGTTGTGCTGACGTGGGCGAACCCGTCTGGGACGTCTACCGGTGCGGTCATCCAGTCGTCGACGAACGGCGGCACGGCCTGGTCGACGCTCGCAAGCCCGACCGGCACGGCCATGACGACGTGGACCCACGCGTCCGCGTCGCAGGCGTCGACGTGGACCTACCGGGTGGCGCTCACCGCCGGCGCGCAGACCTCCGCCTACTCGGCGGCGTCGAACACGGTCGCGATCCCGGCGGCACCCGCGGCGCCGTCGAACCTGGCGTCGCCCCCAGTGTTCGACCCGGCCGCCGCGGTCGTCTTCTCGTGGCAGCCCGCCCCGGTCGACACGACGGACCAGTCCGCCTACGAGCTGCAGCACCGTGACCAGGCGGTCGGTGGGGCGTTCACGTCCACCGGGAAGGTCACCTCGGCGACGTCCGCGCGGTCGTTCGCCGCGGGCACGTTCACGGTCGGGAAGAAGTACGAGTGGCAGGTCCGTACGTACGGGCTGCATGCGTCCGCGTCGCCGTGGTCGGCGCTGGCCGTGTCGGCGACGTCGACGACCCCGGTTGTGTCGCTGGCCGTGGCAGACCCGTACGGCTCGTCGACACTGACGGCAACCGCAGGCTACTACCAGGCCGAGTCGTCGCCGGTGGCGACGATGTCGTGGACGCTGACTCGGGGTGCGACCCTGCTCGAGCAGGCCACCGACACCAGCGGGTCGCTCGCGCACGCGTTCGCGTCGCCGCTGTCGTCCGGGTCGACGCACACCCTCACTGCGACGGTCCAGTCGGTCGCCGGGCTCCAGTCGGTGCCGTTCTCGCAGACGTTCGTGGTGACGTTCGCGCCGCCGCCGGTACCTGTCACGTCGTCGAACTTCTCGCCCGCCACCGGGTCGGTGCTGGTGTCGTGGTCGGTGCCGGCCGGGTCGCCCGCGGCCGTGTCGGTGGAGGTCTGGCGTGGGACCCTCCGTCTCGCGTCCGGGCTGCCCCTGTCCGGGTCGATCCTGGACCGTATCCCGCCGCTGGGGACCGGCCTCCTCTACCGCGTCATCGCCACGTCCGCGCTGCCGTCAACGTCGGAGGCTGACGAGGTCGTCGACACGACGATCGTCGAGCCGGGGTACAGCCGCATCCTGCTCAACGGTGGCACCGGGTGGACCAAGCTGGTCGGCCTGTCGCTGAACCCGCGGGTGTCCCTGTCCGCATCCCTCGACCGGGTCGCCAAGCAGTACGCGGGCAGGCCCGACCCTGTGATGTACAGCGGTGAGGCCAGGTCCAAGACGCTCGCCATCTCGGGGATGCTGGACTCGGCCGCCGTCATCGGCGCCGCGGACGCGCTCGAGGATCTCGTCATGACGCCCGGCGTGGCGTGCTATCGGGACCCGGACGGCCGCCGCATCTTCGTCGCCCTCCTCGACTACGCGTACGCGGCTGGCGTCAACGCACGTCCGCTCATCCCCGTGAGGATCTCGGCGCAGCGGGTCGACTATGTCGAGTGACTGGCGCACCGGGAGTAGGACCGAGCGGTTCGAATACCAGCTGTATGGGCTCGACTTCTCGCCGCGTGGGATGCTGGACGGGGTCGAGTCGTGCCGGCTGCAGGGGTCTGTGTGGGCCGATATCCGGTGGGGCGGGTCGCTGACATGGTCGGGTACGTCGCCGGTCGACTGGCCCCGTGTCATGGTGCAGCCCTGGTATGCGGTGGAGGGCGCCGGACGGTGGCCGCTCGGTACCTACCTCTGCAAGTCGCCGCAGACGGAGCACCACCGGACGGTGCCGCTGGCTACGCAGGTGGACCTGTACGACGTGACGTATCTGCTGGCGAAGCGGTCACGGCTTCCCGCACCGCTGAGCCTGCCCAGTGGGACAGTCGTCACGACCGCTATTACGGCGCAGCTCACTGCCGCCAGTATCGCCCGGTATGCGGTGACCCCGTCGGCGGCGACGCTGGCGGCCCCGATGGCGTGGGATGCGGGCGAGGCTCGGCTGAGGGTGGTGAACGATCTGGCGGGCGCTATCGGGTACTGGTCGGCGTCTGCCGATCCGTACGGCGTCGTCACAGTGGAGCCGTACGTTGACCCGGCGGCAAGGTCGACGGCGTGGACGTTCGCGCCCGGCGCGGCGGCTGTGTACTCGCCGCAGTGGACGGATCGGTGCGACGACTTCGACGTCCCGAACAGGCTGTCAGGGGTTCAGCGGGTGACCGACGGTGTGACGCCGCTGACCTACACCGCGACCCTGGACGCGCTTGACCCGGCCTCCCCGTACGCGTTCGCGGCCCGGGGCTACTGGGTCGACGGGGAGACGATGCGCGACGAAGATGCGGCGACTGCGGCGGCGCTGAAGACGGCCGTTGACCGGAGGTTGCTGCAGGCGGCCGGGAAGGTCCGCGACATCCTGCTGTCGCACGCGTGGCTGCCGGAGGTCGGCCTCGGGTCGGTGGTCCGGTTCGCACCCGACGACGCGGTCCGCCGGGCCACGG
>Ga0075152_10002113_pt1 | contig 14186 bp, 9 predicted proteins | sample JI61114C2DNA_FD_70964 | JGI IMG/M metagenome (GOLD analysis project Ga0075152, IMG submission 70964) | Wastewater effluent complex algal communities from Wisconsin, to seasonally profile nutrient transformation and Carbon sequestration -... | ecosystem: Engineered > WWTP > Effluent > Algae...
CAGGAAGATGCCCGCCTGGATGAAGATGGTCCCGTCGATGTCGACCACCGGGGCGGCCGCAGAGGCGAGGAGGAGGACAGGTGCTGACATGGGACAGTGGACGCCGTCGGATGGAGAGCGAAAATCGCAATACCGCCAGGCGCGCGGGCATCTACCACGCAGGGAGGGGGTCGTCAACGGCCTGCGCCGGGCCCGTCCGGCCTGGTGACCCCGGCAGGCGAGACGTGTGTCACTCGCCGGGCGACCGCTGGAGCCCTCGTGCCTCACGCGCACTCGCTCGCCGCGGCCGGCCCAGTCCCGCCCTTCCTCTTGCATGGCCCCGAGGGGCGTGAGCAAACGGTCGGATGCGGCGAATCTGCTCGCCGCATTCCGGTGCCTGCCCCTCGCCGCACCGCAGCGCGCGACGCCCGGAACCTGGGGCACGGCGAGGTCCTGGCGAGGTCCTGGCGGGGTCCTATTGAGCCCCAAGATCGGTCGAGTGGCCTCCAGCGCGCCCTGGAGGCCCACTCGGCCACCGGCGGATGCGGACGATTTGCGTGGCGGCGGTCACGGGTCTGGCTTACCCTGCTGGCCTGTGAGTAGCAGCAAACGGCCCGACCCGTACGACCGCCCGGCGATCCCGCTGGCACAAGACGAGGAGGAGAGCGACCGCGACTTCGACCCCGACTTGCGTGCGGAGACGCGGCCGCTCGACCTCATCGATTGCTTCGGGCGGGCCAAGGCGGTGCTGGGCGCGCTGGTCGGGAACATGGCGCCGGGCGAGTCGCTGGTCGTCGTCACCAACGACCTCGGCTTCCCGGTCGCCCAGCGCTCGGTGCGGCGGCCCGACAACTTGCCGCACGCGCTCGTGTTCGGCCGCCACAATCGCTGCAGCCTCGCTATTCCTCACGACACCCGGGTCAGCCTGCGCCACATCCTCGTCACCGCGTGGCCTGGCCAGGGCGCGCTGCGCCTCCGCGGCTATGACCTCGGCGGCCGGGCCGGGATCGTCCTCGCCGACGGCAAGCGAGTCCCCGGCTTCTCGGCGCTCGGCCACGTCGCGCTCTCCTTCGGCCACACCGGCCTCTTCGTGCTGCCCGGAGGTCCCGCCGGCCTGGCCCTGCTCGAGGGCACCACCGACCAGGCCTTCCAGCGCCTGACCGGCATCGACCGCCACGGCGGCGGGATACGCCTGGCGATCTCGGCGACCGCCGAGCCCAGCGTCGCCCAGCTCGGCGGCTATCGCCCGATCGACGTCGACGCCCGGCCGCAGCCGCGCGGCGTCCTGCGGCTGCGCTCGCTCAAGTCGGCGAAGTCGCAGCGCGGCGGCGAGGTCACCCGCGAGCTCGACATCGACAGCGAGCAGCTGCAACGCGGACTCCTCATCGGTCGCTACAGCGATCGCTGCTCGCTCGCCGGCTCCGGCCGCAACCTGTCACGAGTCCACGCCCTCGTCACCGAGGAGGGCCCGAACTCGCTGCTCGTCTACGACCTCGCCAGCACCAACGGCGTGCGCCCAGGCCACGAGACCGAGGGCCCGAGCCACGCGGTCGTGCGCCTGCGCCACAACGAGCCGGTGATGCTCGGGCACTTCGAGCTCAGCTGGACGCCCGCCGAACGCATCCGCGTGCACTGAGCGGCCCGTGGGTCCTCCCCAGGGCCTCATACGCTTGCGCAGGCACACGGATCGCTCGCCAGTTTTCCGCGGCGCCGGGCCGAGATCTGTGGTAATCGCAAGGCGAACGGAGCGGCCCAAACGCTGTATAGCCAAGAGCTGCCCGCACGCGCGAGGAACATGCCATGAGCGAGTCCAGTCCCGGTCGCAGCCAACGCCTGCTCCACTCGTCGATCGGTGCCAAGTTCGTGATGGGGGTGACCGGGGTGATCCTGGTCGGCTTTGTCCTCGTCCACATGCTGGGGAATCTGCAGATCTACCTCAGCGCCAACGCCTTCAACAGCTACGCGCAGCTGCTCAAGGGCACCGCGCCGCTGCTGTGGGGCACCCGCATCGTCCTGCTCGTCGCCGTCGCGCTGCACATCTGGGCCGCGATCCGGCTCACCGGCATCAACTGGGCCGCGCGTCCGCAGCGCTACGCGCACGCGCAACGCTACGCGCGCACCAGCTACGCGGCGCTGTTCATGCGCGGCAGCGGCGTCGTCGTCCTCGCCTTCATCATCTATCACATCCTCCACTTCACGCTCGGCGTGGTCCAGCCGGACAGCTTCGGCCTGCACGAGGTCCTTCGCGGCGAGGTCTGGGTGCGCGAGACCAACGACCAGCTGGTCGCCGCCCTGCCCGCGCATCAGGTCCGTCACGACGCCTACAGCATGTTCGTGCTCGGCTTCCAGAACTGGATCGTCGCGGCCTCGTACATCGTCGCCAACCTGCTGCTGAGCCGCCACCTCAGCCACGGCGTCGCCAGCATGCTGGCGACCCTCGGCTACAGCAAGGGCCGCAACCGCGTGACCGCGGAGCGCGTCGGCGCCGCGATCGCCGGCCTGATCCTGGTCGGCAACCTCTCCTTCCCGATCGCCGTCCTCGCCGGCGTCATCCATCTCTAGTCGCGCTCTCGCGCTCGCTCGCAGGCCTTCGGAGTCACCACCATGGAGCTCAACGCACGCATCCCGGACGGCCCCATCGCAGAGAAGTGGGACCGCCACCGCTTCGAGATGAAGCTGGTCAACCCCGCCAACAAGCGCAAGTTCAAGGTCATCGTCGTCGGCACCGGCCTCGCGGGCGGCTCCGCGGCGGCCACCCTCGCGGAGCTCGGCTACCAGGTCGAGTGCTTCTGCTTTCAGGACAGCCCGCGCCGCGCCCACAGCATCGCCGCCCAGGGCGGCATCAACGCGGCGAAGAACTACCAGAACGACGGCGACAGCATCTACCGCCTGTTCTACGACACCGTGAAGGGCGGGGACTTCCGCGCCCGCGAGGCCAACGTCTATCGCCTCGCCCAGGTCAGTGTCAACATCATCGACCAGTGCGTCGCCCAGGGCGTGCCCTTCGCCCGCGAGTACGGCGGCACGCTCAGCAACCGCTCCTTCGGCGGCGCCCAGGTCTCGCGCACCTTCTACGCCCGCGGCCAGACCGGCCAGCAGCTGCTGCTCGGCGCCTACCAGGCGCTCGAGCGCCAGATCGGCCTCGGCGCGGTCAAGATGTTCCCGCGCACCGAGATGCTCGACGTCGTCGTCATCAACGGCCACGCCCGCGGCATCGTCATCCGCGACCTGCTGACCGGTGAGGTCCGCGCCCACGCCGCGGACGCCGTGGTGCTCGCCACCGGCGGCTACTCCAACGCCTTCTTCCTGTCGACCAACGCCAAGGGCTGCAACGTCACCGCGGCCTTCCGCGCCTACAAGAAGGGCGCCGGCTTCGCCAACCCCTGCTTCACGCAGATCCACCCGACCTGCATCCCGGTCTCGGGCAGCTACCAGTCCAAGCTGACCCTGATGTCGGAGTCGCTGCGCAACGACGGCCGCGTCTGGGTCCCGCGCACGGTCGGCGACAGCCGCCGCCCGCAGGACATCCCGGAGGCCGAGCGCGACTACTTCCTCGAGCGCCGCTACCCGAGCTTCGGCAACCTCGTCCCCCGCGACGTCGCCTCACGCGCCGCCAAGCAGGTCTGCGACGAGGGCCGCGGCGTCGGCCCGAGCAAGATGTCGGTCTTCCTCGACTTCGCCGACGCCATCAGCCGCCTCGGCAGGAAGGTCGTCGCCGACCGCTACGGCAACCTGTTCGAGATGTACGAGCGCATCACCGGGGAGAACCCCTACGAGACGGCGATGCGCATCTACCCCGCCGTCCACTACACGATGGGCGGGCTGTGGGTCGACTACAACCTGATGAGCACCATCCCCGGCCTGCACGTGATCGGCGAGGCCAACTTCTCCGACCACGGCGCCAACCGCCTCGGCGCCTCGGCGCTGATGCAGGGCCTCGCCGACGGCTACTTCATCCTCCCGTACACGATCGGCAACTACCTGGCGAACGCCAAGCAGCCGCCGGTCAACATCGACCACGCGGAGTTCAAGAAGTCGATCGCCGAGGTCAACGAGCAGACCAAGCGACTGCTCGGCATCAACGGCCACCGCACCATCGACGAGCTCCACCGCGAGCTCGGCCTGGTGCTGTGGGACCACTGCGGCATGGCCCGCACCGAGGCCGGCCTCAAGAAGGCCCTCGGCATCATCCCGGAGATCCGCGAGCGCTTCTGGCGTGAGGTCCGGGTCCCCGGCACCGGCCTCGAGTTCAACCAGAACCTCGAGAAAGCCGGCCGCGTCGCCGACTTCCTCGAGTTCGGCGAGCTCATGTGCCTCGACGCCCTCACCCGCGACGAGTCCTGCGGCGGCCACTTCCGCGAGGAGCATCAGATGCCCGACGGCGAGGCCAAGCGCAACGACGAGAAGTTCGCCCACTCCGCCGTGTGGGAGTACCAGGGCGCCAACCAGGCCGCCAAGCTCAACAAGGAGCCGCTGGAGTTCGAGCACGTCCACCTCGCCACCCGCGTGTACACCTGAGGAGGCACCGACCATGTCGACCCATTCCGCTTCGACCATGAAACTCACCCTCCGCATCTGGCGCCAGAAGAACCCCAGCAGCGCCGGCGCCCTGCAGACCTACAAGCTCGACGCCGTCTCCCCGGACATGTCGTTCCTCGAGATGCTCGACGTCCTCAACGAGCAGCTGACCCGCGCCGGCGAGGACCCGGTGTCCTTCGACCACGACTGCCGCGAGGGCATCTGTGGCTCGTGCGCGATGATGATCAACGGTCGCGCCCACGGCCCCCGCAAGGCCACCACCGTGTGCCAGCTGCACATGCGCAGCTTCAAGGACGGCGACGTGGTGACCATCGAGCCGTGGCGGGCCCAGCCCTTCCCGGTGATCAAGGACCTGAGCGTCAACCGCTCGAGCTTCGACCGCATCGTCGCCGCCGGCGGCTTCGTCTCGATCAACACCGGCTCGACCGTCGACGGCAACGCCACCCCGATCGGCAAGCGCGACGCCGACGAGGCGATGGACTACGCCTCCTGCATCGGCTGCGGCGCCTGCGTGGCCGCCTGCCCGAACGCCGCCGCGATGCTGTTCACCGGCGCCAAGGTGGCCCACCTCGTCAAGCTCCCGCAGGGGCAGGTCGAGCGCAGCGGCCGCGTGCTCAACATGGTCGCGCAGATGGACAAGGAGGGCTTCGGCTCCTGCACCAACCACGGCGAGTGCTCCGAGGCCTGCCCGAAGGAGATCCCCTTCGACGCGATCATCATGCTCAATCGCGAGTACATGCGCGCGAGCGTGCTCGGCAAGCAGTAGCCCGACGCCAGCCGCGGGCGCTCCGGCCCCCGCGACGAATTAACGATGGCCCGACGGACATGTCCGCCGGGCCATCTTCATTCACGGTCGACTCAGAGCGCCAGCTCGTCGACGGCCTTGCCCTTGCAGCCGACCGCGCCCTTGGACGCCTGCGGCTTGCCGCCCGCGTTGCCCTCGAAGCCGCCGGTGCCGCCGGTGCCGCCGGCCCCAGCCGTCCCCGCCTGGATGTCGAGGTTGGTCTTGCCGACGAAGGTCGGGCCGACGCTCAGGATGGCCACCGAGATGCCGCCGCAGCCGCCCGCACCGCCGCCCGCGCCGCCGCCGTCGCCACCGGTCGCGCCGTTGGCCCCGTCGCCGCCGCCATCGTCCTGATCGCCGTTGTTCTTGCCCTTGGCAAACGCGCCGCCGCCCTTGCCGACCCCGCCGTTGCCGCCGTTGCCGCCGCTACCGCCGTCGCCGGCCTTGCCGGGGACGATGATCGTGCTCGACAGCTGGATCGACGAGGCGATCGCCACCACCCCGAAGGAGCCGCCGCCGGCACCACCCGGGCCACCCTCGAGGCCGCCGCAACCGCCACCGCCGCCGCCGCCGCCGCCGCCGCCCGTGTCGACCGAGTTGCCGCACGTGAACGGCTCGTTGTCAGTGGCACCCGCCCCGCCGCCGCCGCCGCCGCGCCCGTGCTTGCCCCGCGCCCCGGGCAGCCCGCCGTTGCCGGCCCAGAAGCCGTTGACGTCGAAGGTGCCGTCCGGGTTCGCGCCAGCGAGGCCAGCGAGCCCGGCATCACCGGCGCCACCGACCTGGCCCGCCAGGCCCACGCCGCCCTTGTCGTTGCAGCCGCTGATGATGTTGCCGCTGCACTCGCTCTTGCCCGCGGTGCCGCCCATGCCGCCCTCGGTCTGGTCGCCGCCGGCCTGGCCGTTGCCGCCGGGCTCGCTGAAGCAGTCGCCCGCCTTGCCGCCCGTACCACCGGTCGCGCCGCAGCTCGAGGCCCCGCCCGTGCCGCCGTTCGAGCCGTTCGCGGCCCCGCCGAGGCCGCCGTCGGCGCCCTTGGTGCCGTCCGCTCCGTCGACGCCCACGCCGGCCGCGCCGGCCTGGATCGTACACTTGTCGATCTGCAGCAGGTCGTCGGCGACGTCCTTGACCCACACCGCATAGGTCGACTTGCCCTCGCCGGCGAAGCTCTTGCCCTTGATCGTGAAGCCGCTCAGCAGGGTGCTGAGGGTCAGGCCCTGGGCGATCACCGCCCGATCCTCGGTGCCGTCGATGATGGTGACGTTCGCCGCCAGATCGTAGACGAAGGTCTTCGGGACGTAGCCGCCGTAGATGCTGATGCCCGAGGTCAGCGTGATCGTCTTCTGGTAGGTGCCGGCGCTGACGACGATGTCGCAGAGGTCCGGGCACATGGCCGCGAGCGACATCGCATGGGCCAGCGTCGCCACCGGATCCTCCTTGCTGGTGCCGCTGTTGAGATCGCTGCCGCCGGTCGGCGGCGTCGACACGAAGATCAGCCCGGCATCGCCGGCGCAGGCCGGATCCGGCACGGTCTCGAGGCAGGCGCCGCCGGTCGTGCCGTCGCCGGTCGTGCCATCGCCCGTCGTACCGTCGCCGGTCGTATCGTCGCCGGTCGTGCCGTCACCGGTCGAGGGGTCGACGGTCGTCCCGGGCTCGCCCGTCGTGCTAGTCGGCGGATCGATGGTCGCGCCGCTGTCGGTCACGCCGCCGCTGCCCGTCGGCTCCGTGCCGGTCGTCGGGGCGACGGTGTCCGTGCCCGTGCCCGTGCCCGTGCCCGGCGCGGTCGTCTGCCCGTCCGTCTGCGAGCCGCTGAAGTTTGTTTGACCGGGCGATTCATCGCTGCACCCCATCAACGTTAAGCCAAGGGCCACCGAGAGCCCGCGAGAGACAATCCATCGACATGTACGCATGAGGGCAGACTAAGCACACGCGCGCGCGGAACTCAATGCACCTACATCACGAGCGCTGCCCGGGCAGCGACCGACCTGCGGTCATGGACCCGTGCGGGTGCGGACTGCCGACCGCAGGCCTCACCGGCGACCACCGCCCCCGAGGCCGACGAAGTCGTCGACGCCGCCGGAGCCGCCGCTGCACCGGTCCACCGGTCCACCGGTCCACGGATCCACAGGTCCTGGGTCGCCGCAGCCGGTCTGCGCGCGCCCGGACCTCGCCTCACGGCCGCGACAGGGGATCGCCTGGCACGCGCCCGTACCACGCGCCGGGGCCCCGGCGCGTCGCAGCCCGGGGCGGCACCGGCCGCGAGGCTGCGAATCGGCTGTTGCAGGCGCCGCCCCGATGCTACACCGGGGCACCCTTGGACCTCGCCTGGCACACCCTCGCGGCTGCCCTCGCCCCGCACCAGCGCCGCCTCGCCATGCCGGCGCTGCTCCTCGACCTCGACGCCGTCGACCACAACATCGCGGCGATGCGCGACCGCTGCGGCGCCGACCGCTGGCGCCCCCACATCAAGACCTTCAAGTCGGCCGCGGTGCTCGAGCGCCTCCTCCACGCCGGGATCACGCGCTGCAAGGTCGCCACGCTCGACGAGCTGGACCTGGCGCTCGAGACAGCCGATCGCCTCGCCGTGGCGATCGATGTGCTCCTCGCGTACCCGCAGCACCCCGACGGCCTGCGCGCCGCCCTCGCCCGCGCCGCCGCCAGCCCCCGCGCCCGCGTGCAGTTCCTGCTCGACTCCCCCGAGCACGCCGAGCTCCTCACCTACGCCCTGCCCGCCGGGCCGCCGCTGCGCGTCCACCTCGACGTCGACGTCGGCATGGGGCGCACCGGCGCCTCGCCGGCGGCCTGGGCCGCGGCCGCGCTGGAGCTGGCGCGCATGCCCGGCCTCGAGGTCGCCGGCCTGCACGGCTACGAGGGTCACCTCGAGTGGGGCGAGCAGGCCGCCGCCTTCGCCATCTACGACCGGCTCTGCGACCTGGCCCGCGAGCTCACCGCGGCCGACCTCGACGTCGTCGACCAGCACTCCGGCCCGCGCCAGCTGGAGATCGTCACCTCGGGGACGCACAGCTACGCCCTCGCGCTCGCCCACCCCGGCCTCGCCGGCGGACCGTGGCGGCATCAGGTCTCGCCGGGCACCATCGTGCTCTCCGACCTGCGCAGCCACGCCGCCGCGGCCGACCTCGGGTTACAGCAGGCGGCCTACGTCGCCGCCCGGGTGGTCAGCCGCGCCCCCGGTCGACTGACCCTCGACGCCGGCTCCAAGGCCCTCGCCCCCGATCGCCCGGCGAGCAGCAATCGCGTGCTCGGCTTCCCGGGCCTGCACCCGAGCGCCGCCAGCGAGGAGCACCTCGTCGTCCGCATCGACGTCGACGATGCAGCCGACGACGACGAGGTCCCCGCCCTCGGCGATCTGCTCATCCTCCTCCCCGCTCACGTGTGCACGACCGTCAACCTCTACCGCCGCGCCCTCCTGCTCCGCGGCGGCGCCGTGGTCGGTGAGACCGCGATCGAGGCCGCGAGCCGCCGCCTGTGGCTCACGGAGGCGAACTCGTGAGCGCCCGCGAGCCCGGCAGCCCCGTGCGCGACGGCCCCGGCGACGCGCCGAGCAGCGAGCTCGACGTCCAGGTGGTCCCGCGCGCCTCCCGGAGCCGCATCGTCGGCCCGCACGACGGCCGCCTGAAGATCCAGCTCGCCGCGCCGCCGGTCGACGGGGCCGCCAACGAGGCGCTCGTCGACCTGCTCGCCGAGACCCTCGAGGTCCCGCGCGGCGCCGTGCAGGTCCTCCGCGGCGCCACCGGCAAGCGCAAGACCCTCCGCATCGCCGGCCTCGGCGCGGCCGATCTGCGCGCCCGCCTCGGCCTTGGTCTGGCGCTCCTGCTGCTCGCGCCCGCCTGCGAGAGCACGCTCGACTTCCCGATCAGGGTCGTCCTCCCCGACGACCTCGACCTCGCCCGCGCCGACAACGCGGTGCTGCGCCTCAGCCCGCAGGACCTCGACGTCGCCTACGACATCGCCGGCCCCGACTTCAGCCTCGAGCTGCAGCTCGAGCCGGACGACCGCACCAGCACGCTGACCCTCTACCTGGCCCAAGGGCCAGATCTGCTGGCGTGGGGTCGCAGCGCGCCCTTCGTGCTGTCGGCGCCGCCGGCCGAGCTCGCGCTCTACGTGTCCCCGCCCGGCGCGCTTTCGACCTTCCCGGGCGCGATCACCAGCCCGGATCCCGCGGTGCTCGCCTGCCCCGCCGTCGGCCGCGGCATGCTGCTGGTCAACAGCGACGGCGGCACCGGCCTGTTCAACAGCTTCGACCTCGCGACCGAGATCGGCGCGACCCTCGATCCAGCGGGCGGCCTCCCCGACGCGAGTGACGGCGCGCTCGTGCCCGACGGCGCCGGCGGGGTCTGGCGCGTCGCCTGGGCCGAGCAGTTGCGAGCCTTCCGCTACGAGCCCGGCGACGACCTGTGGTCGACCGCCACGCTCGCCGAGCCCGCACCCGCCGCTGCCCCTCGCCCCGGCGCCGCTCACTTGCCGAGCGCCGACCTCGAGCGCCTGCTCGTGTTCGGCGGCGGCGAGCAGCGCAGCGTGATCGAGCTCGACCTGGTGCCCGACGAGGCGGGCGCCCACGCCGTCACCACGCTCCCCCAGCAGCTCGACAGCCCGCGTCGCGGGGCCGCGGCGCTGTTCCTGCTGCGCGACGACGGCGACGCCGGCGAGGGCGTGGTCCTGGTCGGCGGCGACGACGAGACGGCGAGCCTCGCCCAGTTCGTGCCCGCCGACCCCGACGCTGCGCCCGTGAGCTTCGGCCCCGCGCAGGCCTGGACCGGCCTGGCCTGCGCCCAGCTCGATCGCGGCGCGGCGGCGAAGGAGGCCGATCGTGTCCGCGTGTTGTGCCTGGGCGGCGCGACCCGGGACGCGATCGTCCTCAATTTCCCGTCATCCGCCGCAAACCTGGTCCCGTCCCTCGAGCTCCTGCCGGACTTTCTCGGCGAGGCCGCCCCCGATCCGCGCCTGTTCGCGGACGACGCCGCGATCTACGCCCAATCCGGGGCCCAGTGGCTGCGTATCGACCGAAGCGCGCTGACCGTCGAGTCGCAGGTCTCGGCCTCGACCCGGGTGCGCGGCGGCCATTCCGTTTTGCTGGCGACCGGTGCTACCTTCCTCGTGGGCGGCTGGGCCCCGGACGATCGCGCCGTGGATCACTGGCATGTCTTTGTCCCGACGCTCGCCTCACCCTGACCTGCCATCCTCGCATCGCGCTTCACTCTGGAGGCTTTTATGGCCGACACCCTGACGATCACCGACAACCGAACCGGCAAGACCTACGAGCTCCCCATCCAGGACGGGACCATCCGCGCCGACGCGCTGCGACAGATCAGAACGTCCGAGGACGACTTCGGGCTGATGACCTACGACCCGGCGTTCATGAACACCGCGTCGTGCCGCTCGGCGATCACGCTGATCGACGGCGACAAGGGCATCCTGCGCTATCGCGGCTATCCCATCGAGCAGCTGGCCGAGAGCTCGACCTACCTCGAGGTCGCGTACCTGCTGCTCAACGGTGAGCTCCCGAATCAGGTCCAGCTCGAGAAGTGGACCGACGAGGTCACCAATCACACCTACGTGCACGAGTTCCTGCGCGAGGCGATGAAGGGCTTCCGCTACGACGCCCACGCGATGGGCAAGATGGTCTCGATGCTCGGTGCGCTCAGCACCTTCTATCCCGAGTCCAAGAACGTCCGCGACCCCAAGGTCCGCCACGAGCACATCGTCAAGATCATCGCCAAGATGCCGACGATCGCCGCCTGGGCCCACCGCCACAGCGTCGGCCGCCCCTACGTCTACCCGGACAACGAGCTCAGCTACACCGGCAACTTCCTCAACATGCTGTTTCGCATGGCTGAGCCGCGCTTCAAGCCGAACCCGGTGCTCTCGCGCGCCCTCGACATCCTCTTCATCCTCCACGCCGACCACGAGCAGAACTGCTCGACCAACGCCGCGCGCGCGGTCGGCTCGGCCGAGACCGACCCCTACTCGACCCTCGCGGCGGCCTCCGCCGCCCTCTACGGCCCGCTGCACGGCGGCGCCAACGAGGCCGTGCTCCGCATGCTGCGCCAGATCGGCGACGTCAAGAACGTCCCCGACTTCGTCAAGAGCGTGAAGGACGGCAAGGGCCGCCTCATGGGCTTCGGCCACCGCGTGTACAAGAACTACGACCCGCGCGCCAAGGTCATCAAGAAGCTCGCGCACGACGTCTTCGAGGTCACCGGCAAGAACCCGCTGCTCGAGATCGCCATCGAGCTCGAGACCATCGCGCTCAACGAGGACTACTTCGTCAAGCGCAAGCTCTACCCGAACGTCGACTTCTACTCGGGCCTCATCTACCAGGCGATGGGCTTCCCCGTGGAGATGTTCCCGGTCCTGTTCGCCATCCCCCGCGCCTCCGGCTGGCTGGCGCAGTGGCAGGAGATGCTGGTCGACCCGGAGCAGAAGATCGCCCGTCCGCGCCAGATCTACACCGGCATCGAGCTCCGCGACTACGTGCCGATGAACGCGCGCGGCTGAGAACGACGCGGCCATCTGGGCCATCTGGGCCATCTGGGCCATCTGGGCCATCTGGGCCACGGTCGCCACGACCGCAGCTCAGGCCGATGAACGAAGCGCCGGGCCCGACCTCTGGTCGGGCCCTTGTCTACGAGGCGGCGCACCGCCCGTCCTTCGCGTGGCGGCCGCTCCCGGGCCCGGGCGCTCCGCCGTGGGGGCGGGCGGACTATCGTGCTGGTCAGGGTGCGGCGCCCCCGCTAACATGACCCGCTGTGCCACGTGCGCCGATCGTGCTCGCCTTGCTGTCGTGGCCGCTGTCGTGCTGCTGCGACGAGCCCGAGTGTGGCGACGATCGCCGCGACCCGGGCGAGCTGTGCTTCCGCGCGAAGCGACTCGGCGTGGACCCGGGGATCGACACGCCGCTGGCGATGCGCGCCGGTCGCTTCGACGACGACGAGCACCCGGACATCATCGTGCTCGGCACCGATGCCACCGGGGTCAGCGGACGGCTGCTCCTCGGCGACGGTGAGGGCGACCTCGGCGAGCCGCGCACCGCCCCGGTCACCGGCTGCAGCGCATACCCGATCGCAGGTGACCTCGACGGCGACGGGCGCCTCGACCTCGTGTTTGCGAGCTGCACCCAGTCGCTGGTGGTGTTTCGCGCGACCGGTGCCGCCGACTTCACCCCCGCGATCGAGGTCCCCGTCGGCGTGGTCGTGCGGCAGGCCGTCATCGCCGATGTCGACGGCGACGGTCTGCGCGACCTGCTGGTCCTCGGCCTCAACACGGACAACGTGCCGACCCTGAGCTTCGCCCAGGCGATCGACGGCAACACCTTCGCGCCGGCCTTCCTGACGCCGCAGCCCGTCGCCTCCTTCCCCGACCTGAGTCCTGGAATGATGGTCGCCGGGCGCCTCGAGCGCAGCGGCCGCTTCGAGGTCGTGTTCGCCGAGGCCGAGCGCGGCGGCGCCCTCGTGCGCACCCACTACGTCGGCGCGGCCAGCTTCGCCGCGCCCGCGGTGCTCGCCACCAGCATACGACCGGCCGGACTGGCGCTGAGCGACCTCGACGGCGACGACGACCTCGACCTGCTGACAGGCGAGCGCGCGCGCGGCCAGCTGGTCTCGTTCCTGTCCGCGGGCGACGACCTCGAGGAGGGTCCGCGGACCGAGCTCGTCGGCACCGCCTGGCAGACCTTCAAGCTCGGGCAGCTCGACGACGACGGCCACGTCGACCTCGCGGTGATCACCGAGGACGACATCGAGCTGTTTCGCGGCCTCGGCGACGGCAGCTTCGAGAGCGGCGCGCGGGTCGCCTTCCCGAGCCTGATCGCCGAGCTCTCGCTGGTGGACCTGAACGCCGACGGCCGCGACGACCTGGTCGCCGGCACCTTCACCGGCGATGACCCGCTGACGATCGTCCTGTCCGGGCCCTGAGTTCGGACAAGCCCATCCGACCTCGACAAACCCGCGAACCGGGGTCGTTGCACGGGAGGGTCGAGGGAAGCCCTTCACATTGAGATGGACCCCTTGCGGAAGTCCGTGCCGCGCAGGTGGGCGTTGATCAGCACCGGCTGTCCGGCCTTCGCCGCCGCGCGGGCCTCGCTGAACACCGCGTCGATGCGGTCGGTGTGACGCAGCTCGAGGCCGACCGCGCCGAGCCCGGCGGCCGCCGCGTGATAGTCCGTGCGCCGCAGCTCGGTGCCGACCGCGTCGCCGAGGATCTCGACCTGCTCGCGGGCGATCTGCGCCCACGATGCATCGTTGCCGACCAGGCCGATCACCGGGATCTTGTGGCGCACGAAGGTGTCGAACTCCGCGAGGCTGTAGCCGACCGAACCATCGCCGTAGATGATCCACGTCTCCGCCTCCGGGCGCACCAGCTTGGCCCCGAGCGCGAAGCCGGCCCCGACGCCGAGGGTGCCGAACACCCCGGGGTCGAGCCACGACAGCGGCCCGCGCGGGCGCAGGATGTACGACGCGGTCGCCACGAAGTCACCGCCATCGGCGACCAGCACGCTGTTGTCCGGCAGGCTCGCCTCGAGCCGGCGAAACACGTCGAGCGGATTGACCGTCGGCGTGTCTGTCTCTTTGGACAGCTGCGCCGCGCCGGCTTGCTCGGCAATTTCGGCGTCGCGGCGGTCGTCGGCGGCCCGCAGCTTGGCGATCCACTCCGCGCGGCCCTCCCCCGGCCGGCCGCGGCTCGCCTGGGCCAGCGCCTGCAGGAAACGACCGCCGTCGCCCGGGACCGCGATCTGAGGGCGCCGGTTGCGGTCCATCTCCTCCTCGCTGCGGTTGGCGGCGATGTACACCGCCTTGCGGCCGATGTGCGCGCCGTAGTCGAGGCGGAAGTCGCAGGGCACGCCGGCGAGGATCACCAGGTCGGCGTCCTTGAG
>Ga0075152_10002114_pt1 | contig 14185 bp, 10 predicted proteins | sample JI61114C2DNA_FD_70964 | JGI IMG/M metagenome (GOLD analysis project Ga0075152, IMG submission 70964) | Wastewater effluent complex algal communities from Wisconsin, to seasonally profile nutrient transformation and Carbon sequestration -... | ecosystem: Engineered > WWTP > Effluent > Algae...
GAGGACATGCGCGCGGGCGCGCTTGGTCTTTCGACCGGCCTTGAATATGATCCGGGCATCTATTCCTCGCACGACGAAGTGCTGACACTTGCGCGCGAAGCAGCGGCGAGCGGTGGCCGTTACATCAGCCATATTCGCAGCGAGGATCGAGACCTCTGGTCTTCGGTGGATGAGCTCATCCGCATCGGTCGCGAAACCGGCATGCCGGTTCAGGTCAGCCACGCAAAGCTCGCCATGACCGATTGGTGGGGTCAAGCAGGAAAGTTCATCGGCAAACTTGATCGCGCGCGTGCAGATGGCGTGAATGTAACGCTGGATATCTACCCTTATGATTATTGGCACAGCGGACTAAGTGTGCTCTGGCCCGAGCGCAACTTCGACAATCGTCCGGTTGCGGAATTCATTCTTGCACACCTTACAACTCCTACCAATTTGCGCTTGGTTTCCTTTCCGCCAGAACCACTGCTTGCCGGCAAAACTATCGCCGACATCGCCAAGCAACAAGCGCGCGACCCGGTAACGGTATTGATGGATTTGGTGCAACGGGCTGCTGACGAGGCGAAGGGCGCTCGCATATTGAGCACCAGCATGGACGAACGCGACATGATTGAATTGATGAAATGGCCTTATGCAAATTTCTGCTCCGACGGGGCATTGAAGGGGAGCCATCCACGCGGTGCCGGAGCGTTCCCTCGCGCTCTCGGTCGCTATGTGCGCGACTTGAATGTCATGCCTCTGACGCATGCCATTTACAAAATGACCGGACTTTCTGCCCGAAATATGGGGATAAGCGACCGCGGGATTATTCGGCCTGGCGCGCGAGCGGATCTCGTTCTGTTCGACCCGGCGACGGTAAAGGACAATGCTACCGTGGAACACAATACCGCTCTGGCAAGCGGGATTTTGAAAACATGGGTGAATGGTGAGTTGGTGTACTCCGGTGGCAAGGCGACTGGCGCGCACCCCGGACAGATCATCCGCAGGGAGAGCCGGCAATGAGCGAACAGATTTCGGGTGGTTATCTCCTGTTTTTGGGGCATTGCCGATCGAAATTGGACACCAAGACGGCAAGCGGGATTCTGCAATGGCGGCCAGACCGATGCATAGGGCAATTTCGATTGTCAGAAGATGCGGTCGATCTCGGCTTACCGGATATAGACCCGGTTGAGGCCGTAACCAGCGGCGCCAGAACGATGGTGGTCGGGGTTGCCCCCGTTGGGGGAGCAATTCAGCCGGAATGGGTCCAGCCAATCATAGCCGCGCTCGACGCTGGCATGGACGTCGCCGCAGGAATGCACAGCAAGCTTTCAGATAATCCCGATATTGCCGCAGCGGCGCTCACCAATGGCCGCCAGCTCTTTGATGTTCGACATGCATCGGGCAAGCAACCAATTGCAACTGGGGAAAAGCGGCTTGGCAGAAGACTGCTGACGGTGGGGACAGATTGTGCGTCAGGAAAGAAATATACCGCCCTTGCTGTTCATGCAGAGATGGCAAGGCGCGGACTTGAAGCCAGCTTTCGCGCAACCGGCCAAACAGGGATTTTGATTTCGGGCGAAGGCGTTGCAATTGATGCTGTGGTATCGGACTTTGCCGCGGGTGCCGCCGAGAGCCTTTCGCCGAATAATCACCCGGATCATTGGGATATCATCGAAGGGCAGGGTTCCTTGTTTCACCCTGCTTATGCCGGCGTAAGCCTGTCATTGCTTCACGGATCGCAACCTGATGCCATCATTGTTTGTCATGAGCCGGGACGTCAGCATATCGACGATTATCCATCCTATCTACTGCCCGATATCATGGCATGCATTGATGCGAATCTGACTGCGGCAAGATTGACCAATCCTGATGTGCGTTGCGTCGGCATCGCGCTCGACACCAGCAGGCTCAACGATACCGAGCGCAACGCAGTAATCCGGAAAATGTCAGCAGAAACCGGTTTGCTTGTATTCGATCCGGTGGCAACCGGCGCAAGCGAACTCGTCGACCTGTTGGTTAGGATCTGGCCTGGATCGGACTACCCGAACCGATAATGGTCCCGACTACCAGCGCGGTGGTCATCCAGATTCCGATCGTTTGTGATTTATCGGCTGCGTCGTCCATGTGCCCCTCATTTCCTCGTGAGTAACTCAGAGGGGGTGACAAGCCGATGGACCAAAATCCCCCTAGAACCACCGGCGACCGAAAAGTAGACGCATCGGGCAGAGGAGTCAATCAGACATGGAGGCTGATGTGATGTCCGCTTTCCATTACATTCCGGGCGTTAGCGACTGTTAAGCAGGTCCACAGAAGCAGTCATAGGCAGTGGGAAAAGGCAAGCTGAACGAATGGCAGGTTTTGTGGGTCGACATTGGCTGTCTGGATGACGGCTTTGTTAGCGAAAGCTGTTAAGTAGACCCCATGGATCGACGACTATTCGACGATCCATTGTAATGGGAAATATGGTGATTCTAAAGCGCTGACCCGCCCAACTTATAGGTCAGTTGCAGGAACCCACTCCGGCCGATGCTGTCGAACCAGCTGGCGTTGTAATAGGGATAGCTCGACCAGGTCGGATCCTTGACTGGCATGGTGTCGAACAGATTCCTGATCGTCAGCGACGCCTGCAAATGATCAGTAAAGTCATATTGCAGAGTCGTGTTGAACAGATAGCTCGCTTTCAGGAATGCATCCTCATCAAAGTTCGGGAGTTTTCCTAGACGGGTTCCAGAAATCGTCCAATGCCAACCATCTTTTTCCCAGTTGAGGCTGGCAGAAGATTTGTCACGCGGAATATAATAGCCGCTGTCGACTGCCAATTTCTCTATCACCGGATCGCCAGGATATTGCTGGAACTTGTGGTTGAACACATGGCTGTGGCTCAGCGATAAAGTGAATGTGCCGAAAGATGTTGGCAGGCTGCCGCGGAAAGCAATGTCCAGGCCGTTGGTCTTCTCACGCGCGATGTTGATCGGGTTGACGCGGATTGACGATATTTGGCCGGCCAGCCCACCGCTGGCGAAGCGGTTTACCCTTGCAATGGCATCAATACAGGTTGGCGAGGTAACATTGACCGGCGCGCCATTGGCAGTGGTGCCAATACGACAATCGGCCTCGTCTTCCGCCACCTGATCAATGCTCAGATCATCAACCTGATTGTTCAGCGTGACCTGAAAATAATCGACAGAAAGCTGGAAACGCGGGGACGGGGAGAAGACAAAACCGGCGGTGAAAGTACGGCCGGTTTCGGCCTTAAGGTCGCGGTTGCCGGTGCGGTTGACCACCACTCCGCTGTCCGAATAGCTGCAATCGCCGATATCTTCATTGGGTTCTTCGGTGCGGCAAAGATAATAGTCATCAACGCCGCTCGACACATTACCGGGGCCAGTGAAAACATAATGCAGATCAGGTGCGCGGAACGCCGTGCCATAAGCGGCACGCAGCAACACCATATCGTTCGGTCGCACTTCGACGCCGCCATTATAAGTGAACTTGCTGACATCGCGCCCGGCAAAACCAAAGGTGTCATAACGCCCGGCACCTGTGACTGTCAGGAAATCGAGAAGCGGCACCCGCACTTCGCCGCCGACAGCGGCATGGCTGCGTTTGCCGGCACCGTCACTGTCTTTCCAGCTGAAATAATAGTCGGTAAGCGCAAGCGGATCGGGGTTAAGATCATAACCCTGCTTCCCATATTCGGCGACGGCTGCAAATCCGACCGGCCCGGCTGGCAGCTGGAACAATTCTGTGTTGGTAAGCGTCGCCTGCAAATTGCTGGTCCAGCTTTCGGGATGATAGACAGTGTCGGCAGAAATGCTGTCATATTGTGCCGTAGTCAGCGCGGTATAAAGACGCGCCGGATTGGCGTTGAAAATCGGGTAGCCACTGTCTGCATCGACGCCAAGTTGCGGGCCCAGATAATAGGCGATCGCTTTGCTGTTGACGATTTGCGGCCAGCGCACGACCGATTTGTAACGGCTATAGTTAAAAGACAACTCATAGTCCCACACCGCGCCAAAGATTCCGCGAACGCCCGGCGTGATGCTGAAGGTTGTCTGCTTGCTGCGCTGCATTTCGAGCCCGCCGGTTTCTTCCGGCGTAAACTGGCGAGACCAATCATCAATGGTGTCGTCAAACGCGTTGTAGAAACTGTTGTCCGAACTGCTCGAGGAGCTTTCAAAGGCCCAACTTGTTACATCGTACATCAGTTTGACTTTGCTGATACCCAGCTGAAAGTCCGCAAAGAGTTTTGCGTTGTCGGACAGTTCGTACGACATGGTCCCGAAGCTGTTGAATCCGCGGCGACCCGAAACAATCGTGCCATAGCCAATCGATTCCTTGCTGCCGCAATAATAGCCGGGGCCATAATCGTCGATCACGGGGTCATAATCACCATAGCGCGGGCGAGACGTGTAGATGGTGGTGCCGCCATTCAGGCTCGACAGATTGGCGCAGGTTGCGGCACCCGGATCAATATAACTATCGTTGTCGATGCTGTAGCGCAGGAAGGTCCGGCGTGCGATCGTGTTTACTGGATTGTCGTCGGTGCTGTCCTGGATCGACCGATCAAAGGCCCAAAGCGGTTTTTGATCCAGAAACTCAATCCCGCCAGCAATGTTGAACCGGTCCGTTGACCATCCACCGGTTGCGGTAAAGCGATGCGAGGCGCCGCCGCCATGCTCGGTCATGCCATAGCGATAGTCCAGCGTTACACCGTCCAACTTTTCCTTCATCTTGAAGTTGACGACCCCGGCAATCGCGTCCGACCCATAAATTGCCGAGCCAGCGCCGCTCAAAATTTCGACCTTTTCGATCAGGCTGACCGGTATGTTGGAGATGTCGGTGAAGTTGCTGCGGCCGATATAGGGAAGGGGGAAATCGGCAATACGGCGACCGTTAATAAGCACCAATGTGTGGTTGGGTCCCAGCCCGCGCAAATCGACCTGTTGGGCCCCGGGCGTGAAATCGGCGCTGCTGCCCGATTGCGGGCTCTGGGTCTCGCCGCTGTTTTGCGTCATGGCTGCGAGCAATTCCGGTACGCTCGTGTAGCCATTGGCGCGGATGGTATCGGCGTCAATGGTGGTGACTGGCGAGGGCCCCTGATCGCGTATTGTCGGAATGCGTGATCCCGTGACGATAATTTCTGCACCACCCTCGCCTTCGTCAACTTCCTGCGCGAATGCGGGGGCGGCGAGCGTCGAGAGGCAAGTGCCAAGCACAAGTGCAGCCCGAACGGAGCGCAATCCGAGAGTGGCCATAATATTCCTTTCAACATTGACGAATCACATTGCCGCCATTGTTGGCGATCTATGTTTTTCCAATCAGAAATATCCGATAATTTCAATCATTATGACAATTGATGAAATCATATTGTCATTATGCGTGATCATTATGTAACATACTGCCTTTAAATGCCAAAGGAGCGGTCAGCATGAACAGGGTGATTTCAAGATTTTTGTCGGCTGTGATTGCGGCGCTTTCCCTGATGGTCTCTCCCGCCTCCGCATCCGCCGCAAAGGAGCAGCGGACCGAACATTATGTCTATGGCAAACTGAACACCCCAACCCCCGGACCGGTTTCTGGCGGCTTGCTGCTGATGGGTGGAGGCGACCGCAATATCGACTCGATGAAATGGTTTTTCGCCAAATCGGGCAATGGCCACATCGTTGTGCTCAGCGCCTCCTATGGAAAGGAAATCGGCGAGGAATTTTTCAACGATGTCGGCGGCATACAGTCAGTCGAGATTTTCGTCATGCATGCCCGTTCGCAATCGGACGACCGCAAGATTCTGGACCGCCTGCGCAAAGCCGATGGCATCTTCATCGCCGGCGGAGACCAGTCGCGCTATGTCCGTTACTGGCGCGGAACCCAGATTGCTGCAATATTGGACGCGCATGTTGCCGCGGGCAAGCCGCTCTCCGGAACCAGCGCAGGCTTGGCGATGCTCGGCGAAAAACTCTATGGCGCGATGGACGATGGCAGCCTGAAGTCGCCCGAGGCGCTTGCCGATCCGATGGGGCCTGCCAACACCATCGAAGGTGATTTCCTGAACATTGCCCTGCTCAAAGGCGTGGTCACAGACACTCATTTCAAGGAACGCAACAGGCTTGGTCGCTTGCTCGCCTTTGTCGCCAAGGCACAAGCGCAACGGGGTGCGGATCAGCCAGCGATGATCGGGTTGGGCATCGATGAAAGCGCCGCTCTCGCCGTCGAACCTGATGGCACAGGCAAAATCTACGCGACCGAAAAGGATGGCTATGGCTGGGTGGTCGATGGCGCGGGACTGCGGTCTGTGGTCGCGGGAAGGCCGCTTGATGCGTCGCGAGTCAAAGTTATGGGGATTGGGCCGGAATCAGTTGTGCACCTTCCCTCGGGACGCGTGGATGCTCCGGTTTTTGAACGCAACTATGCTGCGCGTGCCGGTGAACTGGTGGAGGTGCCGCGCTGGTCTCTTGCCATTCACGGCGGCGCGGGTGTTATCGAACGGGGCGACCTGATCCCTGAAAAGGACGCCGCCTATCGCGCGGGACTCGAGGAAGCTCTGCGCAATGGCTCGGCGGTGCTCGACAAAGGCGGGACAGCGCTGGATGCAGTCATTGCAACGGTGCGGGTGCTAGAGGATAATCCTCTGTTCAACGCCGGACGCGGCGCGGTGTTTACCGCAGAAGGCCGTAACGAACTGGATGCGGCGATCATGGACGGCAAGACGCAAATGGCCGGAGCAGTGGCCGGCATAACGCGCACCCGGCATCCGATCGACCTTGCCCGCGCTGTGATGGACAAGTCGCGCCATGTCATGCTGAGCGGGGCAGGCGCGGATCGTTTCTCGCTTGAGCAAGGGTTGGAACAGGTTGATCCATCATGGTTCCGCACCGAGGACCGCTGGCAAAGCCTGGTGCGCTGGCGCGAAAAACAGATAGCGGCACTTGATCCGACTCATTTGTTTGGCACAGTCGGCGCGGTCGCAATCGATGCCGAAGGCAATCTTGCCGCAGCCACTTCAACCGGCGGTATGACTGGTAAGAGGTGGGGCCGCGTTGGCGATTCCCCGATCATTGGAGCAGGAACCTATGCCAAGAATGGCCAATGCGCGGTGTCGGCAACAGGATCGGGCGAGTTTTTCATCCGCGAAAGTGCAGCGCGCCAGGTTTGTGACCGCGTTGCATGGAAGGGCGAGAGCCTGGCAACAGCTGCACAGGCAACGATCATGGCGGTCGGTGCCATAGGCGGTGATGGCGGATTGATTGCGATGGGGCCCGATGGCCGACCCTATTTTGCGATCAACGACCTGGGCATGTATCGCGGGAAAATCACTGCGGGCGGCAAAGCACAAACCGCGATCTTTGCTGATGAAAAGCTGGCGGAATGACACTGCTCGCCGAAACCCGTCTGGACACGACCGACCGCCGCCTGCTCTCGCTGCTGCGTGACGATGCCCGTCAAACCATCGCCCAGCTTGCCAAGGAATTGGGGATTTCACGCGGCCAGATTTATTCAAGGCTGGCAAGGTTGGAGGAGGAACAGGTTGTCGCCGGCTATACCGTGCGCCTCGGCAATGCCTTCGCCGCCAGCCGGTTGCGCGCGCATGTCATGATCAAAACCCTCCCTCGCTTCCACCGCGAAGTCGAGCAGGCCTTGGCCACATTGCCGCAAGTCCAATCGATCCATGCGATCAGCGGCGAATATGACATCATCGCCATGCTCGAAACCGATGATGGCAGCGGTCTGAACGAACTGATCGACGAAATCGGTCTGCTCGAAGGTGTTGAACGGACTACCACATCAGTCATATTGGCGACAAAACTGGAAAGATAGTCAGGTCCGCAAAGGCAAATGCTCGATTTTGCCGGATCCATCTGCAAAGTCGCACCGATAACACACGCTTGCAAATTTTTCGCGGCACGCAGCCATCAAGATTGGAGATGAGCAAATGTCCGGTTTCGGAGTGCCTCTTTTTTGCGTGATTGTCTGCTTTGTTAGCGGCTCCGGCCGTCTCCGGGTTGGATCACGTCAACGTCGGCTTGTTGCGGACTATCATTCAAAACTGCCAGTCCGGACGCGACGACATAGCCGACATTGAATGTGTTGTTTCGCCATGCCGAAGCTACTGGTCGTTCACATCTGGCTTTGCTTTTAGGATTTTGGCGTAGCGCCCAGTCCCGACAATCCAAGCGTGATCATGTCGGATATGCGGCGATCGCCTTGAAACCGGGTCATCGGCCTTTCAACCAGATTGGCCATAAGCACTTGGCACAGGCCAAGCCAATAGAGCACTCCGCTCTCCTGCGCCTCCGGTCTCATTACGCCATTCTCAATTGCCGCCTTGAAATCATCAACCAGACCCTTGTTCAGCGGGTGGCCGCGCGCGGTTGAACTGGCGTGGCTACGGAGCAGCACCGTTGTCCGTTTGGGATTATTGATGGCAAACAAGGCGCAAACGCGCATCCCGCCCGCAATCCGCGCAATCGGATCGGATACGCCGGCATTGGCACGCGTAACCTGATCCTCCAGCTCCAGTCGGACTTCGGTTGCGATGGCTTCGGCAAAGGCCTGCTTGTCAGCGAAATGGTTAAAAAAGCTGCCCTTGGCCACACCTGCTTTTGCCACGACCTCATCGATGGGAATGGCATCAATCGGTCGCTCGACAAGTAGTTCAAACCCGGCGGCAATGAGGGCGGAACGGGTACGTGCGGCGCGGGGAGAGAGGTGGGGTTGGGTTGCCATTGCGACTCTCTACTTGACTATTTGGTCATTTGCAATTTATTTGACCAAATAGTCAGAAACGAATCGCGAAAGGCGAACCGATGCCTATCATCAAGGTCGAAGATATCGCGCATGTACGCTTTGCCGCGCCCGACCTCGCGACGATGCGGTCCTTCCTCGAAGATTTCGGGATGACCGTCTTTGCGGAAGGCAGTCGGCTCTATGGTAAGGGCAGCGATGGGCGGCCCTTTGTGCATGTCACTGAAGCGGGCGATGCGAAATTCCTTGCGGTCGGCCTGCGTGCAGAAACGCTTGCCGATCTGGAAAGATTGGCAGCGGCAGAGGGCGTTCCTATTGAGGATTTGAACGAACCCGGCGGCGGAAAGCTGGTGCGGCTGACCGATCCTGACGGATATGGCGTTGAAGTTGTGGCGGGACAGGCGACCCGTGAAGCGGCAATTCCCTTTGCCGACCCGCCACGCAACACCGCCGCCGCCAAGCCGCGCTTCCGCTCGACCGTCCGGCTTGAATCCGCACCCGCCCATGTGCGCCGTATTGGCCATGCCGTGCTCAAGGTCCGCGACTTCCGTGTGTCGGAAAAATGGTACAAGGACCATTTCGGTTTCCTGACATCCGATGAGGTAGAGGCCGCCAAGGATGTGCCCTTGGGTGCATTCATGCGCTGCGATCGCGGGGACAAGCCAGCGGATCACCATACGCTTTTTCTTGCGCAATTGCCCGGGCCACTCGGGCTGCTTCATGCTGCCTTCGAGGTCGCCAATCTCGATGACCTGATGCTCGGGCACCAGCACCTCAAATCCAGGAAGCGCGAGGCCGCATGGGGCGTGGGCCGCCATATCATGGGCAGCCAGGTGTTCGATTACTGGAAAGACCCGTTCGGCAACGAGCTGGAGCATTGGACCGATGGCGACCTGTTCACCGCCGCCGACCCGCCACAGAAACAGCCGATGAGCGCGCTTCTTGCCGTGCAATGGGGCAGCCCGCATCCGATGTTTGCGGGCAAGTTGCCTCCCCCGTCCGGCCTCGTCGCGTTCTTCATCGCACTCAACATTCGCATCAAAAGGCTATTCAGCCGTCAACCCAAAGGGAACCCCGCATGAAGCTCGCGACCTACACGGCCAATGGCCAGACACGCACCGGCATTGTTGTCAGCGATTCGATCATAGACAGCGGCGTGCCCGGCACAATGATTGACCTGATCCGGGATTGGGAAGCGCTGAAGGCCGATTTGGAGGCGAAGGCCGCGACTGGCGGCGGCATGCCGCTGACGTCCGTCAAGCTAGAGGCACCCGTGCAGCGCCCTGGCAAGATCTTCGCTATCGGCCTCAACTATGCCGACCATATCGAGGAATCGAAGATGGAAACCCCGCAACGGCAGGTGTGGTTCACCAAGGCGCAGACCAGTGTCAACGCGCCCTATGACGATATCGAGATCGCGACGGGTACGATGACCAATGATTATGAGGTCGAACTGGTGGCGATCATCGGTAAGGGCGGCAAGAATCTGGGGGTGAGCGATGCCTCTTCTGCGATCTTTGGCTATTGCGTTGGCAATGATGTGACCGAGCGGATGTGGCAGCATGCCGGGCCGCAATGGTCACTCGGCAAGAGTTTCGATACCCATGCGCCGATGGGCCCTTGGATCGTCACAGCCGATGAAGTGGGCGATCCGCACGATTTGGGCCTGCGCTGTTTCGTCAATGGCGAAAAGCGGCAGGATTCGAACAGCAAGCATCTGGTTTTCAATATCTGGCAACAGGTCGAGCATCTCTCGGTCGGTATGACGCTCGAGCCAGGCGATTGCCTGTTCACCGGCACTCCCGGCGGCGTTGGTGCCGCGATGGACCCGCGCCAGTTCCTGAAGGCAGGCGATGTCGTGCGCTGTGAGATCGACGGAGTTGGTCATATCGAAGGCAAGATGGTCGCGGAAGGCTGAACCAGATGATCCGCAAAGCCATTTATGCCGTCCTTGTGCTGCTTTTTGGCGCGTTGATACTCGCGTGGTTCTATCGGGACGCGTTGGTCGATCGGGCCATTCAGGCCAGGTTGCAGCAGGAGCCGGACCGCAGCTTCCTAGACGACAAGGAGCATGTGCGGGTGCTAGTCTGCGGCACCGGGTCGCCCGAGGTGAGCTCAGCGAAGGCACAGGCCTGCACGCTGGTATCGGCGGGCTGAAAGATGTTCCTCTTCGACGTTGGCGATGGCGCGGTGCGCTCTCTCGCGCACTCCAAGATTCCGGTGAACCAGCTGGAACGCGTGTTCATCACCCACTTCCATTCGCATCACTTCAACGACCTCGCGACGCTGATCAACGCGGGCTGGATATGGGGACGCAAGACACCGCTGGAAGTGCAAGGCCCCGTCGGACTGAAACAGGTGCTCGATGGTTTTGCCCAAGCCTATACTCTCGACGAAGGCTATCGCAGCGCCAACATGCCGCATCTGGCCAAGAACCGCGCGGTTGCATTCGGCGTTCCGCTCGAAATTGCCTTTTCCGAAGGGCAGCGTGCTGTGCGGGTATATGACAAGGACGGGGTGACGATCGATGCAACGCTTGTTGCGCACGATCCGGTGAAACCGGCGCTGGGCTATGTGCTCAAATATAAAGCCAAGAAATTCTTCATTAGCGGCGATACCGAAGTGAACCCGGTCAACAAGGATGCGATGCGCGATGCTAATCTGGCGATCCACGAATCCTATGCCGCGCACATGGTGCGCCGCGCGATCCCGCAGATGAAGAAATTGGGCATGAATTTTGAGGCTGAAGTTGCCCAGCGGACCATCCCCTATCATGCCGACAATATCTCGCTGTCCAAACAAGCGCAGGAGGCCGGGGTGAAGCATCTGCTGCTCACCCACCTCATCCCCTATCCGGACAGCTTCGTGGTCCGGAAAATGTACACCGAGGGGATGGCCGAACATTACAAGGGCAAGCTGACGGTAGCTCAGGACGGGATGATTTTGGTGATTTGAGGGCAACGGTTTCGCCAAATCCAGGGGAGGATCGGATGACAGATTTTGATTGCGATGTGCTGATCGCTGGCGGTGGTCCTACCGGGGTGACACTGGCGGTGCTGCTCGCGCGGCGTGGGGTAAAGGTGATTGTCGCAGAAAAGGAGGCGGATATCTATCCTCTGCCGCGGGCGGCGCATATCGATCATGAGTGTATGCGGATTCTGCAAGAGGCGGGCGTAGCCGATGAAGTGATGGCCACCAGCCGCCGCGTCGCGCGCTACGATTTTCTCAACGCCAAGGGAGATGTTCTCCTTCGCATAGGTGGAGCGGACAGCATCGGTCCGGGCGGTTGGCCGGTCGCAAATATGATCCATCAGCCTTCAGTCGAAGCGGCGCTGCGCCGGTCGCTTGCCACTTTGACAAATGCGGAGTTGCACAGCCGGTGGGAACTCAAAACCTTTGCAAATGGCAAGGAAGACGTAACAGCACATATCGCCACGCCCATGGGCGAACGGACGGTGCGCGCCCGCTATCTCATCGGAGCCGATGGCGCGCGTTCGCCAGTCCGCGATGCGTCAGGAATCGCATTTGATGATCTGAATTTCGAGGAGCCCTGGCTCGTCGTCGATGTATTTGTTGATGACTATTCCCGATTGCCGACCGAGAATCTCCAGATATGCGATCCCGAGCGCCCCACAACCTGCGTACTGATGGGCGAAGGTAGGCACCGCTGGGAATTCATGATCAAGCCCGGCGAGACTGCTGAGCAGGTGAGCGACGACGCTTTCATCGAAAAGCTGCTCGAACCGTGGAACGTCAAGGGCGCAGTGCAGGTAGAGCGGAAGGCTGTCTACACCTTTCGCGCGCGGGTCGCCGAGAAATGGCGCAAGGGACGCATCCTGCTCGCGGGCGATGCCGCGCACCAGACGCCGCCTTTTGCTGGACAGGGCATGTGCGCGGGCCTGCGCGATGCCGCGAACTTAGCTTGGAAACTGGCTGCTGTAATCCAAGAAGAAACGAGCGACAGGCTACTCGACAGCTATCAGCCCGAACGCCAACCGCATGTCCGCGCGACGATCGATATGGCGATCATGATGGGGAGGATGGTTTGCACGACGAGCAAATGGTCGGCTGTTCTACGCGATATGAAGCTCAAATTGGCACGAATGCTGGGCAAGCTGCCTGAAAGTCCGCCGAGCTATCCGCCAATCTCGCAAGGGGCAATCCTGATCGGAACAGCTGCTGCGGGGAGCTATTTCCCCCAATTTGTTGCAGAGGATGGATCGCTCCTCGACGACCTGATTGGCACGGGCCCCTGCTTGATTTCGCGCGCCGATCTGGAAGACTGCAGGATGCAGCCCTTTAGAGTCCAGCTCGCAGGCTGGTTCGAAAAATCAAACGCGGAAGCGGTGTACGTTCGGCCCGATCATTATGTTTTTGGTACCGGTGGCCCAGTCAAATTGCGCGAAAGTTGGTCGGCCGCGCATAAACGGGGATTTTGAAATGAACGGAGGGCTGCTTACTGTCTTTTCGCGGTCAGAAGTTGCCTGTCAGGAATCCCACAACATTCCAGTCTCTTGATGGGCTTTGACCACACCAATTCCGGGGACACTAAACTATTTAGGCCTTTCTCCATCAATTTGCCGCCCGTCGCAAAGGGGGTTGTCTCATGCGAGAAAGTCTCGGCTATCAAGTATAGTGTCCCTGTCATGGTGCGGCATTACCTTGCTAATTGGTATAGTGTCCCCGGAACTATCCCACCAAGCTTGCTAAGCGCACCCAATTCGCCCGGATTTAATGTCGAAAAAATCGCACGGTTGCGCACCACACAACTGATACAGTCGCTCATGGCTTTTCGCCTGATAGCATTCGCAGGCAAGCGCCACCCCAAAAGAGAGCGATCTGGCGCGAGTAGCGGTGTGAGCCGGTGTTCTGATTGGCCGCAACAACTGAAAAGCTCAATTGTAACAAAGTGAAAAACATGAGATAGCTTCTCCGCGCTTTGTCAGATGTCGAAACGCGATTTTCGCATAGGGGCATACATGATTTGATTGGCCGCGATCCAACTTCGCACGTCGAAACTCTGGAGGAAACACATGTTTTTTTCAGCTATTCGCGCGACGATCGGGCGCGTGCAGAGGTGATAATCCGGCAGATAGAAGACAGCGGGTTCGCGGTTTGGTGGGATGGTCTGCTCGAGGGTGGCGAGCGATTTTCCCAGAAAACAGCGGAAGCGCTTGATCGTGCCGCTGCAGTTGTGGTTTTGTGGTCGAAATTTTCTTGCCAATCGCACTGGGTTCACGATGAGGCAACACGCGGGCGGGACAGGCGGATATTGGTGCCGCTGTCACTCGACGGTTCGCTGCCCCCGTTGGGATTTGGGCAGTTTCAGGCAATAGACCTGTCGCGATCCCGTTTGCGAGCAGACGATCCAGCCATCCAGCAGATGATCCGAGCGATTGCGCTATTACAAGGGGCGGAGCGACCGCCGATGAGCCAGCTTCGTGCCGTAACAAAGCCGCTAATC
>Ga0075152_10002115_pt1 | contig 14176 bp, 6 predicted proteins | sample JI61114C2DNA_FD_70964 | JGI IMG/M metagenome (GOLD analysis project Ga0075152, IMG submission 70964) | Wastewater effluent complex algal communities from Wisconsin, to seasonally profile nutrient transformation and Carbon sequestration -... | ecosystem: Engineered > WWTP > Effluent > Algae...
GTCCGGGTAGATGGTGCCCTGGGCCAGCCACTTTGCGCTGGGCAGCTTGGCCGCCTCGGCCTGGAAGACCTCGACGAACTCGCGGCCGATGATCTTGCGCTTGGCCTCCGGGTCGGACACACCCTTCAGATGCCCCATGAACTGCTCGGTGGCATCCACGTGGATCACTTTGACGCCCAGGTTGCGGGCGAACATCTGCATGACCATCTCGCCTTCATTGAGGCGCAGCAGGCCGTTGTCCACGAACACACAGGTAAGCTGGCTGCCGATGGCCTTGTGCAGGAGCGCCGCCACCACGGACGAATCGACACCGCCGGACAGGCCGAGGATCACCTCGTCGCTGCCCACCTGGGCACGGACCTTCTCGATGGCCTCATTCACGTAGTCGGGCATGTTCCAGTCGTGCTGGCAGCCGCAGATCTCGTGCACGAAGCGGGCAATCATCTCCTTGCCCTTGATGGTGTGGGTGACTTCCGGGTGGAACTGCACCGCGTAGAACTTGCGCGCCTCGTCTGCCATGGCGGCCAGCGAGGTGGACTCATTGGAGGCGATCACCTTGAAGCCCGGCGGCAGCTCGGTGACCTTGTCACCGTGGCTCATCCACACATCCAGCAGGCCGTGGCCTTCGTCATTGGTCCGGTCCTGAATGTTGCGGAACAGCTCGGAATGGCCCCGGGCGCGGATCTCGGCGTAGCCGAACTCCCGCTTACCGGAGCTCTCCACCTTGCCACCCAGCTGGGCCGCCATGGTCTGCATGCCGTAGCAGATGCCAAACACCGGCACCCCGATCTCGAACACCGCCATCGGCGCCTTCACCTCGCCCGCCTCGTACACCGAGTTGGGGCCGCCGGACAGGATGATCCCCTCGGGCGCAAAGCTGCGGATGAACTCATCCGACACATCGTAGGGATGGATTTCGCAGTACACCTGCTGCTCACGCACACGGCGAGCGATGAGCTGGGTGACCTGGGAGCCGAAATCGAGGATCAGGATTTTCTTGTGCACGGCGGAGTCCGGAGGGTGAAAACGGGAAGGCCGGCATTATAGCCCTTGCGCCAGGAGGGCGGGACACCGTGGGCGGGCACTTCTGGCTGGTCTCGAGGGCGCGCAGGGACAGACCGGAGAAGCTTAAGACCAATGTACTATTCAATGGACTGCAAAAAGGGGAATCGCTTGGCAAACGGAATGATCACAGCCTTTCACGGCAAGTACTACGCCTGGGAACTCACCCGTCGCCGCGCCGCCGGTGAAGAAGACCGAATTGCCCAGTCCCTCTTCGACGCCAGCGTAGACCTCAACCCACATCAAATCGACGCCGCACTGTTTGCGCTCAACAACCCCCTCAGCAGGGGCGTCGTCCTTGCCGACGAAGTCGGCCTGGGCAAGACAATCGAAGCAGCCCTGGTGCTTTGCCAACTGTGGGCTGAACGCAAGCGCCGTTTGATCGTCATCTGCCCAGCCGCCCTGCGTAAACAATGGGCGCTCGAACTCAGTGAGAAATTCAATCTCCCGACTGAAGTCCTTGACGCCCGCACTTGGAAAGACCTTCAGCAGCGCGGCATCTACGACCCCTTCAACCGCGACGTAATCAGCATCTGCTCCTACCACTTCTCTACCCGGATGGAGCAGGCTATCGGCAACATTCCCTGGGACGCCATCGTCATCGACGAAGCGCACAAACTGCGCAACGCCCACCGCAAGAGCCACGCCACCGGCCAGAGCCTCAAGCGTTCGCTGGCTGGACGCAAGAAGCTACTGCTCACAGCCACCCCGCTACAGAACTCCCTGATGGAGCTTTACGGGCTCACCTCGCTGATCGACGAGGAGATCTTCGGCGATGAACGCAGCTTTCGCTCCCGCTACGGCAACATCGACGGCGACCTGCAGGCATTGCGCCGCCGTCTCCTTCCCTTCATCAAACGTACCCTGCGCAAAGACGTCCTCGAATACGTCCCTTACACCCAGCGCCATGCCCTGACCACACCCTTCAAGCCCAGCGAAGACGAATATCGTCTCTACGAGCTTGTCTCGACCTACCTGCAACGAGAGTTCAGCTACGGCTTCCCGCAACGGCAAAAACATCTGGTCGGGCTGATCCTGCGCAAACTGCTCGCCTCCTCGACCGAAGCCATCACCGCCACGCTGGAAGCCATCCGCAACCGCCTGCAAAAGCTGCTCGACAAGCAAAGCATCGATGAGGAGTGGTTCGCCCACCTGGTCGAAGATGACGACCTTGAGGACGAATTGCTCGAAGCCGCCGAAGACGAAGCACTGGAAAGCCAAGGCAACCCGGAAGGCATCGACTACACGCTACTCAAACAGGAGCTTGCCGAACTCGACCGCTATCTGGCCCTCGCCCGCACCATCCGCGAAGACCAGAAGTCCCACGCACTGCTCCATGCACTCCAGCAAGGCTTCGAACGCATGCAAGGCATGGGCGCTGCCCGCAAGGTGGTGATCTTCACCGAGTCCCGACGCACCCAGGACTACCTCGCCCGCTTCCTCGAAGCCCAGGGCTACGCCGGCAAGGTCATCACCTTCAGCGGCACTAACAATACCCAGAGCGCCACCGGCGTCTACCAACGCTGGCTGGCCAAATTCAGCGGTAGTGACCGCGTCACCGGTTCGCCCGCCATAGACCGCCGCACCGCGCTGATCGACCATTTCCGCGCCGATGCCGAAATCCTCGTCGCCACCGAAGCCGCCGCGGAGGGCGTCAACCTTCAGTTCTGCTCGCTGCTCGTCAATTACGACCTGCCCTGGAACCCGCAACGGGTCGAGCAGCGTATCGGCCGATGCCATCGTTACGGCCAGCAGTTCGACGTGGTCGTCATCAACTTCCTCAACCAGCGAAACGCAGCCGACCAGCGCGTGCTGGAACTGCTGCAAGACAAATTTCACCTCTTCGACGGCGTCTTCGGTGCTTCCGATCAGATTCTCGGCCAGATCGAAAGCGGCATCGACTTTGAAAAACGCATTGCCGAAATCTACGACCGCTGCCGCACCCCGGCCGCCATCGAAGCCGCTTTCGCCACCCTGCGTGCCGAACTCGAAGAAGACATCCAGGCCCGCATGGCCCATACCGAGCAACTTCTGCTCGAACACTTCGATGCCGACATTCACGACCTGCTACGCAGCCAGAAAGAAAAAGCCGAAAGCCAGCTCGACCGCATCACCCGCTATTTCTGGAAGCTCACCCAACTGATCCTGGCCGGACACGCCCGCTTCGACCCCCAGACGCTTGCCTTCACCCTGCAAACCCCGCCGCTGCTGGCCGCACCCGCTGGCCTCTACCACCTGATCCGCAAGGGTCAGACACCTCCCGACCACGCCCGCATCTATCGCCTGACCCACCCCCTCGGCGAATACGTTCTCGAACGCGGCCGTAATCTGGAAGCCCCCCTTGCCCACCTGCATTTCGACGCCAGCAGCCAAAAACCGCGTATCGCCATGCTCGAACAACTGGCCGGGCAAAGCGGATGGCTGCAACTCAACCTGCTCGAACTCGACAGCTTCCAGCGCGAGGAACACCTGGTATTCACCGCGCAGAACGACACCGGCCAAATCCTGGAACAGGAAATCTGCGAAAGACTCTTCCAGATCGCAGCCGAAACCCGGCTGCTGGAGAGCCTGGCGCCGCCCGACAGCCTAGCCGGCAATGCCCGCCAGCAACTGCAAGCCGCCCTCGCCCGCGCCCTCGAACAAAACGATCAGTACTTCCAGCAGGAACGGGAAAAGCTCGACGCCTGGGCCGAAGACCGCATCCTCGCCGCCGAACAGGTGCTCCAAGACACCAAGCTCAAACTCAAGGCTTTGAAGCGTCAGGCACGCACCGCCATGAGCATGGACGAAGCCCGTCGCCTGCAAGAAGAAACCCGCAAGGTCGAAGCCGAACAACGCCGGCAGCGCCAAGCCATCTTTGAAGTGGAAGACGACATCGAGGCCAAGCGCGACGCCCTAATCGCGGCCCTGGAAAAAAGACTGCACCAGGCCAGCAACACCCGCGAGCTATTCACGATTCGGTGGTCGGTCGGCTAAACGACAAGGTGTCGATGAACCCGAGTTTCATCGACACGTATTTTCGATATGTCGTCGCCGTCGACATGAGGCAAAATAGCGTATTGAAAATCGTGTTTCGCCATACAAAAACAGCTTGTTCATCATCCGCAATACACAAACTGATTTGCGTATTGGCTGAGCTCATTGACGATACGCAACAGCCTTAGTCTCTTGCCAACGATACACAAAGCATGCAGCCCTACGAGCCCACCCCGCTACCACCCTCAGGCATCAACATCGCCCAGCTGGTTACGCTGGTCGGTGAAGCCAATGCGGCGCTCGCCCGTTACGACGGTCTGCTGCACGGCATGGTCAACCCGGCGGTCATGCTCTCGCCGCTGACCAACCAGGAAGCGGTACTCTCCTCCAAGATCGAGGGCACCCAGGCCACCGTCGAGGAAGTGCTGGAGCACGAAGCCGGCCAGGAATACGACGCCCACAAGGAAGCGGACATCCAGGAAATCCTCAACTACCGGCAAGCCCTGACCCTGGCCGCCGATACCCTGCGCGAACGCCCGCTACGCCTTGGCCTCGTCAAGGCCTTGCACAAAACCCTGATGGACAGCGTGCGTGGCCAGGACAAGGAGCCCGGGGAATTCCGCAAGACCCAGAACTGGATCGGCCCCTACGGTTGCACGCAGGAAACCGCCACCTTCGTCCCGCCCAACCCACTGCAACTCCCCGACCACCTGGAAGCCTGGGCGCGTTACCTGGAAAGCGACGACGTAGACCCGCTGCTGCAAACCGCCATCGTCCACGCCCAGTTTGAAATCCTGCACCCCTTCAAGGACGGAAACGGCCGCATCGGCCGCCTGCTGATCCCTCTCTTCCTGTATAGCAAGGGGCGGCTCTCGACGCCGATGTTCTACCTCTCCGCCTATCTGGAGGCCAACCGCCCGGAATACTACGCACGACTGGCCGCCATCACCCGCGACAACGACTGGACCGGCTGGACCGCCTTCTTCCTGCACGCCATCGCCGAGCAGGCCAAGACCAACATCGTCCGCGTACAGGCCATCCTCGCCCTGTACGAACGCATGAAGACCCAGGTGCGCGACATCACCCGCTCGCAACACAGCGCCCAGATCGTCGACGCCTTGTTCGACCGCCCTATCTTCCGCATCGGCGACTTCGCCATCCGCGCCCACATCCCCAAGCCCACCGCCCATCCGCTGCTTAAACAGCTACAGGAAGCCGGGCTACTCAAGCAACTGCGTGAAGGCGCCGGGCGTCGCCCGGCCATCCTCGCCTTCCCCGAACTCCTGAACATCGCCGAAGGCCGCGCCGTCCTGTGAATCCCCCTGCAGGACGCCAAGAACCACTCAAGATCGAGACACCATGAGCCAATACAAGGAAAAATTCGTTGCCCTGCTCGAAGAGCTGTTCCAGCTCAACCAGCCGGAACTGGACTTTGGCCTCTACCGCATCCTGCATGCCCGCAGCCGCCAGATCAAAGCCTTCATCCAGAACGAACTCTCCGCCGAAATCGACAAGGTCTTTGCCGGCCAATACCAAACCAGCGTCCACGACCAGCTTCACGCCGCACGCCTCAAAATCGAGCAAACCCTCGGCGACTACGCGCTGGAAGCCAACGGCGACATCAAACCCGAATACGCCAAAACCAAGATCGGCCAGGAATACGAAACCATCCGCCAGCAAGCCCAGCAAGGCGGCGGGCCGCTCGCTGACGACGCGCAAATCTACGACCACCTCTACCGCTTCTTCAGCCGCTACTACGACAAGGGCGACTTCATGTCGCGCCGCTACTTCGTCGCCGAAAACGACAGCCGCGCCCTGCCCTACGCCATCCCCTACGACGGCCGCGAAGTCATGCTGCACTGGGCCAACAAGGACCAGTACTACATCAAATCCAGCGAATACCTGGCCAACTTCACCGTCGACCTCGCCGCCGCACAAAAAATCGCCGGTCAGGGCGGCCAGGCCGGCTTCGACTTTGCCGCGCCGGCAGAAAGCCTGACCGTCCACTTCCGCCTCGCTGCCGCCAGCGAAGGCGAACACAACAACGTCAAGGAAGGCCAGGAACGCTACTTCCTCATCCACAACCCGGAACCCGTCAAGCTCGAAACCAACGCGCAGGGCCAGACTGAACTCGTCATCCAGTTCCAATACCGCCCCGACCCGGAGAAAACCGGCCAGGCCGGCACCTGGCAGCAAAAACGCCTGAACGAGGCCGAAGCCGCCATCCAGGCCGCGCTCGCCGACTTGCCCCAAGCCGAAGCCCACCGCACCGCGCTAGCCACCCCGGCCCCCACCGACAAGCAGCCCAGCCGCACGCTGCTCGGTAAATACCTGGGCCAATACAGCAGCCGCAACACCATGGATTACTTCATCCATAAAAACCTGGGCGGCTTCCTGCGGCGCGAGCTGGATTTCTACATCAAGAACGAAATCATGCGCCTCGACGACATCGAGAACGCCGAAGCACCGCGGGTCGAGAGCTACCTGAAGAAACTGCAAAGCCTACGCAAAATCGCCCGCCGCATGATCGACTTCCTCGCCCAGATCGAAGACTTCCAGAAAAAGCTGTGGCTGAAGAAGAAGTTTGTTGTAGACGCACAGTACTGCATAGCACTTAGCAACATCCCGGAAACTCTTTACTCCGAAATCGCTGCCAACGATGCACAACGACAAGAGTGGGTTGCTCTGTGCGGCATCGACCGTCTTCCTTCCATTCCATCCATCACTCCATACAGTGAGCCTTTGACTGTCGAATTCCTACGCAGCCATGGCACTCTCATGGTAGATACTCGGCACTTCAGCCCTGCATTCCTCGAAAAGTTGTTATCTAGCTGTGCCGATCTGGATGAGCAGATAGATGGAATCCTATTCAACAGCGACAATTTTCAAGCACTTAATTTGATGCAGGCTAAATGCCGAGCACAAGTTAAAACCGTCGTAATTGATCCGCCTTATAACAGGCAGGGTGACGGATTCCCATACAAGGATAACTACAAGCATTCATCTTGGGCCTCTATGATGCAAGATCGGCTCAGTCTTGCTTGGTTATTGCTAAGCCCGGAAGGTGCATTATTCTCTAATATTGATGAGAACGAACGCGACACACTTTCTGCTGTATTAGACATGGTGTTTGGGAAAGAAAATCGCATTGAAGAACTAATCTGGGCACAAAACACCACCCATAGCCAGTCGCCACTCTATTCCACTAATCACGAATATATCGAAGTCTACGCCAAGGACCGAGGCATTGCAGAACGTCTTCCCGCAATGTTTCGTGAGCCCAAACCAGGGCTTAAGGAGTTGCTTGAGCTAGTTACACGATTAAATAAGGAGTATCCACCCATCGCCGATGTGAGGTCAGCCATCAAGCAGCTGTACGAGGAACACTTGAATGACTTCAAGCAGGAGCTAGAACAGATGGGGCTAACGTACAACGAGGAAACCAAGAAGCAAGATCCTTGGAGAGGTCTATATAACTACGATGGCGCTGAATATCGCAATGAAAATGGTATTCGAATAGATGAAGAATGTGCTCGAGAAGCAAGAGCCAAAATTTGGGTCTTTCGCGAAAGTGATCCGTCTGCTCCTGCACAAAAGCAATCTGAATCGACAAAGGATCCCAATGATCCAAACTATCGCTATTACGTACCAAATCATCCGATTACAGGACGCCCCTGTTCCATTCCGCGCAGGGGTTGGGCATGGCCACTGACATGGCCTGACCATTCCCGAGAAAGCTTTCAAGCACTGGACCGACAGGGGCGAATCATTTGGGGGAATGACGAATCCAAAATCCCCCAATTTAAGAGATTTGCCCATAACGTCGAAACAAACGTTGCGAAGTCATTTTTCCATGACTACACAGATGGAGAAAAACAGATTGCTGCGCTGTTTGGTGAACAAGGTTTGTTTCCAACGCCTAAACCAACTACGTTGCCGATCAAACTCATCTCACAAACCACAGGGGAAACTAGCTTGGTGCTGGATTTCTTCGGAGGATCAGGCACGACCGGCCACGCCGTCATCGATATCAATCGCCAAACCGGAGGCCAACGCAAATTCATTCTGGTCGAAATGAGCAATTACTTCGACCAAATTATGCTGAACAGATTAAAGAAGACAGCCTTTACTCCTGAGTGGATGGAAGGACTACCGAAGCGGCTCCCATCGTTGGAAGAAGCGGCACGATCACCTAAAGTATTCAAGGTACTCCGCCTCGAATCCTACGAAGACACCCTGAACAATCTGTTGCTGCCGAAAAATCCTGTGGTCGACGTCGAAAACCCGCAAAATTCCGACCTCGCCCGGGATTACCTGCTCAAGTACTGGCTCGATTTTGAAACCGCCGGTAGCCCCAGCCTGCTCAACGTGCGCCAGTTTGCCGACCCGACGGCCTACTGCCTCAAGATCAAGCAGCCGGGCAGCGAAGCGCAGGTGGAAAAGCAGGTGGACCTGATCGAAACCTTCAGCTGGTTGATCGGCCTGCACGTCGCCCAACTCGACCGGCCGCGCCGCTACGCCGCCGAGTTGGTGCAAACCGTCGATCCCGACCTGCCCAAGGATCAGGACACGCGCTGGACCTGCGCGCGCATCGACGAGCAGGACGAAGGCGAATTCTGGTTCCGCTGGGTGGAAGGCCATGTGCTGGCCGTGCCCGGCGACGAGACTTCGCGCCAGCGCGTGCTGGTGCTGTGGCGCAAGCTCACTAGCGACGCCGGCCGCGACCAGGCGGTGCTGGAAGCCTATCTGGCGAAGAAGAAGCTCAACCCGCTGGAGAGCGAGTTCGAGACCATCTACATCAACGGCAGCCACGCCCTGCCCAGCGATGGCAACGCCGCCACCCGCGTCCGCCTGATCGAAGAAACCTTCGCCCAACGGATGTGGGAGGACGCATGATGGAAGCTGAAAAGAAAGTGCCCAAGAAGTCGCAAGGCCTTATTCAAGGGCGCGTCAGCCAGGTCAGCATCGAAGGTTTCCGAAATCTGGCCAAGATCGAGAATCTCGAGTTGCCGCAAATGGCCTTGCTGATCGGCGCTAACGGTGCCGGCAAGTCGAACTTCATCCGTTTTTTCGAGATGCTCGGCTGGATGCTCAAGGGCCAGAATTTCCAGGAGTTCGTGCAGCGCCAAGGCGGTGCCGATAACCTGCTATACATGGGAGCCAAGGTGACCCAGCACATCCGGGCAACGATCCGGATGGCGACCCACAAGGGTTGGAACGACTACCGTTTTGCGCTCACGCATCTGCCTGCCGACGATTCGCTGATTTTTGTCGAAGAAGCGTATCGCTATTCCGATAAAAGCCGCAGCGGCGAAGCACCGTGGAATGCTCTGTCGAGTGGTACACGCGAAGGCCAATTACCGCTGGCGATCAAGGATGCCCCCACGCCGAAGGGAAAAACTACAGCTCGTACGGTGACGCACTTGCTCCGGCAATGCGTGACCTACCAGTTCCACGACACCTCGCCCACAGCCAACATCAAGCGGGCTTGGGACGTGACCGAGAACGCGCGGCTGCGCTCAGATGGCGCGAATCTGGCGCCGGTACTCCTGAACCTGTTCGAGAACGATCCGCGCGCGTACAGCCGCATCGTGCAACGCATTCAGCGGGTGTTGCCGATCTTTCTGGATTTCGTTCTGGAACCGAATTTCGGCAAGGTGCTGCTGCGTTGGCGTAGCAAACAAGGTGACAAGACTTTTGGCCCGGATTCGACTTCCGATGGTTCGCTGCGTCTCTTCTGCCTAGTGACCCTGCTAAGCCTACCCGGCGAAATGCTGCCGGACGTGTTGTTCCTGGACGAGCCTGAGCTTGGCCTGCATCCCTTCGCCATCCAGTTGGTCGCCGCGATGATGCGTTCCTTGAGTGCGACACGGCAGATCATCGCGTCTACCCAGTCGGTGACACTGGTGAACGAGTTTTCCTGGGAAAACCTGATCGTGGCCGACCAGATTGATGGTAAGGCCCATTTCCGTCGCCTGGATGAACAAGGCGTGGTTTCCTGGTTAGAGCTGTATCAGATCGGCGAGATGTGGGAGAAAAACATTCTGGGAGGAACGCCGGAATGATTCGCCTAGGTATCAGCGTTGAAGGCAAGACCGAACGTTTGTTCGTCAATAAGGTTCTGCACCCCCAACTCATCGGTTATGGAATAGGCGCCACAGGCATCGATATCGGCGGTGCCGTCAGTCTGGGCAAAATTCGCGGTGTATTACCCACCTTGTTAGGTAGCTTTGATTTCGTCAGCACGATGTACGATTTTTATCGTTTCAAACGACGGGAAAATCGGGACGTGCTGGCATTGGAGGCTGCGATTCTTGAACTTGTCGATGGAGAAAGACAACAACGTTTGCTGCCCTATATACAGCTATACGAATTCGAGGCACTGCTCTTTGCCGTGCCCCAGCAGACCGTTGACTGGCTGGAGGGTAGCCAAAAAGAATTGTCGGCCATGGAGCAAGCCGTGCGCCAATGCGGTTCGCCAGAGAAGGTTAACGACAGCCCGGAAACCAGCCCGTCGCATCGACTGGAAAAACTGTTTGACTGCCGCTACGACAAACCGCTGCATGGCCCTGAAATCATCGAACTGGCCGGCCTGCCCGCCATCCGAGCCCGGTGCCCGCGCTTCGATGCCTGGATCGCCCGACTGGAAGCCCTGGGAGGTCAGGCATGAGCCGCGCGCCACGTAGCAGCAAGGCGCAGCCGCCGCTGGTCGTCAGCCATTTTCAGGAGGCATTGGTCCTCAACCAGTTTCTGGTTGGGCTGTTCGGTATCGACCCCCTGCATCCGCACACGGACAGCGGGCGCCAGGTACGGCCGCTGGAAATGCTCGCCAAGACCCTGCGCACGGTCGAGCCGGGTATCGCGCCCAATGGCAAGCACCGCTTTTTAGAAGCCCTGATCTCCCATCTGCCGACCAGTGCAGTGCTGACGCCCGCCGAGCTGACGCGCTACGACGCCAACCTGGTGGCACATACCCAGGCGATCAATGGCAAGCGCAAGCTAAAGGGCGAGATCGTCTGGAAGTATTTTCAGTGGTTGACGCTGCTGTTTGTGGAAATCTACCTGGATCGCTATTTCAGCGACCGCCAGGGCTTGTGCGCGGCACTGAATGATTTTGTCGAACGCTTCAACCGTTTTCACGAACAGCTAAAGCGCAGCACCGGCATTAGCCTTTATGCGGCCGACGACCTGAACAAACTGTGTCTGCAAAACGCCACCGGCAGTGGCAAGACGTTGCTGATGCACGTCAACCTGCGCCAGTTTGCCCACTACGCCCGCTGCACTGGCCAGGCCGATGCCTATAGCCGGGTGATCGTGCTTTCCCCCAACGAGCGTCTTTCCGAACAGCACGAACGGGAGCTGCGGGATAACGGCTTCTATCCTGAACCACTACGCCAGGAAAGCGACCTCGCTTCACGCGGGCAAAGCGCGCTGGACATTCCGCTGCTCACCGAGATCACCAAACTGGCCGACGAGCAGAAGGTGAAGCAGATGGCGGTGGACAGCTTTGGTGACGGCAACCTGCTGCTGGTGGACGAAGGCCACCGGGGCATGAGCGGCAGCGACTGGAAGGCCAAGCGCGACAAGCTGGCGGCACGGGGTTTTACCTTCGAGTATTCGGCGACCTTCAAGCAGGCGGTGAAGGCGGCCAACGACAAGGTGCTGGCCGAGAGCTACGCCAAGGCGGTGCTGTTCGATTACAGCTATCGCTATTTCTATGCCGACGGGTATGGCAAGGATTACCGTATTTTCAATCTGCCCAAGGACGAGCTGGCCCATAAGGACACCTACCTGACGGCGGCCTTGCTGGCTTTCTACCAGCAGTTGCGGATGTTTACCGAGGCGGGCAAGCGCTATGCCGGCTACAACCTGGAAAAGCCACTGTGGGTCTTTGTGGGCGCCAGCGTGACCGGGCGCAAGGTGGATGAGGACAGCGTTTCGCCTTCCGACGTGGCGCAGATTCTCGACTTCTTGGCCCGCTTTCTGGCCCGCCGAGAGGAGTTCACCCGCCTGATCGGCCTGGTGCTCTCAGGAAACGGTCAACAAACCGGGCTGATGGACGCTCAGGGGCGCGATGTGTTCGTCAATTCCTTCCCCTATTTGCGGGATTTGAAGCTGGACGGCGCTGCCATTTACGCAGATATCTGCCAGCGCCTTTTCCATGCGCCGGGTGGCGGCCATCTGGTGGTGGAACGGGTCAAGGGAGACAGCGGCGAATTGCTGTTGAAAGTGGGCGAGGCAGAACAGGCCTTTGGCGTCATCAACGTGGGGGACGCGGCAGCGCTGGCCAAGCACGTGCAGGAAGAGCTGGAGCACAAACATTCACTGGCCGAGGTTCGCCCCAGCGAGTTTGGCGAAGCGGTTTTTGGAGACGTGCACAAGCCGGATTCGCCAATTCATCTCCTGGTGGGTTCGAAGAAGTTCATTGAGGGCTGGGATTGCTGGCGGGTTTCCAGCCTTGGCCTGATGCGCATGGGGCAAAGCGAAGGCGCCCAGATCATCCAGCTATTCGGGCGCGGCGTGCGCCTGAAGGGCAAGGACGTGAGCCTGATGCGCACCAGCCGCTACCAGCCGGTCAATCCGCCCCGCGATATCCATTTTCTGGAGACCTTGAACGTCTTTGGCGTGCAGGCAGATTTCATGGCGACCTTCCGCGATTTCCTGGAAAGCGAAGGGCTGCCGCCAAATGACGAACCGAAGGTGGAAACCATTACCCTCAACGTCACCCACGACTTTGGCCAGAATCTGAAGATCCTGCGCCCTCGTTTTCGGAAGGACACCCAGGAGCAATACGATTTCCGCAAGCACGGGCCAGTGGTCGAGTTCTCTCTCGCAAACCTGCCACCGGGCATGACGCAGAGAGGCGCGGTCGTCACCGTTGACCGCTTTCCGCGCCTGCAAATGCTGCAAGCCGGCGAGGTGACAAATGAGGCGGTGAATGCGGCCGACAGCACGCCGCGCCAATTCGACGCCCTGCGCCTCAAGCTGCTGGATTGGGATGCGCTGTGGTTCGACCTGGAACGTTTCCGCCGCCAACGACACCTGGACAACCTGACACTGAAGCACGACAAGCTTCGCTCACTGCTCAACACGCCGGACTGGTATCGCCTGGCCGCGCCTGCCCAGATGTGGCAGGCGAACATGAACAACCGGCGTCATTGGCAGTCGATGGCCTTTGAATTGCTGTCGATGGCACTGGAACGCAGCTTCAACCACCACAAACGGAAGTTCCTCGACCCGCGCATGGAATTGGTTCCGCTGGAGAAAGGCCACGAAAACCTGCCCGGTGAGGAACACTACACGCTGGTGGTTGAGGCCAATGAGGATTACCTGATCCAGGATATCCGCCAGTTGAAAGCCGATCTGGCGGCCATTGGCTGGCGGACCAATGGCTATGTTCAGGGCTTGCGCCTGGGCGCTCACCTCTACGAACCCCTGCTCTACAGCGAGAAGGTGGCAATCCAGCCGGTCGCCCTCAACAGGTCAGAGTTCCAGTTCGTCAACGATCTGCGCCAATGGCTGCAAGCCCATGAGGACGACCTGCTGGAGCAGGGCAAGCGCCTGTTCCTGCTTCGCAATCTGGCCAAGCGCGGGGTGGGTTTTTTCGAGGCGGGGAATTTCTTCCCGGATTTCATCCTGTGGTGCGTTAGCCAGGACGGGAAGCAACGCATCAGCTTCATCGACCCACACGGACTGGAGCACGAGGGGCCGGGCAGTGACAAAATCACTTTCAGTGAGAACATCAAACAGCTTGAACAGCGCCTGGGTGATGGCGACGTTGCGTTGGAGTCCTTCATTCTCTCGCCCTCAGCAAACCGGTTACGCCTCGAACATCTCTGGACTCACCAAGGCCATGCTGTGCCTGACTTGGACAAGCTGCATGTCCTGTTCATGCCTGAAGCCGATTATCTGAACAAGCTGCTGGCCACTGCTACTGCTTGAGGAATACGAATAGATTGAAATCAATGACTCAAGATCTGTCGATGCACACCCCCATGATGCAGCAGTACCTCCGCATCAAGCAGGACCACCCCGACACCCTCCTCTTCTACCGCATGGGCGACTTCTACGAGTTGTTCTTCGAGGACGCCGAGAAGGCGGCGCGGCTGATGGACATCACGCTGACCACCCGCGGCGC
>Ga0075152_10002116_pt1 | contig 14171 bp, 17 predicted proteins | sample JI61114C2DNA_FD_70964 | JGI IMG/M metagenome (GOLD analysis project Ga0075152, IMG submission 70964) | Wastewater effluent complex algal communities from Wisconsin, to seasonally profile nutrient transformation and Carbon sequestration -... | ecosystem: Engineered > WWTP > Effluent > Algae...
CGTCCTTTTTCATATTGTAAATGGTTCGCTTCAGCAGATGAGGCAAACTTAGATGTAAGACACGATCAAATTTGTGTCCCAAACTTGTCTCACTTGTCAATGTTCAGGATTAACGAGTAAAAATGGGGCAGCTTTGCTAATTACTTGGTTCCCATATCCTAGTCACAGATCTTGTTACGTCAAAGTTTGCCGGACCACTGAGAAGAGATCGTACCGCCTTGTCCAAAGGATTACCAGGAGTGGTAGCATAGCAGTTGCAAACAAGGGGGGGCCAAGACCCACCCGATAAACGATACGAAACTTGTATGTGACGAGGTCATGTCTACCTGCAAGATATCGAGCCGATGCCGATGGATTATCTTCATCTTGGGCTGGATGTATTCCATAGTCGTCAAGTAGGCAGATGGGCGTTGCAACAAGGGAGTACAGCAAGGAGCAATAAGCACCAAGTACACTCGCAGTAGTCAACAGTTTGCTTGGGTAGACACAACAGACTCGCGGATGGGCATGGATAAGTTATTGGAGAAAGTCGGAGAAGGACCTCGATTCAAAGCAACGATAATGGAAGCATTACCAAAAGAACATATGCATTGCCAGGTCCAAACTGTCGAATTTGTGGAGTTATATGTTCACAGAAGACTCTTCTACCAGGATGCACAGTTTATTGAAATCCCTCTCCGATGTCCCAGCAGTTGCATCCGGATTTTGTTTCAAGGAATACGCCAAGCTCAATCTGGGTTCAATGAAAGTTAACCTTCGACATTTCATCTCGGAATACCTTTTGCTGTGGATAATCAAATTTGAATCCCAAAGAACTTATTGCCCGAAGCCCAAAGCCGGCAGCAATTGATACGAGCGAGGTCATTCGCAATTTGCGTCATTTTATTCTTTTTTCAAATGGAAAAATGGCCTGAGAGCTTTGAGCGACTCCGGCTTGATTATCCGCTGAAATTTGCCTTGGCAAGTTTTGCTTCAGTACTGTCCAGCACCCTGGCAGTTCCATTCGAGTTCCTGATGCAGCACCATAGCCAACCCGAAAACATCATCAAGAAGAAGGTTGCTCCAAAGCCAGGAATCCTTGAGGCAGCTTTCCGAAACTTTCAGCAACACGGATTGACGTCCTTGAGGAGCAGCCTTACCAACAGCAAGAACTTCATACATGGATTTGCTTTATCAACGTTCGACGCCAGAACTCAATCCATGCAAGGTAACTCGAACCCTCCTCTGTTATACCTTACAGGAGTTGTTATTGGCCTCTACGTGGCGATGCTTGATCTAATAAGCATGAAATCTAAAATCGAGACCAGCACAACAGGAAGTAAGTTAGTGCCACTCAAGGAGATGTTTGGTGCGGTTCCAAGCGCCTCCGATTTCCCGATGTACACGATATCACTTGCAACTCAGAAAGCTCTCTTCTGGAGCTTATGCTTAGGAACATTCTATCTCGTAAAGCCAAACCTTCCAAAGGAGAGGCAGAATGGGTGCTTCGAAAACTTGATGTTGTCTGGAATGGCAATCGCAACTACACACGTAGGATATAAGGTCATGAAACTCTTATCGACTAGTGCTCCCAAGAGCGAGTACTTCAGTGTTCCGAAAGGAATATCGGTCGCTGGAATGCTGGTCATTTACGAAAACTTCAAGTATCACCTGCTCCCGCCAAAGAAATCGATGTAGTGATTGATCAGCTCAATCAGAATAATATACGTTTGGGGTTGAGGTCGTACAGAGATTGTAGATTGTAGATATAATAAATACGCAATCAGACCGAAGGGGTGTCGAGACTACCCACGACCAAGGACTCGCTGCGCGGCTCGCCTTTCATATGTTGGTTTCCTGGGTCGTGGGAGCCAAATCCACTCACTTGCTTCCTCACAGTGGGCTCTGTGTCTTAATTGTTTATATCCTGTCCTGTTTGGTAGGCTTCTTCTGAGACCATGGGTACGGTCGCTGGTATTGTCGATAGCTGATCGTTTCGGACCAATTTATTATCCTTGTCAGAAATCGTAAGTATCTTCTTTTAATGGCGATCCGAAACACCCTCACTATAATATCCAATGTCGAAGACCATCTATTACCTCGAGCTGCAGAGCTTAGGCAAACAGCCAAGCAAGTTCAAATTCGCGATCGACAATACGAAGAAGCTCATAAAGGAACTCAAGCAAGAGTTCAAGGGCAAACTCGTGCAGAAGAAGGCTCTTGAGGATACTCAAGAAATTGAGCTCAGAGATAAACAACTCTTTGAGCTATGTTCCGACGACGAGATCGACGATGTCGTACCCGAAGCTGAGAAGAACATCGTTGTGACGATCAAGGGTGAAGCTAAACAGTAGCCACCTGTCTCTTCTATCTCTTCTGTGGTTGCGGCAGTCCCTCCAGTCGTTCCTGTGGTGCCAATAGTTGCAGCTAGTGTCCCGGTTGCGCCAGTAGCGGTAGCACCTGTGGCGACTAGGATAGCCGACTGTCAGCTCAAGGCAACCAAAGTTGTTCAACCTTTCGAGCCCGAGAAGCACGACGAGCATCATTTCCAACTGAAGTTTACATGCCCACAGCTGCCAAACCCGGCAACTGCGTACGGCATCGTAACCGCAAAGAAGCTCACCTTCTGGTAGCTCAGCAACGCCATCTGCCAAAAATTCTCGTTTGAAGGAAAGAACAATCTGAAGGCCGTCATTTACCACCGGAACGGACAGCCACTAATCTGGTCGCTCGACTACATGTCTTTGTATGTTCCCGAGCTCGACGATAGGGAGGTATTCACAGTAGTGTTTACTGTGGCTAGCTCCAGTGCTTAAACTCCTGTTGATCCCGTCAAGGTATTCGATGAGAAGCATCTCATCTTTGTCAAGGTTCGCGAACCAATGGGATTCAAGGTCGATCTTGAAAAGACCACAGTTGGTGATCTCCAATCATTCATCTATGGGAAGTTCCGCATCCATCCCCTGAATCAACTCATCAAATTCGGTGCTAAGACTCTTCTGGACTCAACTCAAGAACTCCATCAATACGGAATTGTGGAGAATTCCATGCTGGAAGTGAACTTCAAACCTCGCCATCGCCTGACAGCCCTCACCTACTCTGATAACTTCTACAGCCAGCAAATTCAGCACATCTTCCCACAGTCGGTTGCTGCACTGAGGACATTCAGGTCCAACATGCTTGTTCTTTGTCATCGGCTTCCTGCCAAGATCAAGGTCAAGTTTGTTGCGCTCCTGAGAGAGCTGACCCAAAACAATGCTCTCGCTTGTGCTTTGAATTCATTGTTCAATGCAGTCAATATCACCGAGACTCATAAGATCGCACTTGAGGAGGGATTGTTCACTCTGTTCGTAGCCTTCCTCAGCAAAGCTGGAGATGTTCCCGCAGACTACCCAACAGATACTGTGTTCTCGCTTACCCGAGATGTTCTTGGTTTCTACCTTGACTTTGCCAATAAACTGAAGGACATGGACGAGTACGAGCAACGTGAACACTTTGTTTCTTTCGCCTCGACCTGCGAGGTGACACTTTCGCAGATCACTGACCCAGTCTACATCAAACTTGACAACAACACCAAGGTTGTTTCTGAACGCTCTGCAGTACTCAACCTTATCAAGAACAACGCTAAGTTCCGAGGTGTAGCCAATCTTAGCGAAGGAAACATCATGGAAGACAAGGATCTAAGGACAGTCTATGAATTGTTCACCTACAACAACAAGATGGTGGAAGTGGCTAGCCTAGAGCTTCGTCAATGGCTTCCAAAGGTCCAAGTGATCGACTATCTCACATCCACAGTTGCTGGGCTCAACATTACATGCAAATTCAAGGACTTCGAGAATTGCATAAGTCAGCTGAATGTCGATCTCAAGGTATTCAATCCATTGGAGTTGAAGACAAAGGTGGACTACATCTACCTGCTGAAGGACAAGAACAATGAAGAAAAGATCTATGTGGGAAAGAACAAGGATATCCATACTCCTCACAGTGTCTACGATGTCATTACTGGGTCCGAAACGGCTGTCAATTTCGATGTGCTGGGAGGTGTTGCTGGTTCTGAGTCCGTCGAGAAGGTTGTCGACCCAGTCGATATTAAGGCAATTGTTACTCGGGACCCTGCTGAAGCTATTGTGGTGCTTCTTGACATCTCTGGGTCCATGGGAGGCAAATTCTTTAACGAACCCGATCTCAAGCGAATTGGAGCAGTCAAATCATTCTTCGAAGCCTTCGCCTATCGCACAATGGCATACAACTTCGAACACGTCATTTCGCTCATCCTCTTCGATGACAAAATTGATTCTAAGGTCGATTTCACTGAGTCGTTCCACGATTTTAATTTGCTCGTCGCGAATGCCCATCCCCGCGGTTCTACACTGCTGTACGATGCGATGGTCGTGGCAACCCAAAAGCTGCTCGCCTTCAAGAAGAGGTATCCCAACTGTATCACACGAATCTTGGCATTGACTGATGGTGAGGATACTGGTTCTAAGAGTTCGATTGTGGATACTGCTCAGCTCCTCGTTGACAGTCATATTCTCGTCGACTCATTTGTTGTCGGGTCAAACTGCGAAGGGTTGAAGTGTATTACTTTCGCAGCAGGAGGAAAGTGCTATTTAGCAAGAGATCTTCAGGAAAGCCTCAAGCTCTTCGAGCAGGAGACAGTTCTAAGTTCGAGGTCCAGGAAAATCTAGGCCAAGCCCGCATATGAGACTGTTGAAGTGCTTGTCGAAAAGATGAAGCTCCGACCCTTCGATCTCCCTAACAATGTCCATGCCTTCAAGCTTCCAGAAATTGAGAAGCCTGCCATGGATGCACGGAATCTCGCTGAACAACTACAAAAGGATCCTAACAAACTCAACCATATCGCCCCCACCGGTTCTATGAAACGAATTGTGAAAGAGCTCACCAACTATCAAGCAAATCCACATCCTTTCGTCTCGGTTTACCCCTGTGAAGATATTACTCTCTGGAAAATACTACTCCTTGGTCCTCACAAAACTCCATATGAAGGTGGATTGTTCCAGCTCTACGCTAAATTCCCTGCTGAGTATCCCTTCAAGCCTCCTGAGGTGCGTTTTGTGACTCCTATTTACCACTGCAACATGAACAGCCAGGGGAGGATCTGTCACTCAGTCTTCGACAGGAACTATTCGCCTGCTATTACCTTCAAGACCATCATTGATTCGATATATGGACTGATTCTAACCCCAGAGCCAGACGATCCTCTGGACAATGTAGTGGCAACGTACTTCCTGAGCAACTACCAGCAATACTACGAGAACGCAGTGAAGGCCACAAAGAGCAATGCATGCAAGAGTGTTGAATAAATCGTCGAAAGCCTCTTCGGTAAAATCGCAGATGATATCGAACGGCAGAAGAAGGTGCAAGAGGTCTCAGAATGGATAAAGAAGGCAGAAGCATCCAATTGAGAGTGATCATGTCTACGACTTATCATCGTTATCGAAAGAATCTCTTGGAAAATAGGTGTTTATGAGATTTGACCAAACAACAAATTAAAAGATTGGGCTGTTTGGATCGGCTGGCATTTGCATCTTGAAATCTGAGCGTTGGGGCACGATTTATATTAATTCAATATGGATCTTCAAAGAGTTGTCAAAAGTGAATCAGCAGATAGTCAGAAAGTGGAAATCGCAAAGAGGCACTACCATACCATCAGTTTCCAGGTAACGATCGCTTGTGATTCAGACTCGTAAAGAGCTTATCTTTCGAGTACTCGAAGGAGAGCGACTCAGAGAAGTCGCTCGATAACTTGGCGTCAAACTCTCTACAGCGAAGTTCATCGTCAGGATGTTCAAAGAACACGGGAAAGTGACTAACAGGAGACAACAAGAGGCCTCGGAGAAGGACAAAAGGGATCTCAATGACCTTCACCTATAATTTCGGAAGGAACTTGAGGAAACCTCTGAAGGAAGGTCTGCCATCCAACAGCCTGTTTACTATGCTGTTCCAATGATCGTCGACGGCTTGACTTTCTGGGGAATCACTTATCAACTCACCAACCAAGCACTTCCCTATTGATGAACAACAACAAACTAAGTTGACCATTGTATTGGATGATGCTGATAACATATTTTGCTCAACCCAGCCTCCGATGGATATTCTGTGGTCTTGGAGAAGAACCGCATTAGAAGTTTGGGTAATACAGGACTTGCCAAGTTTAAATGGTCGGACAATATTGAACCTTGCCACAAGCTAAATTTGAAGTTCAGAAGGTAAGAATGGAAGCTTTCTGCTCCGATCGACTCTTCACGATGCTGGGTTGTGAGATATGGGTTGGTATTGAACGTCACTTCATTTTTATGCAGCTACCACTCGTTAAAATATTTTGGAGCGGGAATTCGACTGTGCACTAAAGAGCGAAGACATCCAGCACAGCAACCAAATTCGCGTAGATTAGTTTATTGATGGTTACTAAACACCCCTGAAGGAGTTTAGTGTATCGGTCCGTCAATAATATTGGGTCTTAATCATGAATTCGAATGAGAAGTCACTGGAAAAGGAGGAGGAGAACAAACGGTTTACTAAAATTGCCAACGAAAAGTATACCATCGTCGACAAGATCGGTCAGGGATCCTTCGGAGAGGTGTTTGTCTGCATGTTCGTCAAAAATGACAAGCAGAACTTTCGAAGTGTCAAAATGGTAATACGTGGGCCACTCAGGAAGATGAAAAGACTCGTACTCCTCAGCTAATCAACGAAGCCAAGCTCCTGAAGTATCTAAACCCTCGCAACAGTAAGCCGTTCCTAACTTAGACTGTCAGGGCTTCCCCCAGATGTTTGAGTACGGCAACGAAAACGGAAAGAACTATATGGTCGCTGAGTTACTCGGACCGACTCTCAACGATATGTTCTTGGTCTGTGGTGGCAAGTTTAGTCTCAAAACAACCTTGATAATAGGCATGCAGATAGTAAAGGTTGGGTCATGTAGATCGACAGACTCGAGGAACTCCATAATAAGCACTATCTGTTCCGTGACATCAAGCCTGAGAACTTTCTTATGGGTCTGCACGATAACTCTCACGTAGTCTACATGATTGACTTTGGACTCAGTAAGAAATACAGGGATCCGAGAACTCTCATCCATATTCCATACAAGGAGGATAAGAATATTACAGGAACCATCAGATATACAAGCTTGAACAGCCACTTGGGTATTGAGCAGTCTAGGAGGGACGATCTCGAAGCACTTGCCTACATGCTGATCTACTTTGTGAAGGGATCCCTTCCTTGGCAGGGCATCAAGGTAAGAATTGGGTTACGCAGGGTAACAGCAAGAAGGAAAAACAGTATAAGATCATGGAGAAGAAGATGATGATTCCTTCCGAAGCTCTGACGAAGGGGCTACCCATCGAATTCTCCAACTTTCTCAACTACGTCAAAACCCTTCGATTTGAAGAAAAGCCCGATTACCAATTCCTCAAGAACTAACTACGATCGATATTCTTCGAGGAAGGTTTTGTGGAGGACTGGGAATACGACTGGTGCTGTCTCTCTGAGAGTCCCAAGGAAATCGAAAACAACCTCATAAAGATTCGCATTACAAATCGGCCGAAGGAATCAGAGAAGGAATCGAGCACACATCCACCACAAAACCATATTGATCTACTCAGCGATGGTGAGCCGGCATGCTGATTTTAACTCATCCTCAATTAACCCTTTTGAACTCCTGTTGGCATCATAATAAATAGATACAAAAGTCTCACGATGCTGACCAAGAGTACACCAATCCTAACTCAGAGCAAATTAAGGATATCCAACCTGGTGATACCAACCTCGAGCTGTTCTTCGAACTCTATAAGAAGCTGGAGGACAAGGAAGATGTGTTACATGTGCGCATATGCGATGAGACAGGAGTCTCAGATGCATCCTTTGGGGCTCTCTACAAGAAGTACGTAGAGGAGAACCAGGTATACACAGCCAAGTTCGCTGAGGCTGTTATCATAAACGAGCACATTTGCATCCAACTCATGAAGTAAATTCAGAGTCAATGCAGGGATAAGGGATCGCTGACCAAGGAGCCAGGCGTTCTACCATTTAAGGATGCAACATTTGATCTGAGCAAGCAGGAATGGGTGAAATGTAAGACAGAAGGAGGAAACGATGTCTACCAAGACAAAGAGGAAGCCGCCAAAGCAGCCAAAAAACAGACGACGATAACTAAACCCCCAGAGAACCAGGCAAGCTTTGCTGTAGACAACAAGGGCGATAAACCTCGATATAATCGTTCCCGCAACGAGGACTCGAAGTTGTACAAGAAGGAGTAGGAGTAAGATCTGACGAGCACATCGTATAAGAAGGAGAGTTGGAAAGACGAAAAATCGTATCGAAAGGAACGCTTCATTGCTCGACGTACCAGATTTCTGTAATTAAGTTAGTGACGTCAGGGGATGTCGGGCAGGTGACATCATCTCCTTCCAGGCATACGTATCCGAAGGCAATGAAATCAAGCGTGAGACGAAGAACGGAGAAAAGACTTTCTTCGAGTGTGAGCTGACTGACGACTCTGGCACCCTGTACGCAAGCCTGTACATGCGTAGCAGAGTGAACAACAACAAGTACTACGACTTCGACAACATGGCAGTAAAGGTGATCGACGGAAACTATAGGATCATGGAAGTGGTGGATAGCCAAATTCGTCTCAACGATAATCTCAAGTTCAAGTTGGTCTACCACATTATCAAACCTTGATAGGGCTAGTTGTTCTCCGATCGTAACAGGAATATCAGAGAATCTTTATCCTTTTCATTAGATCAATAATCTCGGCTTGCCTTCTCTTCCAGTGCTCCACTATCTCGCCCTTTGCAGCCCGGCTTCCGCTAATCATCAAGTCATCTGCTTTGTTGGTCGAGGATGGAGGGTTAGGTAGGCCGTCACCTAACAGCCAGGTCAGTCTGCGATCGTTCTCTCTTGTAGCAACTGTTCTGCTGTCTCGTCTCGAGTTCATTGCTGAAGCCAGGCTAATTCGTTTGGTTTGCTTGGTTTTTGGAGTATCGGCTTCTGCTTTTTTGATGTCGCAGCTGCCTACGGTTGACCTTCTCTTTGAAACACTGAAACTGCTCAAAGGTTTGGCTGTCCCTAAGTATCGATAGATGTAGTGTTTGTCCAATGCAGAGTCGTAAAGCTTATCGTACATGGCTGACTCCTTGCTTTCGAGATCTTCGCTCTGCAAGTGAGTCTTCACGATCTTTCTTATGAGGTGCCCCGAGTGGATCTTCTTGCGAGGTTCAAACAGCTTGCAGCTTTTATTCTTAAACACCAGTTTGAACTCTGGTGTAGCGGCTTTGGCCTCTTCGAACTTTCGAAACAGCTCTTCGTTGTGGAATATCTTCACTTGGCTATTGACAGAAGATTGCCGATTAGATTTGATCAACTCGTTGCTGAGCCTCGTAGAAGGATAGTCGGCGACATCCTTAGAAAATTCGAGCGGAATCCAATGCCGAAGGACAGTTGGCGTAGGTGAGAAATGGCACTGCTTCATAATAAATATAGTCTTGCAGTACTGGACAGTTTTGCAGACTGAGAAGTTAATATCTCATCGCTGCTAACGATGACCTAAGCAATAGCAGAACAGTTAGACAAGGAAATTCGCAAGCAAATTGAAAGTGATGTCAAGATTGAGGAAGTCACGGCAAAGGGGCCAGTCAGTAGGATCTGCTACAGTAAGGCCGACAAGGAAAGCAATACAGGCATCATGCATAATGCTCGCATCATTTTGATGTTCGCGCCATAGTCGCTAGGGTACATGAATAAGCTGGATGACAAACTGAAGCTCCCATTAGCAGACAAGCCTCCACCGATGATGAAGAAGAAGGTAGGTCTGCAGCAGATAACTCTGTGCCGGCATACCGAAAAGAGTCTGTCAATAAAGTATAAGGAGAACGACAGCGAAAAGAGCTGGAGCTTCAAATTTCCTTCGGATGCGATGGCCAGCAAATGGGAAGAGTTGATTAATGCTGCAATCAAAGAAGCTATCAATCCGCCGAAATCGATTGTGCAGGTGCAAAAGCTAACACCCACCAACCAGCAAAAAGAGCAGAATACCTTTGAAAACCCACTACTGCAGTCGGGTAACCTTGTCGGCGATAATACTGACCGAGCTAACAGTCCTGACTTTAGGAGGAAACAACAGCCGGGAGAGGGTACCAGCGAACTGTCGCCCATGAGGAACTTGCAAGGAAGCAGCATTGGCCAGAGCCCGGAACACCCCGGAGCTTCTATGATGATAGAAGAGTCGCCGTAAACTCGTAAGCAACGAATGGAGGAGCTACTGAACCAAGAATTGGAAAGGATGAGGTTGGAGCACCTGCAAAAACGAAAGACAGTGCTGCCTGACAAGCTCGAAGAAGCTCGCTTGAACTGGAACTATCGATACTACAGAGCATGTGGAAATTCGTAGCTGGAGCACATTTTGCTGCAAGATTTTAATAAGGAGTGCACCCGACTTTGTAAGGATATCATCAATGAGCTGTCACTTCCGAAATCAGAACGGAAATACCAGCCAAAGAAGTAGTATAACCTATCCAGGAAATACATTGTGGACTCCATTAAGTTTGTGCTGCACTTTTCCACACTCATAGATAAGCCAGGCATGCAGCCCATCTACGACAGTTCTCAGAGCCAATCAACATTCGAGGAGTTCGAGAACTCCAAGTACATCTTCCAGCACTGTCAGCCTCGTCGGGAGCATTCGATAGGTGTTCCACTTTCATGCGTCATACGCTATCGAGGAATAACAGTGTTCTGCAAGTCGCAGTTACTCCAATAGGCACATACGATCAGACTCGACGACGAAAAGCTGAAGTAATGCCTGAACTCGCTCAGTGGAAAGACACATGTCGATGGCAGCATCTACGAGTCTATGGACGTCAGTAAAGTCGACTACTCCGCCTATGTTTTCACTGAGGACCCTGATGTGGTTGCAGGTACTGAATTCATCGTGTACTACTTAGAGGACATTAGCTTCTACCTGCCTGGGGAGCTGCCAAAACCGATTCAAGGTCGTCGAACTTTGCGGCCTGAGCTACTGCTTAGGTCAGAATTCTCAGAAAAGATGTTCAAAGGGCAGCCGTAAGTCAGAATTCATAAGGACATCAAGACCATCGAAACTGCAAGCTCGCGGATACAGAGCATTGCGGAATACATTGTTGATGGCCTGGAGTGCCGTTGCCTTGAGCTTTCGAACGAGCTGTATGTAAGTAATCAGCGAGAATTCCGAGAACTTCTCAACTACGAGGGCCTCCGATTAGAGCATATTCCGCTTCTCCTGGCCCGATGCCGGCTTGCTGAAAGCTAGAAGATGTGCAATTCTTAATTAGCCACTGCAGCCTTCGAGACCATCATTTGCAGCAACATCCAATAAATAACTCTCGAAGAAGGAACAACCCAACAACAATGTCTTGAAATGGTGATTGATTTACTGAATGCTGTGTTGGGTTCCTCAACCGACTCCTAACTATTCTGGCAAATTGCCAGTCATCAATGCCTGCATAACTTCGGACTTGAGCTCAACAGCAAGAACATCAATAAGCACTATCTAATGGTCTCGTTAGCAGAATCTTGTGGACTGTCAATTTCGGAAGCGACATGGAAACACATTTAATACCGCTTGGAGAAGAAAGAAGCCTAAGGGATTCTGCTGGAAGGATAGCTCGCTGCAATGGAAGCTGTGGTAGTCGATTCCTACCCCAGTAAGCTGGAACTTGATCTACAGAAAGCTCTCAATGATCGCAACCACATCCGAAGTGTTGCTTCAATTTTGCAACAGATTCGAAAGATTCCAAGTTCTCCAATAATCTAAAAAAGAAAAAGGTATCTAATAGCGAGGTTCCCAGAGCCAGATCAAGAAGAAACACCGGCTAGCTTCATTACTATTCCTCGACCTTTTGATTTGATGGGCATCCACACTGTCTTCTACGAACTTGCGTGGGCTTCTAAAGCTGGAAATACAAGTCGAGTGCTTTCGTGCTTTAAGTGTATATTGGAGGCTCTCACAACTACCTTCGGTGATTACCACCCACTTCATAGCCGACTGTTTAGGCTTCTGGTTCAAAATTCACAGAGGCCGGAAGAATACGGTGATGCTCTCACAATGGCGAAATCGGAAGTTGTCAATTCCAGCAGAGTCTTTGGCCACAACCACGCCAAAACAGCCTCGGCTTATCTCTCTCTGGGACGAATCTTCCTGAAATCCAACAACCAGGAGCAGTGTCTTCAGACATATCGTTAGGCCTGTAGCATCCTCCAGGAGGCAGTCAATTCGTTGAAGGAGGAATCCTTTGAGATCCAACTTCTCGCCGACAGCTACATGGAGGCAGCAGATCTGATGTCCAGCAACAACCAGCTCAATGACTAATTCGAAAGGTATTGCAAATACGCCTCTGATTTCTACGAGAGCAGGCTTAGTTCTGCGATTGTGCCTAAACTGTGCAGAGTTTATAACCAGCTGTATTGGTACTATGTCAAAAATGACAACAAATCGGAGGTGCAGGAAGTGGTGGCATGCTGCATGAACTTGCTACCCAAGATTGCTGAACCTGCAGATTTCGAACGAGCGTATAAACTTGTGCTGCAGGAGATACTCGTTCATATGGCCGAGAACAACAAGCATACCCTGAGAGAAATCATCGAACAGCTGGTCAAGATTGAACGAAGACTGCCAGTTGTGGAGATGTACAGCGAGGGTTACAGACTTCTGAAGAGACTCTTGATCGAGAGCAAGTTTAAACTGAATCAGATAATGGCATGCACCACCGAAATGCAACGCCACTACAACTAGATTATGCAGGGGAACATGATTCCTACCACCAAGGCTGCTGTTGGCTCGTTTGGAACTATAGACGACGTGTCGCTGGTGTTAACTTGGACCGTTAAAGGATGGCTTGAGATGTTTGGAAAAGAGTATCTTTATGGACTACTGGCTACCTGACTCGCTGCTTTGTACTATTTAGTGAAACAGACAATTATCAATTCAGTAAGTCAGCTGCTTTGCTGCACAAGTCTGTTGTTGTCCCAAGTTCCTTTGAAGATTGATCCATCATGTCGGTGAAACTCACCAGGTCCTGAAATCGCGTCTTTATTAAAGACGCCGTCGAAATACTCTCCATTGATGAAGTGAAGGGTTCCCTTACCTTCCTTCAGATCATCTTTGAAGTTTCCTACATTATTTGGTTGGATACCTTCGAATTTTGTCCAGTATTCTTCAATCTCCTCGAAATTCTCGAAGTCTAGGTTTTCATCGAACCTTTGCGGGTATTAGTTATAGAGGATCCCATGCCCGCAAAACTGGTCATTTTTCCATTAGCCGTCGTACGCCAGCTTTCCTGATTGATAATACAGCTTGCCATGGCCATCCATCCTGTTCTGTTTCCAATCTCCATCGTAAAGACCTCCATCCTGATAATAGAACTTTCCCTTGCCATGCCTCATATCGTTAACCTTCTCGCCCTCATACCGGCTTCCCTGCTTGAAGGTCTCAACCACAAACTTCGTTGCATCTGGCTTCAAAACAGCGGGTGTTTCGAGTGAGTTGATTTCCTGAGATTCCACGAGTGTGGGTTGCGCCTGTGGAAACTTCAGATCCTCATTCTTCCGTAATTCTTCGTGGTCAATGATGTTAATCTTTAAGTCCTTCGTCTGGCGGAACAGGTTGTTCGGTTGTTTGTTTTCTTGTTGGTCATTGTTAGTCGATTGTGTTATTGCATCAGAAGGTTTACCACCTACTGCTCCTACGTTCTCAACAACAGAACGACTGGGCTGTCGAACAATTGATTCAAAGCTCATCACCACAGGGTTGGCTTTATAGTCAGAATCTACTTGGCTTGCACTCCCCGTTCGATCAACTATCCGCCCACCTACTCCAGCCATATCAATCGAGGTCTTTGAATTGAACTGAGCAGATCCCATTGAACTTAGAGCGTCAGCAGGTGTCCCTAAGGATTCAACCAGAGTTGGCTTTTTCTCTAAGCTCAACATTACATTAGGGTTGGTACTGTCATATGGCACTCCTCCGCCTCCTCCGCCTCCTCGGACGATTCCCAGCTTGCTGTAGTCAGTGAAGATGGCGTTATCCTGCTTCGGAGCAACCAGGGGGTAGTTGATTCCTTGCAGCAATGAATTCACATTGAATGACTGGGTCATTTCGGTTGTCGTTTCTTCTTTTTTCTGCTCGATAGGCA
>Ga0075152_10002117_pt1 | contig 14169 bp, 9 predicted proteins | sample JI61114C2DNA_FD_70964 | JGI IMG/M metagenome (GOLD analysis project Ga0075152, IMG submission 70964) | Wastewater effluent complex algal communities from Wisconsin, to seasonally profile nutrient transformation and Carbon sequestration -... | ecosystem: Engineered > WWTP > Effluent > Algae...
GGCGATCAGTGTGGTGACATCGCCAAGGGTGGCCGTGCATGTGCCTGCATCCTGGGTCAAGGGCAAGGTGCCGGGGCAGGTGAATACGGGAGCCTGGGTGTCGCTCACGATCACAGGGAAGGTGCAAGTGGCCGAGTTGCCGGCACCGTCAAGGGCTTCATAGGTGATCCAGGTGGTATCAGCGGGGAACCAACCGCTGGATGGTCCGCTGATTTGGCTCCACGTTGGTGCGGCGCCGCAGTTGTCGGTGATCAGGGTATCCACATCAAGTCCGGAAGGAAGCGATACCGTAGTGCCGCAGAAACCGGGATCCGCGCTGTAGGAGAAGAAGAGGTTGCAGTTGAAGACCGGAGCGATCGTATCCCGGATCAGGATCACGTGGTCATTGTCGGAATGGTTGCCATGGACGTCATCGATATCCATCGTCATTTGCACCACGGTGTCTTTCGTGAACACCAGGCCTGCCGGTGGCCACATCGTGTTGGTCCAGTCGCTGCAGTCGGTAACGGTCACAGAATCGCGCAGGTCCGGGAAGGCGAGCTGGCCGCTGGCGTCGAGGTAGAATTCCATAAAATCGATCAGCGGGCAGAACACGGCAGGTGCCTGGTCATCGATCACATGGATCTGTTGGGTGCAAGAGCTTGTTCGTCCCGCCAGATCGACCACGGACCATTGAGCGGAATACGGTGAGCCGATGAAGTCAAGTGTATCACCGAGCAACGGCCCACCGCTCTGCCAGATGGAGTCCACTGTGCAGTTGTCGCTGAAGGCGAGCGGGGAATAGCCCGGCATGATCGCGCCGCAGAAGCTGCTATCCGCGGAGAGCGTATCGTTCGGCGGGCAGCTCACCGTCGGGTCCGTTACGTCCTGGATGATCACCGTGGCCACGCTGCTGAACGCACTGCCGCAGGCACCGCCATCGACCAGAACGCGGAAACGCATGGTGCCGGTGATGCCTGTCCAAGCGAGCGAGTCGGAGTTTTCGGTCATCGGGAACCACGTGATGCCGTCCGGGCTTCGTTCCCATCGGAGAATGGTGCCGATGAAGCCCGACAGCGAAAGCACGCCGGATGCGCCTGGGCAGAAGATGCCACCACCGTTGATGGCCCCACCAACGGGAACCGGGACCACCACGATGGTGCGCGAATACGCATAGGTGCATTGGCCTAACACCACGGTGTAGGTCACCGGAAAACCGCCTGCACCAGAAGGGGTGAAGGAGCCAGCAGCGGTCACATATGGCCCGCCGCTCCAAGTGCCACCGGCGACCGTGCTGCCGAAGAAGCGCACCGCATCGAGGTGTAATGCCGTGTATAGCGCCGAACTATGTCTCGCGACCTTGATGAATCGTGCGTTCGCGGGCACCGGATAGGTGGTGGTCACGTATGTGCCACTCGTGGTACTGTAGGTCGTCGGCGCGCTCCAATTGACCCCGTCCAACGAGGACGAAGCGAGCATACGGGCTTGCACACCAGCGGTCTGGCTCCTCCAGATCAGGTTCACGGCCTCACCGACCAGGACGGTGTCCACCAGGTCGAGCACCACCCATCCGAGCGTGGTGTTGAAGATGGCGCCGACCGCGTTGGGAGCACCGGTGGCATCTTGCGCGGAGGACACGTTGGAACTGGCGATCGCGGTGTCGGCGTGGTCAAGCAGGTAGGTGTTCAGGTCCACCGGCCCGGCGTTGGAGCAGACTTGTCCCGGTTGCGCGAAGCGGGCAGGGTTGTTCGATACGTTGGCCCAATCCGGATCGGTGAAGCTGGCGGTGAACAGGTTGGTCCCGTTGCTGCCGGGATAGGTGGCTGTGCCCAGGCTCAATCCGTTCTCGTACCAACCACCAACCACCACATTACCCCCACCGGTCGCGGCGATGGCCAGGGGCCATTCGTCATCGGGGCTCGGTTCGCGTTCGTGCCAGACCGCTGTGCCGTCCCTGTTGAAGCGTGAGAGGCAGATGTCAGCATCACTGCCACCGGTTATCACGGTGCCGCCATCGCTGGTCAAGGTGCCTTCCACGGATCCCGCCACATGGATCTGCCCGTTACGTCCTACCGATACATCGTAGCCTGTCGCTCCGTGGTCAATGCTGCTCGATGCGGTCCTGATCCAGTTGGTGGTGCCGGTAGATCGGCTCAAAGAGGCCAAGTACCAGTAGTCATGGGTTCCGGGTCCCGTGGGCGCGATACCGCCGGGGAACAGGGAGCTGTTGTGCGTACGACCTGTTATGTACACGGCGCCGCAGTCCACGGCCACACCATTGCATTCCGCATCCGCATCGCCGGGGTTGTTGATCATCCGCGACCAGGCTACGGTACCGCTCAAGCTAACGGCCGAGCAGAACAGCGCATGACCGTTCGTGGTGCTCGTGCTGGCGCTCGTGTTTCCTAAAGTGTTCCGCCAGCCCAGCGTGTTGCCTTCTGTACTGCCCACTACATACACATTGGTGCCGTCGGCGGTGATGCGCTCCGAAAGAATGTGATCGTCGGAGACCCCGGTGATGGACCAAAGCACGGTGCCCGTCAGGTTATAGGCATTCAGGTAGGCGTAGCTGCGGCCACTGTTCAATCCGGCTGTGGAGAGCACCCCGCCGATCAGGGTGTTATGGGTGAAGTTCCCGTAGGCCACCACCGTGTTTCCGCTGATCACCACGCCGGTGCCTTCGTCCCATTGCGGGCCGCTGATGCTCTTCACCCATTGGAACACCCCCGTCCCATCATAGGCGGCGACGAAAGCATCCTGCGAACCGGAGTTGGCCAGTCCCATACCCGCGATCACATTGCCGTAGTATCCGGTGACCACCACCAAGCCAGTGGATGCCACGGCAACTCCCGTGGCCGCATCTACCTGCGTGCTTCCGATCGAACGGCTCCAAAGAAGGTTGCCGTTCGGGTCCAGTTTTGCGATGAAGCCATCCACGGAACCAAGCACCGAGGCGGGAAGGCCATAGGGCGCTGCGCTGGCTGTCGCGGACTGGTAAGCGCCTGCCACATAGATATTGCCCGTTGCAGGCTCCACGGCGATGTCCCGGACATACTCCTCGTTGCCGGCATCCCAGTTCGTTGCCCAGTTCCATATGGGGCCTTGCGAGAAGGCGGAAATTGGACCGGCAAGCGCGAAGGCGCCGATCAAGCGCACGAAGCGCCCGCCTGCTGGCATCTGCCGGAGAGTGTCGGCCATCCGTTGTTCGTTTTCAGTCGTTCATGGGATGTCCATGCCCATGTAGAGTTGGCGGTTTCAACGGGCGAAGGGATCAGGGGTTTCATCGGCGGCATACGATCGTTCATCGTTGATGCGTTACTTCCAAGCCACTCCGCATTGGTACTGGCGCAGGTGCATGGACGCTCACGATGAGATCATAGCAGTGGAAGCCGCCAAGGCCGACCCCCGGGCGTTCACCCCGCTCTACACCGCCTACCATGCTGTCATCTTCCGCTTCATCCATCGCCGCACCAATAACCGCGACCTGTCGGCGGACCTTACCCAGCAGAGCTTCTTGAAGGCCTTGATGGCCTTGCCCAAATACGAATCGCGCGGTTTGCCCTTCCGTGCTTGGCTCTACCGGATCGCCTTGAACGAACTGCGCATGCACTGGCGCAAGAGGAAAGAGACGGTAATGGACTTGAGCTGGGCGGAAGTGCACGATCTCCGCGCGGAAGTGGGTGTGTTGGAAGCCGATGAGGACTTGCAACGTCTGGCCAAGTGCCTTTCGCGCCTTCCTGCGGAGAAGGCCCGTTTGATCGAGCTGCGTTATATCGACGGCCTCTCGTTCACAGAAGTAGGCCAGGTGCTCGGCATCGCGGAGGACGCCGCCAAGATGCGCGTGCACCGTGTGCTCGGGATCCTGCGTCAATACCTTGGTTCCCGCACATGAGGCATCGCTACCGTATATCACCCGAAGGGCGGCCTCCGTTGACGGACGCGGAGGTGGCGCGCCACGCCGATGCCGAACGGCTCATCTACAATTATCACCGCGCTGTGCGGCCGTTGTACAAACGGCCCTTGTACAAGGATCCGCGGTTGTTCATCGCACTGGTGATCATCGTGCTACTGGCCGTGCTCTTGTCCGAGGTCATGTAGCTCGCCACGGATCGGTCCGGAAGGATCCGGCGATCCTTGGAAAAAAATGAGCCGCACGGGTGTGCGGCCCTCGTGTGATAGATGAACCGGTCAGCGCACCAGCCGCTTGGTAAGTGCACGGCTGCCGTGGGTCACCGAAAGAATGTACATCCCGTGCGGCATACCGCTGGTGGGCAATTCGAATTGCACACGACCGGTAGCACGTTCGAGCGAGGTGCTCCACACCGATTGGCCGGCTGCATTGTGCAACGCGAACGTCGCCATGCCCGACGAACCCGGCAGGTTGGCAGAAAGCAGGTAACCGTTGGCCGTGGGAACAAGTTGGGCGCTCAGGACGGGTGCGTCCACCGCGCTCACCGATGTCGCCATGTCCTCCACCTGGCCCGATCGGGGCACGCCATCCAACAGGATGCTGTAGTTCCCTTCATGGGCGCTGGTCCATTCATCGTTCACGACCATGATGTCAGGCGATTGACCGAAGACCGGCACGGACAACGCGATCACTTCATTCGCCATGGCCCACGAATCATCGGAGTTGGCGATGCTCTTGGAGCCTTCGCCATGGAAACGTTGGTAGGTGAAGCCACCATCGGTCACTTCATCGCCGACCTTGTCGATCAGGATATACTCGGCCACCTCGGCTTCTTGGGTAGGGCTGCCCAGCGTTACCCCCGCGTTGGCGGGCCAGCGCAACGTGAAGTCCAGTGCTGTTGCCCATCCGAAGAAATCGCCCTCAGGTGTCAGCACGATATCCACGCTTCCGGTGCCCGGATCCGCGGTGTGGATGTTCACCTGGGGCCGTGGCAGCGTGTAATAGATACCGGTGCTTTCAATGCCCCCGAGGGAGACGAAGAAGTCGCGATTGTTGGCTGTGGTGAAGGCATCATTCACCAGCTCGATGGTGGTGCCCGGTACGAGGATATCCGCCGTACAGATGGGGTATTCACGACCGGCCTGCCAGCTGAGGTCGAAATCCGAAAGCAGGGTAATGCCGAAGCCGTTGAAGGTCCTGTACATGTATTGTCCGCTGGTCACGGGCTGGGTAGCGCTCATCGGCAGCACGTCCTGAAAGGGGTAGCAGCGCACGGCCGTATCCAAAGCCACACCGGCGGACGCGGGCCATCGCAGGGTGAACGAAGCCGCCGCGAGACATCCATCGAAGTAGCCTGAGCTTCTCGCCCTTACCTCGATCTGTCCGCGGCCATTATCGCTCATCGTCAAGTCGATGGTCGGCGTGTCTTGTGCCACGATCAGAACATGGACGAAAATGGCTGGAAGCAGGTGGATCACACGCATGAGCGGAGATTTTGCCCATGGTACGCTTCCACCAACAACAAGTTACTGCGCTGAGGGGGAGCAGCTCAGGGCAATTGTTCTGAACGCGAGTTGTTCGGCGTGCTGCCGCCGATGTTCACCAGGACCGGGTCGCGGTCATTACCGGCCCCCACGTATTTGACCAGTCCATCCATGTTCACATCCTGCACATGATAACCGGATACAACGCCGTTCGGGGTTGTCGGACCCACCTTCAACAGGATGGGGTCCCGGTCGTTGCCTGTCCCGGTGTAGCTCAGGAAGCCGTTGTTCGTTGTATTGCCGGCCCAGAGCACTGTGGCTCCTCCGATCGCTTTACGCGCCCCGAACCCGAAGCACGGGGTGGAAGCCAAGGTCAGATCCACCGGGAAGACGAAGCCCGTCGGGACTTGCGGGATAACGAACGATGTCATGATCCCCAAATGGTTGCGATGACGGGCTTCAAGCATGTGTGGGCCCGGGTTGCGGGAGAAACGAACAGGGCTGGTACCATTCAGGTCGACCACATCCCCATCGCGCTGCAGAAGTGCCATGCGAACGCTCTTGCGGTCGTGGGGCGGCAGTGGGTCCCGCAGGGCCAGCATGATCCAGTCAACGATCGCGTTCGGGCCGGTCGTCGCCAACACAGAGGGGTCGATCGTTTCGCCACCACCGGGCACACCGGGAAAGAACCCGAGTGCGGAATAGGGCTCATTCAGTGGTATGTACCCTCCAGCGCGGAGGTTGTCGTTCATGCTCGAACCCGTGTAAGGGCCTTCAAGAAAAACCCGGGCAGCGATATCGATGGCCCCACCAGCGCACAAGCAATTGGCCCGGATCTGGTCCGAAACGGTGCTGGGATCACCGTCGTCACATGGAGCCTGCACGTAGATCATCGGGTCGCTGTCGTCGCAATCCGCATTGTTCGGAACGAAACCCGGTTGATCGGAACACGAGGTCACCGAGATGGATGGATCGCCAAAGCCGTCCTCGTCTGAATCGAGGTACCAGACCACCGGTGCGCCCACGAGCGGGGCGGAATCATCGCAGTCACTGGGATTCGCCACGTAGCCTGCCTGCGCGCCACAAACCGGGAACTGGCCGTTTCCCCAGCCGTCACCATCAGCATCAAGAAAAACGGTCCCGGTGGCGCAAGGTCGCAACCTGCAAAGGGCTTTTGCCTGCGCACCGGCGCAGTCCACGAAGAATCCTCCGGCAACGAAGCGACCCTGACCATCGAACGCGGCACTTCCCACATAGTCGCTCGGACCCCAAGCGGTGGAGGTGGCCAGACTTCCATCGGAATTGAAAAGAGCGACGTTCGATGCCGGAGCGCCGTTGAAATCCGGGAAAGCGCCGCAGATGAAGACCTGGCCGTTCGGCAGCAGGTCCACGTCCTCGATGATGCCGAGTTGCGTTGAGTGTGTCTGGAAACTCGGATCCAAACTGCCATCGCTCAGGAGCCTGGAGACCCCGACGGCAGTCGCCGAGTAAGGAACGCCGACCAGGATCCTGCCATCGGGTTGAACGGCGATGCCTCGAACCTGGAATTCCATGTAGACCGCGGGGGGGACGAATGAGGGATCCACCGAACCGTTCGGGTCCAAGCGTACCAGTTGGTTGCGCCCCACCCCGTTGACCGTGCTGAACGACCCTCCCAAAAGGATCTTCCCATCCGCTTGGACCTGCACTTCCCAAGGATCCCCGTTGACGGTGGGGTCGAATGCCACATCCAGCGCTCCATTCGCCGAAAAACGCTTCACGAACCTGGTCGAGGTGTTGCTCGCCCGCCCACAAGCCACGATCTCATCATTGGGCAGCACCGCCAAAGCCGATACATCCCAAGTTACCCCTGAACTGAAGGTCGTATCCAAGGTGCCATCGAGGTTCAAGCGCGAAAGCGAGAAGCACGGTTGCCCATCGAACGTGTCGATCCGGCCACCGATGATCACACGCCCATCGGATTGGAATCCGACCGCAAGGACCGCTGAAGAGGCACCGCTTCCGGAACAGAAGGGTGCATCCAAGGTCCCATCGGACAGCAAGCGTACGAGCCCGGACCGGGATACGCCATTGTAGGTAAGGAAACTCCCGCCTGCGAGGATCCGGCCAGCGGCATCCTGCTGCACCACCACGACAGATGGCCCGAAAACAGGGTAGTCCAATCCCGCACCTTGGTCAAAGGTCGGATCGTAGGTCAGATCCTGTCCATAGGATGAACGATCGGCTGTTGCCAGGCTAACGAAAGCCATGGCCAATAAATGGGTCCGGTGATGAGGTCGGAGGTTGAACATGACTTAGGCGCTTGGAGTGTGAAAGTAAAAGATAGAACCGTTGCTCCAACGCCTTTTTCCGGTGATCTGAAGGTGAACAGTATACTTGGCCGATCATCCGCCGCCATGTCCTTGAAGAAACTGCTCCTGAGCATACCCCTGATCACGGCCAGTGCGGCCTTCGCCCACGAGGGCATGTGGTTGCCCACACTGCTCCAAGCCATCGAGGGCAACATGCGCACCGAGGGGTTGCTCATCAGCGCGGAGGACATCTACAGCTTGAACAACGGCAGCCTGAAGGACGCCACCGTGCTCTTCGGCGGCGGCTGTACCGCTGAGGTCGTCAGTGAGCAAGGCTTGATCCTCACCAACCACCATTGCGGCTTCAGCGCGATCGCGAACCACAGTGCGGTAGGCAAGGACTACCTGAAGGACGGTTTTTGGGCCACCACCATGGCGGACGAACTGCCGAACCCCGGCACCACGGCCACCTTCATCGTGCGCATGGAGGACGTAACGGACAGGGTGCTCGCGAGGTTGAAGTCAGGTATGTCCGAGCCGGAGCGGAACGCGGCGATCACGGCCGTAGCCGAGGGATTGATCAAGGAAGCGAAGGAAGGCACCGGATATGATGCTGTGGTGAAGCCCTTCAACTACGGCAACAGCTGGTACCTGATCGTGAGCCAGACCTTCCGGGATGTGCGTCTGGTGGGTGCGCCGCCCGGGGCGATCGGCAACTTCGGAGGTGATACCGACAACTGGATGTGGCCCCGGCACACCGGCGACTTCAGTGTGTTCCGGATCTACGCTGATGCGGACAACAAACCCGCTGACTTCGCCCTCACCAACGTGCCGTTCAAGCCGCGCCGCAGCTTGGCCGTGAGCATGGACGGCGTGCAGGAGGGCGACTTCGCGATGATCTTCGGGTTCCCCGGCAACACCCAGCGCTACCTCACGAGCTATGGCGTGGATTATGTGATGAATACCGGCGATCCGCTGAAGATCAGATTGCGCAGGGCCAGCTTGGCCGTCATCGATGAGGCCATGCTCGCGGATGATCGCACACGCATCGCCTATGCGGACAAACAGAAAGGCATCGGAAACGCGTACAAGAAGTGGATCGGCGAACTGCGTGGCATTACCGAGTTGCGCACGCTGGAAGGCAAGCGTGAACTGGAGCGTGAGTATCGCGAGCGTGCATCGAAGGCCGGGAAACCCGAGTTCGTCGCCGCGCTCGATTCCATCGCGGCTGTGTACCGCACCTACCCCTCGTTGGCAGAGGCGCGTGATGCCTTCGTGGAACTCTACTCCGTGGGCGCCGATCTGTTCAGGTTCGCCAAAGGATTCGAGGCGATCATGCTAGCGGAGAATATCGCCAAATTGAAGGCGGAAGGTGGCTGGGACAAGGAACTGGCCCGGGTGCAGGACAACGCGGCTTCGTTCCATAAGGACTTCGACCCGCTGGTCGATCAACGGATCTTCAAGGCCCAATTGCCCATCTACTTGGCCAATGTGGACAAGGGTTACGGCTTCGTGCAGCCCGCGAAGTTCAAGGGCGTCGATGACCTCTATGCCCGCAGCGTGTTCGCAGACTCGGCAAAGCTGGCTGCGGTGCTGGCCAAGTGGAGCACCGGTGCGGCCAAGAAGCTGCTGAAGGATCCCGCCTATGTGATGGCCTGCGCGCTCACGGACGGCTACAGTTCGAGGGTGAAGCCATCGCTCGATGCGGCCAATGCACGGCTCTCCGTGCACATGCGCACGTGGATGCAGGGATTGATGACCTTGTTCCCGGAGAGGACTTTCTGGCCGGACGCCAATAGCACATTGCGTTTCAGCTATGGCGAAGTGGAGGGCAGCCGACCGCGTGATGGCATGGCCTACGAGCCCTTCACCACCTTGGACGGCGTGATGGAGAAGTACAGGCCGAACGACCCGGAGTTCGATGCGCCCGCGCGGCTGCTTGACCTCTATGCGAAGAAGGATTACCTGCCCTATGGCACGTCCTCCAGCATGCCGGTATGTTTCACATCATCCCTGCACACCACCGGCGGCAACAGCGGCAGCCCGGTGCTGAACGGGCGCGGCGAACTCATCGGCATCAACTTCGACCGGACCTGGGAAAGCACGATGAGCGACATCCAGTTCGATCCGGCGAAATGCCGGAACATCAGCGTGGATATCCGCTATGTGCTCTTCGTGATCGACAAGGTCTGCGGGGCCCACCGCTTGATCGAGGAGATGAAGCTCGTTCGGCACGCTGAGGAGCCGCGTATGATCCAACTGCCTATCCATCGCTGAACCATGTGGACCGAAGCGGACGACAAATTGCAGCGCGAGTTCAAATTCAAGGACTTCAGCGAGGCGTTCGCGTTCATGTCCCGTGTGGCCTTATTGGCGGAGAAGATGGACCACCACCCCGAGTGGAGCAACGTGTACAACCGGGTTACCATCGTTCTCCGCACACATTCAGCGGGCAACACCGTAACGGAGAAGGACCGGGCGCTCGCCGTCGCGATCGACCGGTTGCTGCCATGAGAAAGCCCCGCTTTTAGGGCGGGGCTTCCAACGGATAGGTACCGGATCAGTTCGTGGGAGCCGCCATGGGAGCCGAGGCGGGATCGATCTGCACGTCGGCGGAGATGTTCAATAGCGTTTGTGGGGGATCGGTGTTCGCGGTCACGGTCACCGTCTTGTTCTGGTTACCCTGCTGGCTGCCGGGCTTGTACACCACTTTGATCTCGCCGGTCTTGCCCGGTGCGATGGGTTCTTTCGGATACTCGGGTACCGTGCAACCGCAGCTGCCTTTGGCGTCGCTGATCAGCAGGGGTTCTTTGCCGGTATTGGTGAACTTGAAGACGTAGTTGTTGTCCGTATTCTGCTTCACCTTGCCGAAATCGTGGGCCATTACAGGGAACTGGATGGAGGTCTTGGGGCCGGTCACTGCCGGCATGTTGGTGGGGCTCGGCGGCACCGTGGGATCGAAGGTGTTCTTCGGTGGGGGCACCAATTGTGGTGTGGCGTCGGTGCTGGGTCGAGCGGGCATGGCACTGGCGGCGCTTGAGGCGGTGGCGTTCTCGGCCCCGCTGTTCTGGCCGATGGTCTGGATGATGAGCGTGCCGGCGATGATGGCGAGCAGCGCGATCTTGATGGTGTCTTTCATGGGTGCCTGTTGTTGACGGGCCGCGAAAATAGGATGCCCCGGCGCGGGAGCGCCAGGGCGTTAACGAAAGATCAACACTGGCTCAGTGCTGGGCGAGCTTCAGTCGTTGGAAGGTGTCATCGCTGAGCACTTCCAAGGCGCGCTGGAAGCTGCGGTCCACGGGATTGTCCCGGTTGATCACCTGCCAGTAGGCGGAGGTGTCCCAGACATCACGGGCGATGAGCGCCTTCAGTCGCAGATCGATGAGAGCACGGGCCTTGGTCAGCCCTTCGGCATCAGCCTTCACGCCTTCCTTCTCGCCTTGGGCGACCAAACCGTCAAGGATGGGCTGGGTAATGGTGAAGGTCCGGTCGAACTGGTCCACATTGCGGTATTGCTTCAGGATCGATTCGCGGTGCGCATCCACGTATGTGATCGCGTAAGTGTTGAGCACGCCTTTGCGCACGATCTGGCCGAAGTAGTCCGAACTCAGCGAGGTATCAATGGGCACGAACACGTCCGGCATGATGCCCCCTCCGCCATAGACCACGCGCTTGTTCACCGTATAGTAGCGCACGGTGTCCGCCGTATGTATGCTGTCGGCGTTGGTGAGCTCACCGTGTTTCAGCCGGTCGCGTTTCTCCTGCTGGTAGGCTTCGGCACCTTCTTCATAGGATTTTTGGATGCAGCGCCCGCTGGGGGTGTAGTAGCGGCTCACGGTGAGGCGCACGGCGCTGCCATCGGGCAGCATCACAGGGCGCTGTACAAGACCTTTTCCGAAGGAGCGCCGCCCTACGACGAGCGCGCGGTCCCAATCCTGCATGGCACCGGTAACGATCTCGCTGGCACTCGCGCTGCCCTCATCAACGAGTACCACCAGTCGGCCCTTCTCGAACTTGCCTTCTCCGGTCGCGTAGGTGTCTTCGCGCGGTGAGGTCCGGCCTTCGGTATACACCACCAGCTTCTTGTCCGGCAGGAACTCGTCGGCCATTTCAATAGCCGTGCGGAGATATCCTCCACCGTTGCCTTGCAGGTCGAGGATGAGGTCTTTCATGCCAGCCTTCTGCAGCAGTGCGAGCTTCTCGCGGAATTCTTTCATCGTTGTGGCACTGAACCGGCTCACTTTGATGTAGCCCGTGCTCGGGGAGGCCATGTAGCTGGCCTCCACGCTGTAGATGGGGATCTTGTCGCGTGTGATGGCGAAGTCGAGCGGTGCGGCTTCACCCGAGCGCACGATGGCCACGTCCACCTTGGTGCCCTTCTTGCCGCGCAGGCGTTTCATCACATCGGCGTTCTTGAAGCCTACGCCCGCTACAGTCTCGCCATCGATCCGGACGATGCGGTCGCCGCTGCGGATGCCGAGGCGCTCGCTGGGTCCGCCCGCGATGGCGTCCACCACATAAATGGTGTCGCGCACCAGGTTGAATTGGATGCCGACACCCTCGAAGTTGCCTTTCAGCGGCTCATTCACCTCATCCAGTTCTTCCTTGGGGATGTAGATGCTGTGGGGATCGAGCTTTTCCAGCATGCTCACAATGGCCGTCTCCACCAGTTCCTTGTCGTTCACGCTGTCCACGTACATGTGGTCGATCTGGTAGAGCAAGGCCTCCAGTTTTCCCACGGTACCGGGGTCGATCTGGGCGTTCGCGAGCAGTGGCAAGGCTAGCGCGCCTATGCACGCGAGGGACTTCATCATGTGTGAGCGGATCAGGATACGGTGAATGTAACGGAAGGCGACCCGCAGCGGTTGCCCAGCCGTGTTAACGAAGGTGAAGCCTTCCGTGTTCACTTCAGCAGGGAGCGAGGGCCACCGATGGGTTCGCCATGGCGATACCGCTCGAAGCGGACCACCCGTCCGTTCTCGAAGTATTTCCACTTGCCATGCTTTTTTCCATCCTTGTAGTGACCGACGATGTTCTGGTCGCGGAAGGCCCATGCCCCATCCCGTTTCCCTTGTTTGTACTTCCCCTTCACCATGATATGCCCGTCTTGGGCGTACTCGGTCCAATCACCGTGCAAGTACCCCCAGCCGTACACGGCGAAGATCATCGGGGCACCGTCCGGATACCAAGCACGGTAAACACCACAGGGCTTGCCCCGCTTGTAGCCGATCCGCACGGCGATGCGCGACGTGTCCATCGCGTAGCGTCCTTCATGCGTGAAGCTCTCGGCCGTTCTCAGCGGAGGATAGACGACCGCATATGCTACCGTGCCGACCTTTTCCGGCGCATAGAGGGAATCGGGTTGAGCGGAAACAGGACGGACAAGGAAGAGGGCGAAGGACAGGAGCAGGTAGCGGACCATGGGTTATCGCTTGGCGCGACTGGTGACCGCAAAGGAATGCCGCAGCGAGCGTCCTTGCGCATCGGTGATGGTAAGCGTGTGCGATCCGTCGTCAGGATCGATGGCCATGCGATGGTCGCCGGTGGTTGAGCCGATGAAGACTCCGTCCAAGTCCCAATGAACGGTGGTCGCAGGGTCGCGGTGTGCGGCTTCCACCACGGCCTTTCCTCGCGTACCGTCGAGTTCGGTCGGGATCAGCAGGCGACTGTCCCGCTCCGGGTAGAGGATCTCCATCACCACGCCCTCCGCGGAACGGCCATCTTGGAATGGAGGAAGCGGGCGGTACGCGGGATGGGCGATCGCGTAGTAGCGCTCCATGGCCGGGGGCAGCACGAACCACGATGCGGGATGGCCTTGGTCCGGTGGCGTGCGCCACCGTTCCAGTTCATCCACGTGGATCATCAGGTGGTAAGGACAAGGGATGGTTCTTAGGCCTTCCCGCGGTATCCACGAACTGTCGGCTACTGGGCAATCCAGCCCCGTGAGGTGCCCACTGGACGGGCAGATCGGCGCGCGCACCAGTTCATCGAACGGCGGTTCGAAGCCGCGCCCTTTGCTGAGCGTTCCGAACAGGTCGAACATCAAGGGTGCTGCCGCGAGCGTGCCGGTGAGCCCTGGACGCCCTTCTCCGGTGGCGTTGCCCGTCCACACGGCCACACACCAGCGGTCGCTCGCACCCACGGCCCATGCATCGCGGTGGCCCACACTGGTGCCGGTCTTCCAAGCGATACGTTCACGGTCCGCGAAACTTCTCCAGCCTTGTTCGTCCGACGGCCGGTTCACTTCGCGCAAAGCGGCCAGGGTGAAGTGGATGCTCGATGCCGAGAGCGGCGGTCGGTCCATGGCAGCCGTGTCTTCCCGTCCCGTGTCCGCGAGCAGCACGATCGGCGGATGGATATCACCTGCCCGGTAATTTTTCCCACCGGTGGCATATCGTGCGAGCACACGGGCCATGCTCGCATACGCACCGCCGATCTCCCACAGGTCGCTTTCCGCACCGCCGATGATCAATGAAAGCCCGTAGTGGTCAGCGGAGCGGTCGAT
>Ga0075152_10002119_pt1 | contig 14162 bp, 11 predicted proteins | sample JI61114C2DNA_FD_70964 | JGI IMG/M metagenome (GOLD analysis project Ga0075152, IMG submission 70964) | Wastewater effluent complex algal communities from Wisconsin, to seasonally profile nutrient transformation and Carbon sequestration -... | ecosystem: Engineered > WWTP > Effluent > Algae...
CAAAGTGGAAACGCCGGGCAGACCGGCAGACCTCCCGCGCACCCACACCGAAATCACCCCGACCCACCTCCAGAAACGTCGGAACCCTCCCTCAAGAATGTGAGTCGGCGGATCGAGGTTGAAGACGCCGAGGTAGTTCTCCATCGACAGCGCCCCGACCGGGAGGAAGGCGGCGGGCCCGCCGAGGTCGGCGAAGATCTGGGCGTCCGGCTTGAAGCTGGAGACGATCATGAAGATCAGGGGCAGCCCGAAGACGAAGCACAGGACGATGCGCAGGGCCATCGTGAGGACGCCGCCGGCCGACACCCCGGTCGACGTGGAGCGCGGGCGGCTGACTGCACGGTCGGCCACCGCTGAGGTTCGGTCGCTCATTTGCGGAGGTCCTTGTCTCGGGTGAGGAAGCGCTGGACGAGGTTGACGGCCAGCACGAGGAGGAAGAAGACCAGCGAGATCGCGGCGGCGTAGCCGGTCTGCTGCTGCTGGAAGCCGGTACGGACCGCCATGAAGACCACCGTCGACGTCGCGTCGAGCGGCCCGCCCTGGGTCATGATGTTGACCTGGGTGAAGAGCGAGAACGCCGCGATAGTGATCGTGATCAGGATGAAGGTGCGCGTCTGCCGGAGCCCGGGCCACGTCACGTGGGCGAACTGCTGCCACTTGTTGGCCCCGTCCAGGGACGCCGCCTCGTAGAGGTCGCCCGGGATGGTCTGCAGCCCGGACAGCCAGATCACCATGTGGAAGCCGACCGCCTGCCAGGCCGACATGACGATGAGCGCGAACAGCGCCGTCTTCGGGTCTCCCAGCCAGTCCGGGCCCGCGATGCCGAACTTGGCGAGCGTCACGTTGACCAGGCCGTTCGGCTGGTACATGAACATCCAGAGCATCGAGACGACGACCATCGACGTCACGACCGGCAGGAAGTAGACGGTCCGGAAGAAGTTGGTGCCGCGCATCTTGGCGTTGACCAGGATGGCCAGCACGAGCGCGAAGGCAGACTGGCAAGGCACGATGATGACGGCGAAGATGATGGTGTTGCGGAGGCTCGACCAGAAGGTGCTGCTGTCGACGAGCCTCGCGAAGTTGTCCAGCCCGATGAAGCGGGCCGGCTCCGGGGAGATCAGCCGCGCGTTCGTGAACGCGAGCACGAAGGTGAGGGCGATGGGGATCAGGAGGAAGGTGATGATCAGGATCCCCGCGGGGGCCAGCATGAGCCAGCCGATGCGGGCGTGGCCCCTACGAGCCTTGGCGGGACGACGCGGAACGGCGTCCGCGCGTTGGGCCACGGTGGCCGTGGCGGTGGCACTCACGATGGATTCCCTTCTGCGTGCGGGGTCCGGGGCGGACGCGAGCCCGCCCCGGACCGGCACCGGTCACTGGAAGTAGTTGTTGGACTTCTGGTTCGCGTCGATGTTCTTGGTGGCGGCGTCGAGCGTCGCCTTCGGGTCGGCGCCGTTGAGGATGTCCTGGGCCGCCTTCTGGAACTCGGTCGCGATGAAGGGGTAGCCGGGGGTGACGGGCCGGAGCACGGCGTACTTCTTGGCGTACTGGCGGAAGATGTCGTTCTTGCCGCCGGCCTCGTAGCCCGCGACCGTCGCGGCGGCGGCGTCCGTGGCCGGGATGTTGTCGGTCATCTTGGCGACGTTGGCGACGTACTTGTCGGCCGCGGCGAACTTCATGTAGTCCATGGCGCCGGCCTTGTCGGAGCAGTTGTTGGAGACACCCCACTGCCACGATCCGCCGCCGATCTTCGGGCCCTTGCCGAGGTCGGGGACCGGCAGGAACAGTACGTCGTCGCCGAACTTCTGGCGCGTCGACACGGCCGTCCAGGTGCCGTTGTACAGGAGGGCGGTCTTGCCGTTGATGAAGTCCTGGGTCGGGTCGGCGCCGGACTTGAGCGGCATGTAGCCGTTCGTCACCAGTCCGCGGAACCAGGTGGCCCAGGCGACGGCCTCGGGCCCGTTGAGCGCGCCCTCCGCCGACTTGTAGTCGGTCCGGTTGATCAGGTCGCCGCCGAAGCTCTGCAGCATCGGCGAGTAGGCGTAGGGCCACCACTCGCCGGTGAAGCTGGTCGCCATGTCCACCGGGTTGGCGAACTTGCCGGACGCCTTCAGCTTCGCCAGGATCGCGTCGAACTCGTCCTTGGTCCACGGCTGGTCGATCGTCGGGATCCGGATGCCCTGCTCGGTGAGGATCGACTTCCGCGCCACCATCGTCAGCGCCACGTCGTAGTAGCCGTAGGAGTAGGTCTTGTTGTTGTACTTGCCCAGCACCGACGGCAGGTACTTGCTGAGGGTGTCGTCCATGCCGTCGAGCGGCGCGAGGTAGCCCGCCCAGGCCCAGTTCGGCACGTTGGGGCCGTCGATGTCGAGGACGCACGGGAGCTTCTTCGAAGCGGCCGCCGCGACGACGGACTGGTTGTAGGAGTCCTGGGGGAACGCCTGGATCTTGACCTTGTACTTCGTCTGGCTGGCGTTGTAGTCGTCCACGATCGACGTGATCGCCGCAAGCTCGTTCTTGTTGCCGGCGTTGTGTGTCCACATCGTCAGCTCGCTGGCGCCCCCGCTGGCGTTGGCCGTGCTCGTCGACCCGCCCTTGCTGCAGGCGGCCATCGACAGCGCCAGGGCGGCCGCCGTTGCGGCGACCACGATCTTCTTGATTGTGCCCGACATCCTTGTCTCCCTTCATGGCCCGGCAGACTCCGGGCGACTTCTGGATCGCTAAAACCTTTTAGCACGCTCAACGTAGCGCCGCTCCGGCGCCGCGTCAAGAGCGTGCTAAAACCTTTTTGCCAGCATTGATAAGCCGCTCGCCGGCACCCGCCGCCGCTCTGCCACCGCTACACTGGCCGGACACCGGCAAGGAGGACCTCGTGAAGAAGCGCGTCACGCTGGCGGACGTCGCCGAGCAGTCCGGGATGTCCTCCACCGCGGTCAGCCTCGTCCTGAACAACCGGCCGGGCGCGCGCCTCTCGGCGGACGCCGCCGAGCGCATCCGGAAGGCGGCCGAGGACCTGGGCTACCGGCCCAACCCCGCCGCCCGCAGCCTGCGGCTCGGCAAGACCCGCACCGTCGGCCTGCTGTCGGACGACGTCACCGTCACCCGGTACGCCTCCGCGATGATCCGCGGCGCCCTGGACGTCGCCGAGGCCCGCGCTCACACTGTCCTCATCGCCGAGACCGGCTCGGACCCGGCGCGCGTGGCGCGGGCGCTGGACGTGATGCTCGACCGCCAGCCGGACGGCCTGATCATCGCCCTGATGGGCGCCAAGGAGATCGACGTCCCGGCCGACACGGGCCGGCTCCCGGTGGTGCTCCTCAACGCCACGAGCACCAACGGGCACACCTGCGTCCTCCCCGGCGAGTTCGAGGCGGGCCGGGCGGTGGCGTCCCACCTCGTGGAGAGCGGGCACACGCGCATCGCCCTCATCGGGGACCATCCCGAGTTGCGTGACTTCCCCCGCGTCTCGGCCACGATCGGCCTCCGCTTCCGCGGGGTGGAGGCGGGCCTGCGGGAGCGCGGACTCGCGCTGACCCACAAGGTCGTCCAACGGCTGTGGGAGCCCGAGAACGGCTACGACGGGGCCCGCGGGCTGATCGAGGGCGGGCTGGACGTCACGGCGGTGATCGCCGCCAACGACCGCGTGGCCTTCGGCGTCTACCAGGCGGCGCAGGAGGCGGGGCTCCGCATCCCCGACGATCTCTCCGTGATCTCCTTCGACGACGAGGTGATCGCGGCCTATCTGCGTCCGAAGCTCACCACGGCCAGGATCCCCTACGAGGAGATGGGCCGCCTGGCCATGGAGCTGGTCCTGTCGCACGAGCTCCCCCACGGCGAGATCCTGGTCGACATGCCGCTCCAGGTGCGCGGCTCGGTCGGCAGACCCCCGACCTCCTAAGAGGCGCCCATGAGGGCCAGCAGGACGCCGCCGGCGACGACCGACGCCACCTGACCCGCCGCGTTCGCCCCCATGGCGTGCATGAGGATGAAGTTGTCGAAGTCCTCCTTCGACGCCTCCTGCTGCACCACGCGGGCCGCCATCGGGAACGCGGAGATGCCGGCCGCGCCTATCAGCGGGTTGAACTTCCCGCCGGACGCCACGTTCATCAGCTTGCCGAACAGGACGCCGGCCGCGGTGTCGAGGCAGAACGCGACGAGGCCGAGCACCAGGATCGCCAGGGTCGCCGGACGCAGGAACCTCTCCCCCACCATCGTCGACCCGATGGCGAGCCCCAGGAACAGCGTGACGACGTTCGCCAGCTCGTTGGACGCCGCCCCGCTCAGCCGCTCGACCACCTTCGACTCGCGCATCAGGTTGCCCAGCATCAGCATGCCGATCAGGGGCGTGGCGAACGGCACGAGCGTGCCGACGACGACCGTCACGACGATCGGGAACAGGATCCGCGTCCGGGCGCTGATCTCGCGCGAGGAGTACGGCATGCGGATCGACCGCTCCTTCTTCGTCGTCAGCAGCCGCATGATCGGCGGCATGATGATCGGCACGAGCGACATGTAGCTGTACGCGGCCACCGTGATCGGCGCGAGCAGGTCGGGCGCGAGCTTGTTCGACACGTAGATCGAGGTCGGGCCGTCGATGGCGCCGATGATGCCGATGGACGCCGCCTGGTTGTGGGTGAACCCGAGGATGAGAGCCAGGATCAGCGTCAGGAAGATGCCGAACTGGCCGGCCGCGCCCAGAAGCACCATCTTCGGGTTCTCCAGGAGCGGTCCGAAGTCGGTCATCGCGCCAATGCCGACGAAGATCAGCAGCGGGAAGAGTTCGTTCTCGACGCCCATGTTGTAGAGCGTCGTCAGCGCACCGTGCTCGCTGACCAGGGGCGAGAGCGGCAGATTCGCCAGCACAGCGCCCGCCCCGATGGGCAACAGCAGCAGCGGCTCGTACTCCTTGGCGATCGCCAGCCACACCAGCAGCAGGCCGATCAGCAGCATGACGGCCGACTGCCACGTGACGCTCGTGAGCCCCTGCAGCAGCAGGCGCAGCGTCTCCGGGCTCATCGGCTCGCCTCGAATCGCAGCAGCGCCTCGCCGTACCTCACCTGGGCGCCCGCGGCGACGAAGATCTCCGCCACGACGCCGTCGCGGGGCGCCTTCAGCTCGTTCTTCATCTTCATGGCCTCGAGGACCAGCAGGGCCAGGCCGCGGGTCACCGTGGCGCCCGGGGCGACCCGGACTTCGAGCACGACGCCCGGCATCGGTGCGGTGACGCGGTCGGTGCGTCCGCCCCCGGACGCCGCCGGGGCGGACGCCGCGCGCGCGGCGGGCGTGACGCCCGCCGGCGCACTGGGGGCGGGCGGGCTCGCGACGACGGGCGCGGCCGGGGCGGACGCCACGGCGGCTCGGGCCACCTGGACGGTCGGCGCGATGGCCGTGCGGGCGAGCCCGCGGTGGTCGTCGAGGCGCACGTCGACGAAGCGTCCGTCCAACTGGACGCGGTACGTGTCGGCGGTCAGTTCCTCGACATCGATCACGCGGGTCGTGTCGTTGACCGTGATCGTGTAGCGACGCATGTCAGTGTCTCCTCCAGGGCGCGTTCTGCAATCCGCGCCCGACCGCGACCCAGCGGCTTGCCCAGAGCTGGGAGCCGGGTGCGTTGGTGCGCATCTCGGGCGCCGCCTGCTTGCGGCGGACGTCCGCGTGTTTGATGACCGCGACGGCGATCGCCGCGATGGCGTCGGGGCCGAGCCCGTCCGCCCCCGTCATCGTGACGGTGGGAGCCGGGACGGGGACGTCGGCAGCGAGGCTGTCGGGGGCGTCGGCGTCCGCCTCGTCGGCGAGCGCACGGCGGCGCAGCGAGGCCTCGTCGAGACTCCCGATGAGCCGCAGCAGCACCCACAGCACAGCGAGGAGTCCGAAAACCACCGACATGCCGACCGCGGTCATCATGCCGCCCCAGGCCCAGTCGACCAGTGCGAATCTCGTCATGTTCGGGCCCCTAGACCGGGAAGAGTCCGTGCTTCTTGGGGACGCCGACCGCCACCTTGGTGCGGAGCACCTCCAGGGCGCGGATCAGGCGCGGCCGCGTCTCGCGCGGCTCGATGACCTCGTCGATCTGGCCGACGTTCGCCGCCTCGTACGGGTTGAAGAACAGCTCCTTGTACTCGGCGACGAAGCGGGCCTCCTCGGCCTTCGGGTCGGCCGCCTCCGCGATGGCCTTGCGGTTCAGCAGCCGTGCCGCCCCCTCGGCCCCCATCACGGCGATCTGCGCCGTGGGCCAGGCGAACGCGACGTCGTTGTTCATCTGCTTCGAACTGAGCGCCACGTAGGAGCCGCCGATCGCCTTGCGGGTCACGATCGAGATCTTGGGCACTGTCGCCTGGCAGTAGGCGTAGATGATCTTCGCGCCGTGCCGGATCACGCCGCTGTACTCCTGCTCGATGCCGGGCAGGTAGCCGGGGCAGTCGACGAACGTGATCAGCGGGATGTTGAAGGCGTCGCACAGCGTGATGTGGCGGGCGATCTTGTCGGAGGCGTCGATGTCGAGGCAGCCCGACATCACAGCGGGCTGGTTGGCGACGATGCCGACCGCCTGGCCGCCGAGCCGCGCGAACGCCACGAGCGCGTTGCCCGCGTAGTGCTGGTGGACCTCCAGGAGCGAGTCGGTGTCGAAGATGCACCCCAGCACCTCCCGCATGTCGTAGGCGACCCCGTCGTCGGTCGGGACGATCGTGTTGAGCGCGTCGTCCATCCGGTCGGGGTTGTCGAGGGACACGATCTCAGGCGGGTCCTCGGTGTTGTTCTGGGGCAGGTAGCTCAGCAGCGTCTTCGCCAGCCGGATGCTCGCGTGCTCGTCGTCGGCGAGGAACTGGGCCACCCCCGAGGTGCTGTTGTGCACCCACGCGCCGCCCAGCTCCTCCGCCGTGACGTCCTCGCCGGTGACCGTCTTGATGATGTCCGGACCCGTCAGGAACATGTTGGAGGTGCCCTGCACCATGATCGTGAAATCGGTGAGGGCCGGGCTGTAGACGGCGCCGCCGGCGCACGGGCCCATGATCAGCGAGAGCTGCGGGATCACCCCGGACGCCGCCACGTTGCGCACGAACACCTCGCCGTACGCCGCCAGGGACTTCACGCCCTCCTGGACGCGGGCGCCGCCGGAGTCGTTCAGCCCGATCAACGGGATCCCGGATGCCATCGCCAGGTCCTGGATCCGGCTGATCTTGTGGCTCTGCACCTCGCTGAACGAGCCGCCCAGCACCGTGAAGTCCTGCGCGAAGACGGCGACGCGGCGTCCGTTCACCTTGCCGAAGCCGGTGATGATGCCGTCACCGGGGTAGTTGGCGGCGTCCGAGCCGAAGGCGTTGTTGCTGCTCGTCGCCAGCGCGCCGAGCTCCTGGAAGGACGCCTCGTCGAGCAGCAGGCTCAGCCGTTCGCGGGCCGTCAGCTTTCCCTTGGCATGCTGCGCGGCGACCCGCTTCTCGCCACCCCCGGCCAATGCCTGCTCGCGCTTCGTGCGCAACGTGCTGAGTTGTTCGGCCATCCTTGCCCCGATTCGGTCGTGGGGGCGACCTGCGTTCCCCCATCGATTGTGTCCCCGGGCGAAGGCCTCTGGGCCGGATCCGAACGAACTTGTCGTGGCCCTTGCGGGCGGGGGCTAGCGCTTACGCCGCTGCCGCTCGCCGCGGTCGGACGCCAGCGTGTAGCCGATCGCCGCCATCCGCTTCATCAGGATCGTCAGGCCTTCGGCGGCGTCCCGGCCGAGCGTCACGCGGCCGTCGTACAGGGAGTACTTGGCGCGGTCGGCGGGCGGGGTGAGGTTCGGCAGCACGACGTTGGCGCCCGCCATGACCGCCATCTCCCGCCCTCGTGGGTGCGCGGTGGCGATGGAGGTCATCACGGGCAGGTCGGCGTCCGGGAGGATGATCCGCACGAGGCTCAGCATGAAGAGCGTCTTCTCGACCGACCCGGCCGGCGACCCGGTGAACTTCGTCGACGACGAGGGCAGGAACGGCCCGACCGTGACGAGCGCAGGGTCGAAGTCGGCGATGAACAAGAGGTCGCGCGCGAGCCGCAGCGGCGTCTGGTAGGGCGTCCCGACCATCATCCCGCAGCCCGTCTCGAACCCGATCGACTTGAGGTCCTCCAGGCAGCGGATGCGGTTGGCGAGGGTGCTCCGCCGCGGGTGCAACTGGGCGAAGTGCTCGGCGTCCGCCGTCTCGTGCCGCAGCAGGTACCGATCGGCGCCCGCGTCGAAGTAGCGCTGGTAGGCGGCCCGCGAGCGCTCGCCGAACGACAGGGCGATCGCCGAGTCCGGGAAGCCCTTCCGGACGCGCCAGATCAGGTCGTCGGCCACGTCGTCGCCGAACTCCGGATCCTCGGCGGCCTGCAGGACGAACGTCCTGATGCCCAGGTCGTGGCCCTCCGCGCAGCACCTGAGGACGTCCTCGGTGCTGAGCCGGTAGCGTTCCAGCGCCTCGTTGCTGCGACACAGGCCGCAGTAGAAGCAGTCCTTGGAGCAGTGGTTGGTGAGGTCGATGACGCCCCAGGCGTGCAGCTGTGTCCCGAACTGGCCGCGGGCGATCCGGTAGGCCAGCGCCGCAGCGTAGTCGCGATCGGCGGCCGTGTAGGTCGCGAGGAGCTCGGTGAACTCCTCCTCGGCCAGGACGCCGTCCGCGGCCAGCCGGTCGATCAGGTCGATGTTGGACACAAGGGGCACCCCATGTCGTCAGGCGAGCGAAATGAGGTCGGCGTACTCGGGGCTCCACAGGTCCTCGTCCCCGTCGGGCAGCAGCAGGACGCGGTCGGGCTCGAGCGCCTCGACGGCCCCCTCGTCGTGGGTCACCAGCACGACGGCCCCGGCGTAGGTCCGGATCGCCTCCAGCACCTCGCGGCGGGACGCCGGGTCCAGGTTGTTCGTCGGCTCGTCCAGCAGCAGGACGTTGGCGGCGCTGACCACGAGCATCGCCAGAGCGAGACGGGTCTTCTCGCCGCCGGAGAGCACCCGCGCGGGCTTGTCGACGTCGTCGCCGCTGAACAGGAAGGAGCCCAGGATCTTGCGGACCTCGGTCTCGTTGAGGTCGGGTGACGCCGTCACCATGTTGTCCAGCACCGAGCGTGACACGTCGATCGTCTCGTGCTCCTGGGCGTAGTAGCCGAGCTTCAGCCCGTGGCCGGGGTGCACCTCGCCGGTGTCCGGCTCCTCGATGCCCGCCAGGATCCGGAGCAGGGTGGTCTTGCCGGCGCCGTTCAGCCCGAGGACGACCACGTTCGCGCCACGGTCGATCGCCAGGTCCACGCCGGTGAAGACCTCCAGCGAGCCGTAGCTCTTCGAGAGATCGGACGCCGTCAGCGGCACCTTCCCGCACGGGGCCGGCTGCGGGAACCGGATCTTCGCGACCTTGTCGGACGCCCGTTCGCCCTCGGTCGCGGCCAGCAGCTTCTCGGCGCGGCGGGCCATGTTCTGGGCGGCCGTCGCCTTCGTCGCCTTCGCGTGCAGCTTGTCGGCCTGCAGCAGGAGCTTGGAGGCCTTGCGCTCGGCGTTGGCGCGCTCGCGCTTGCGGCGCTTCTCGTCGGTCTCGCGCTGGACGAGGTACTTCTTCCAGTCCATCGCGTACTGGTCGAGCTCGGCGCGGTTGGCGTCCAGGTGGAACACCTTGTTGACCACGGCGTCCAGCAGGCCGGAGTCGTGCGAGATCACGACCAGTCCGCCGGGGTAGTCCTTGAGGTGGTTGCGCAGCCAGACGATCGAGTCGGCGTCCAGGTGGTTGGTGGGCTCGTCCAGCAAAAGGGTGTCGGCGCCGGAGAAGAGGATGCGCGCGAGTTCGACGCGGCGCCGCTGACCGCCGGACAGGGTGCCGATCTCCTGGCCGAGGACGCGGTCGGGCAGGCCGAGGTTCGCCGAGATCCGGGCCGCCTCCGACTCGGCGGCGTAGCCGCCGGCCGCCGCGAGTTCCGCCTCGGCGCGCGAGTACGACTTCATGGCGGCCTCGCGGGCCTCGTCCGTGTCGGCCTCGGCCATCGCCGTGGCGTAGGTCGTCAGCCGGCGCAGGATGTGGTCGAGTCCGCGCGCCGACAGGATGCGGTCGCGGGCCAGGATGTGCAGGTCGCCGGTCCGCGGGTCCTGCGGCAGGTAGCCCACCGGGCCGCCCCGCGAGACCGAGCCTCCCGACGGCAGCCCCTCCCCGGCCAGGATGCGGGTCAGCGTCGTCTTCCCGGCGCCGTTGCGGCCGACGAGGCCGATCCGGTCGCCGGAGCCCACCTGGAACGACACGGGCGACAACAGGAGCCGGGCTCCCACCCGAACCTCTACCTCGCGCACCGTGATCACGAGGAGCAAGTATCCCCACCGGGCTCGCGGGGGGCAAAGCGTCGGCTCGGCCCCGGCCCCGCGGGGCCGCCGCGGAGCGCCGTTCGCGAAGCGAACTCAAGCCCCACCGGCGAGGTGTGCTCCCATAGTCTGGGCGCATGGACACCGTGGAGCGACCCGCCTGGCCCCGCATCATCATCGCCCCCCTGACGTGGGTGGCCCTGTTCGGTCTGCTCGTGGCCCTGCACTTCGCCGCCGATACCGTCGGCCCGCTGCTGATCGCCCTGAACCTCCTGATCGCGGCCTGGCCCGTGCGGACGGCGCTGGTGCGTCGCGGCGTCCGCCCCGTGATCGGCACCGCGGTGCTCGGGCTGGTGGTGTTCCTGGTGCTGGCGCTCGCCCTCTTCGTGCTGGGCTGGAGCGTGTCGGCGCTCGTCAAGGAACTGCCCTCGTACCAGGGCCAGTTCAGCGCGCTCTACGAGCAACTGGTGGCGCTGGCGGCGACCTTCGGGATCACCCAGGACAGCGTCCTGGCCCAGCTGCAACAGATCAGCCCGAGCAGCGTCGCCGGCTTCGTGGGGTCGGCGTTCTCCGGGGTGTCCGGGGCGCTGGCCACCCTCGGCGTCCTCGTGCTGATGGTCTTCCTGCTGCTGATGGACGCCGGGAGTGTCGAGTCCCGCGGACGCGCCGTGGCCCGCTTCCAGCCGCACCTCGGGCTCGCGCTCGGTGACTTCGTCGTGGGCGTCCGCAGGTACTGGGTCGTCACGACGGTGTTCGGCCTGATCGTCGCGGTGCTGGACCTCGGCGTGCTGCTCGTACTGGGGGTCCCGCTGGCGTTCGTCTGGGCGATGCTGTCGTTCCTGACCAACTACATCCCGAACGTCGGCTTCGTCATCGGCATCATCCCGCCGATGCTGATGGCCCTGCTCGCCTCAGGTCCGGTCGCTGCGCTCGTCGTCGTCGTCGCCTACACGGTGATCAACTTCGTCATCCAGAGCGTCATCCAGCCGAAGTTCAACGGGGACGCCGTCGGCGTCACCCCCCTGGTGTCGTTCCTGTCGCTGCTGATCTGGAGCGCGGTCCTCGGCCCCCTCGGCGCCCTCCTCGGACTCCCCGCGACGCTGCTGCTCAAGGCGTTGCTGGTGGACCACGACCCCGCCATGTGCTGGTTCAACGCGTTCCTCGCCAACGACCCGGCCAGCGCCGACCCCGAGGACGCGGGCGTCCCGGACGAGGTACCCAACCCCGAATCGGACGCCGCCCAGCAGGCGTCCGAGAAGGCACAGGACGAGAGCTCGGGCGCCCCCGCGTTGTGAACCGAACGGTCGGCGAGAACGGCGTCCGACAAGGCCCGACGCGGGCGCCACGGGCGGCTTAGGCTTCAGGAACCGGACGTCGACGTCCGGCACCCCTGAGATGGAAAGGCCCCCGGAATGCTCACCCACAAGGTAGGCGTCGGCGCTGCGGCCCTCGCCCTCGCGCTCGCCCTCGTCTCCACCCCTGCCACCGCGGCACCCAAGAACGCCCCGCCGGTGTCCACCAGCCTGACCCTGCTGGCCACCACCGACGTCCACGGCAACATCAACGACTGGGACTACTTCAAGAACGCGCCCTACAAGGACGCCAAGACGGGTGACACCAAGGGGCTCGCGTCGGCGGCGTCCATCGTCAAGGCCGTCCGCGCCGAGAAGGGCGCCAACAAGGTCGTCGTCGTCGACAACGGCGACTTCCTCCAGGGGACGCCGCTCGACTACTACTACGCCGCGAAGGAGCCGGTCACCCAGACCGGCCTGCCGCACCCGATGGCCGTGGCCTACAACACCATCGGCTACGACGCACAGGTCGTCGGCAACCACGAGTTCAACTACGGTCTCGGGCTGCTCGGCGCCTACGTCGGGGCCGCCGACTTCCCGGTGCTGGGCGCCAACGTGATCGACGAGGCCACCGGCAAGCCGTACCTCAAGCCCTACACGATCATCACGAAGGCGGTCCCCGGCGGGAAGCCCGTCAAGATCGGCGTCCTGGGCATCACAAACCCGGGGTCGGCCATCTGGGACGCCGCGAACGTGACCGGCAAGGTGCGCTTCGACGACATGGTGAAGACCGCCGCCACGTGGGTGCCGGTCATGAAGGCCAAGGGCGCCGACATCGTGGTCGTCCTGGCGCACGGCGGCGTCGGCGGCACCTCCTCATATGGGGGCTCGCTGCCCGTCGAGAACCCGGACGACCAGATCGCCGCCCAGGTGCCCGGCATCGACGTGGTGGTCGTGGGGCACAGCCACCTCGACAAGCCCGTCCAGTGGGTGACGAACACCGCGACCGGCAAGCAGGTCCTGCTCACCCAGCCGAAGAACTTCGCTCAGACGGTGTCCGAGGTCGACTTCACCCTGACCCGCGCCGCCCGTACCGACTCCTGGACCGTGTCCGGCCTGGCCGAGACCAGCCTGCGCGACCAGACCTACCCCGAGGACCCGGCCTTCACCGCCGCCCTCAAGCCGTACGACGACAAGACCCTGGCGTACGTGAGCCAGGTCGTGGCGCAGTCGTCGCAGGAGCTGCCCGCGACCGAGTCCCGCTACAAGGACACGGCGATCATGGACTTCATCCAGCAGGTCCAGACCGAGACCGTCACGAAGGCCATGGCGGGCACCACGTACACCGGCCTGCCGGTGCTGTCGATCGCGGCCCCGTTCTCCCGGACGGCGGTCTTCCCCGCCGGCGACGTCACCATCCGCGACATCGCCGGGCTCTACATCTACGACAACACGCTGCAGGGCGTGCTGATGACCGGCGCCCAGGTGAAGGCCTACCTCGAGTACTCGGCGAAGTACTTCGTCGGCGTCCCCGCGGGCGGCACCTTCGACCCGGCCACCGGGACGAACGCGGTCATCGGCGGCGTCTCCGTCCCCGACTACAACTACGACATCATGGCCGGGGTCAGCTACGAGATCGACCTCAGCCAGCCCGTCGGGTCCCGCATCGTGAACCTGCACAAGGCCGACGGGACGGCCGTGGCGGCGTCCGATCAGTTCGTGGTGGCCATCAACAACTACCGCGCCAGCGGCGGGGGCGGCTTCCCCGCCACCGGCAAGGACGCGGTGGTCGTCTACAACCAGCTCCAGGAGATCCGCCAGCTGCTGATCGACTGGGCCTCGGCCAAGGGCGTCATCGACCCGGCTGACTTCTACACCCAGAACTGGGCGCTCACCGTCGCCGGCGTGCCCGTCGGCTGACCCGTTTGCGGACGCCGTCGGCCCACCCCTCGCGGGGGTCGGGCCGGCGGCGTCCGCGCTTGTCGGGCGCGCCCGCAGGAGAATCGAGACGGATTCGACGCACGAATGTCTCTCCACATCGAGGCTTTTTCGGGGCATGATCTGTCCATGACAGCCACCTCCCGCGGGCAACGAAGCCCGTCAGGCGCCCGATGGTGACCCTCGGCCCGGCCAGCATCGCGATCATCTCGGTGATCTGCGTCCTGGCCGTCATCGCGCTCGCCGTGGCGCTGGTGCTGCGCGGCTGGGTGCTTCGTCAGCACGAGGGCACCCCCGGCATGCGCGCCATCGCCGCCGCCGTCCAGGAGGGCGCCCAGGCCTACCTCAGCCGGCAGATGCGCACCCTCGCGGTCTTCGCGGTGCTGGTGTTCGCGCTGCTGTTCGCCCTGCCGGGCGCCGTCGACGTCCGGATCGGCCGCTCCGCGGCGTTCCTCGCCGGGGCGGCCTTCTCGGCGGCGATCGGCTATCTCGGCATGTGGCTCGCCGTGCGGGCCAACGTCCGGGTGGCCGCCGCCGCGGGCTCCGCGAACGGCAAGGCGGACGGCGCCCGGATCGCGTTCCGCACCGGCGGCGTGGTCGGCATGGCCGTCGTCGGCCTGGGCCTGCTCGGCGCCGGCGGGACGCTGTTG
>Ga0075152_10002121_pt1 | contig 14155 bp, 9 predicted proteins | sample JI61114C2DNA_FD_70964 | JGI IMG/M metagenome (GOLD analysis project Ga0075152, IMG submission 70964) | Wastewater effluent complex algal communities from Wisconsin, to seasonally profile nutrient transformation and Carbon sequestration -... | ecosystem: Engineered > WWTP > Effluent > Algae...
TCTCTAAATAATTGACATTCAGAATCTATGGATTTATACTCCGCTAAAATAATTTAAACTAACCAACTTCTATATCAGATAGTTTTGGTATTACTGGCTTAAAGTAAAAATTATTAGTATCTGAAATTTTACGTAATTCTTTCAAGATTAATTTGTAACTTGCTTCAAGGTTGTTTATTGTTGTAAATGTTTGATAATCAATACAATTTAGTCATTATTGATGACTTGAGCAACTTTTTTTATAATGCACAACGGGTATTTAATTATATATTTTCAATGCAATATATGTAATTTTAAGACATATTTTTTATTATATCTGCTTCCGTAAAATTATTGTCTTGAAAAAGGATACATTTCCTACTTACTCGAGGGTAATTGTAGAATGCTATAAAAACTATTACTAAACAAAAGATTGAGAATAGAATTTCCTTTATCTAAGCAATCGCTAATCTTTTAAATCCTCGAAATATCTTGTCTGCACTTTTTTATTTCAAAGATATAAATATTTGTGTCCAGATGGTAGTTTAGAGAGGTGGTTATTGAACGGTTTTATTTACTTTTCATCGAAAGTAAAAACAGTGCTAAAGCAATATACATTAATTATCTTTACATTTGTACTTTATTAAACAAATTAATTAATATTTTATGAAAAAAAATGCTTTATGGTTATTTGTTCTCTTTACGTGTTGGCAAATAAATGCCCAGGTAAATCTTGTTGAGAACTTCAATTCTGGAACAGCATTACCGGCAGGGTGGACAGAAGTTGGAGGTAAAACTATTTCTGCTACAGAATCTTGTCAGGGAAACTCTATTAGAGATAATCTTTATAACTCTAGTACAACTGGAAATTTGATATCACCAAATCAGGTTGCTGTTTCAAATGGAACAGATTTAACTTTCAGTTTTGACTACAAAATTGAAAACTGGAATACAACTACTGCTGTAGCTCCAGGTTGGGGAAACTTTACGGTTGATTATTCAACTGATAATGGAGTAACTTGGACTACTTTTTTTACTGTTAATGATAGTAATCACGTAACAGCAAATACTTGTGCAAATTTTACAAGCATTATTCCAGCAACAAGTTTGCCAGCAGGCTCAGATGTAAGATTTAGATTTAATATTATGTGGACAGCTGGTGATTGGGATTTGTATTTAGATAATATTTCAGCTACACAAGTTTCTTCAACTTTACCAACATGTACTACACTTACTTCTCCAGCTAATGGAGCAGTAAATATTACATCAGGTTTAATTTATTGGTCAGTTCCTTCTGGAGTTCCTACTGGTTATTTTTTAACTGTTGGAACAACTTCTGGAGATAGTGATGTATTAAACTCATTTGACGTGGGTAATGTTACATCATATAATTTAGGTACTTTAGCTGCCGGAACAACTTATTATACGACTATTGTTCCGTATAATTTAAATGGTAATACAACTGGTTGTACAGAAACAATTTTTACTTCTTGTGATGCTATGATAGCTCCATGGATATATGATGTTGAAGCTGCTTCTGCAACTATAAACTCAACTATAAACGACTGCTGGTCATCTATTCCAACAGTAACAACTGCTTCATTTAGATGGGATGTAGATGCTACTGGTTCAACTCCTTCTGGTAGTACAGGACCTTCTGGAGCATTTTCAGGAACTAAATATTTCTATACAGAAGCATCAAGTGGAAGCACAGGTGCAGTAGCTGAATTATATACACCTATGGTGAATATTAGTGCGCTGACTGAGCCTACATTACAATTTTATTATCATATGTATGGTGCTAATATGGGTGAACTTCATATTGATGTATTCAATGGTTCAAATTGGGTAAATGATGTTGATGTTATTATTGGTCAGCAACAAGCAACAGAAACTGATTCTTGGTTACAAAGAATAATCGATTTATCATCTTATTCTGGAACTATTCAAGTTCGTTTTAGAGGAATTAGAGGTACAGATTTTGAAGGAGATATATCTTTAGATGACATTTCTTTTGTAGAGGTTCCAGCTTGTTTACCAGTTACTGGTTTAACTGTTTCAAATATTACTTCATCTTCAGTTCAACTTGATTGGAATGATATGTCTAATGTTGGGCAGTTTGATTTTGAATATACAATACAAGTTCAAGGAACAGGAACACCTACTAGTATTGGAGTACCTTTAGCAGATGTTACTACTGTTATTGCAACTAATGATATTGCTACAAATCCATTACTACCTAATTCTCCTTATGAAGTATATGTAAGAGCAAATTGTGGTGGTGGTTTGTATAGTTCTTGGGTTGGTCCAATTAATTTTACGACTCCATGTAATCCATATACAATTCCTTATTTTGAAGGATTCGAATCAGGATATGTCCACAATACTCCAGTATCAGGTTGTTCTTCACAAGCAACAGTTACAGGTACTTCGGTTTGGACAGCAAATAATACTTTAACAACCTATAATAGATTACCAAGAACAGGAGCATGGAATGCTTTTTTACAATATGGTAATGAAGATTGGTTATTTATTCCAATCCAAATGACAGGTGGAACAATGTATACTTTTGAAGGATATGCACGTCAAGATGGCGGTACGGCTACAAATTCAAACATTCTAATAAGTTATGGTACTGCAAATACTGCTACAGCTATGGTTAACCCTATTGTAGCATCAACAGGTATTATTAATGGAGATTATCAATTGATTACTGGTACATTTACACCTGCTGTTACTGGCATTTATTATGTAGGAATCAAAGGTTTTATGAACTCAACACCATGGTATATTTCATTAGATGATATTTCTATTACCGAAACTCCATTTTGTCCTAAACCATTAGGATTAACAGCTTCTGCCGTAACAAATTCTTCTGCCACTTTTACTTGGACTGCAACTACCGGAAATTATGAATATGTTTTAGATAATGATGCAGCAGAACCTACAGGAGCAGGAACTACTTTAGCAGGCGAAACCTATAATACAATAACCTTATCACCTTCTACAACATACTATTTCCATGTAAGATCAGATTGTGGTAGTATTTGGTCAACAGTTTCATTTACAACTGCGGCTAATCCTCCAGCTAATGATAACCTATGCAATGCAATTCCATTAACAGTTGATGCTGTTTCAACAGGTACTACTTTTACTAATGTAGCAGCAACGGCAGAAACAGGAGAGCCTACAGGTACATGTTTTAATGGTAGAATTAACGGTTCAGTATGGTTTAGTTTTGTGGCACCGGCTTCAGGTCAAGTTATTATAACTACAGATATTGCAGGAGCTACATTGATTGATACTGAAATTGCTCTTTATAATGCAACAGGTGTTACTTGTTCGGATTTAACTACTCTTGGTGCAGCACTTATTTGTGATCAAGATGGTGGAACAACAATTAATTATAACTCTGCTATTAATCAAGCTGGTTTAACACCTGGAAATACTTATTATATTCAGGTTGACAGATGGGGAACTGCTACAAACGGAGATTTTGGGATTGAAGTTCAACAAGTATTAAGCTCAGATAATTTTGATAATAATAGGTTTGTTGCATATCCAAACCCAGTAAAAAACACTTTTAATGTATCTTATATTTCTGAAATTTCTTCTGTAAGAGTAATTAATTTATTAGGACAAGAAGTTATTTCTAAAAATGTTAACACAACTTCAACTCAAGTTGATATGTCTCAATTAACTGCAGGAACATACATTGTGAATGTAACCGTTGGTGACGCTATTAAAACAATCAAAGTTGTTAAGCAATAACTAGATTTTAAAATTTTTTTATAAATGAAAGTCCCGAAAAATCGGGATTTTTGTTTTTTTGTATATTTGTAAAAAATAAAAAATGTATTTTTCTTTTATAATTCCAGTGTACAATCGACCTGATGAAATTGACGAGTTATTAGAAAGTTTGTCAAAATTAAAAATCGAAACAACTTTTGAAGTGGTTGTGGTTGAAGATGGTTCAACAATTTCTTGTGAAAATATAATCGAGAAATATAATTCAAGACTTACAATATCTTATTATTTTAAGGCAAATTCTGGACCAGGGGATTCTCGTAATTATGGAATGCGAGTTGCAAAAGGAGATTACTTCATTATTTTAGATTCTGATTGTATTATTTCAAAGGATTATTTACTGCATGTAACTACAAGTTTGAAAAACGATTATGTAGATTGTTTTGGTGGTCCAGACGCTGCATTGGACTCTTTTTCAGATGTCCAAAAGGCAATAAATTTCACTATGACCTCTTTTTTAACAACAGGTGGAATTAGAGGAGGAAGTGAAAAAGTAGATAAATTCCAACCAAGAAGTTTCAATATGGGATTGTCTAAAAAAGCATTTGAAGCCTCTAATGGTTTTGGAAATATTCATCCTGGTGAAGATCCAGATTTATCCATCCGACTATGGGATTTAGGCTTTAGAACTAAATTAATAAAAGAAGCTTTTGTATATCATAAAAGAAGAATCAGTTGGAAAAAATTTCAAATCCAAGTCAATAAATTTGGAAAAGCACGACCAATTTTAAATTCTTGGTATCCACAATATACAAAAATTACATTTTGGTTTCCAAGTTTTTTTTTATTAGGATTTGTAGTTTCTGTTTTGTTAACTTTTGTAGAATTTCCTTACTTTTTAGGTTTGTATGTTTTGTATTTTGTTTTATTATTTTGTTCCTCTTTATTGATGAATAAAAGTTTTATAATCGCATTATATTCTGTGTATGCCGCAATCATTCAATTTTATGGTTATGGAAAAGGATTTTTACTTTCGTTTTATAAAATATTTGTTTTAAAGCAAGAACCACAAAAAGCATTTCCTGAATTATTCTTTAAAATATAAATAATGACAAGAATTATTGGTTTAACGGGTGGAATTGGTAGCGGAAAATCAACTGTTGCAACTTATATTGCTTCAAAAGGAATTCCTGTTTATATTGCCGATGAAGAAGCCAAAAAACTAATGGATTCTAAACGGATTTCTGCCAAAATTCAAGCTATTTTTTCAGAAAATATTCTTTCTGATAACGGAAAATTAGACAGAGAAAAAATAGCAGCAATAGTTTTTAATTCTCCCCAAAAATTAGGGGAATTAAACGCAATTGTGCATCCAGAAGTTAAAAATCACTTTTCAAAATGGCTCAATCAGCATAAAAATGCTTCTTTTGTTATCAAAGAAGTAGCAATTTTATTTGAAACAGGTGGTAATATATCATGTGATAAAGTTATTTTAATAACTGCTCCACAAGAAATTCGCATCGAAAGAGCCATGAAACGAGACAATCTGAATAGAGAGAGTATTTTGAAGCGTATTCAAAATCAATTACCTGAAGAAGAAAAAATCCCAAAAAGCGATTTTATAATATATAATATTGAACTGAAAAATACGTTTAATGAAATTGATCAAATTCTTAAAATTTTATCAAAACCATAAAAAAATGTTTTTATGTTAATCTTTGGTTAATGTATCTTAACAATATATGTTAAAAAGCTAAATTTGTATCGATGAATAAATCAAGGTTTAGATTATTGGTCTTTTTAATGAGTCTGTCATTAATAGGGATTATTTTAGTTCAATTGTATTGGATTACAACTTCGTTAAATAAAAATGAAGAAGAATTCAAATACCATGTGCAACAAGTGCTTGGTAATGTGTCAAATGTAATAAAAGATAAAGAATTAGTTTCCTTTTACAAACAATATAATAAAATTAAGGATAGTATTGGAACAGTTCCAAAGGAAGAAGATTTAAAAGAAATTTACTTCTATGAACGCGATACAAAAACCAATGAAACTATTATTTATTCAAATACGCTTGTTGCCGAAAATTACGGAATTATAGGTTCGTTATTTGATAAAAATGCAAACTCGATCAATTTTGATAAAGTTATTTCTAAACGGAAAACAGAAATATACAACGAAAATTCAATCAACGACGGAAGTTTTCAAATGAATTCACAACCGAATGTTACTATTAAAAAATCGGGAAGTTTATCAAGCCTAGATAGAGCTAATTTTGAAGTTGCTTTTAAAGATATTGTTGCTCAAAAACCTTTACAACAAAGGATTTCTAATGAAGAACTTGAAAAATTATTGAATACCGAGTTAAATAAATATGGTGTTAAGACACCTTTTGAATTCGGGATTTACAGCAACGGTTTAGCAACAAAAATCCGTTCCGATAAATTCAAATACGAAAAAAAAACAACTTATGGAATTCCGATTTTTCAAGATAACGAAGGATTGTCCCAATACCAATTATTAGTAAGATTTCCGTATAAAAGTAAATTTGTTTTTTCATCATTAATAGGAATTACAAGTTTATCACTATTATTCACATTAGTCATTGTTTTAACCTATTCAAGTGCATTGAATCAGTTAATAAAACAAAAACAAATTTCGGAAATTAAGACTGATTTTATCAACAATATGACACATGAGTTTAAAACACCTATTGCAACTATAAATTTAGCTTTAGATGCCATTAAAAATCCTAAAATTATTAATGATAAGGAAAGAGTACAACGTTATCTTCAAATGATTAAAGAAGAAAATAAACGGATGCACGCACAGGTAGAAAATGTTCTTAGAATTTCAAAATTAGAAAAAAATGAATTAGATATTTCTAAAGAGCCAAGAGATGTTTCAGAAATTATCGAAGATGCTATAGATCATGTTAGCTTAATTATTGAAGATAGAAAAGGGGTTATTCATCCTCATTTTAATGCACAACGAAATACAATTTTGTTAAACGAAGTACATTTTACCAATGTATTAGTAAACGTATTGGATAATGCAATAAAATATTCGCCAAACGCACCAATTATAAATGTGTTTACCGAAAATATTAAAGATTTTATCTTGATAAAAATTCAAGATAAAGGTGCGGGAATGAGTAAAGTAGCTCAAAAAAGAGTGTTTGAAAAATTTTATAGAGAGCACACAGGAGATTTGCACAATGTAAAAGGTCACGGACTCGGTTTATCTTACGTAAAACAAATTGTAGAAGACCATAACGGACAAATTTATGTAGAAAGTGAAAAAGGAAAAGGTAGTACCTTTATTATAAAAATGCCATTAATAAATTAAAATATATACATATATTACTATGGAAGGAAAAAAAATATTATTAGTAGAAGATGATCCAAATTTTGGAACCGTTTTAAAAGATTATTTAATTATCAATGATTTTGACGTTATTTTAGCTAAAAACGGAATGGAAGGATTTGAAAAATTTAAAAAAGACACCTATGATTTATGCATTTTAGATGTTATGATGCCTTATAAAGATGGCTACACATTAGCAAGAGAAATTCGCGAAAAAAATCAAGAAGTACCAATTATCTTTTTAACAGCAAAAACATTAAAAGAAGACGTTTTAAAAGGTTATAAAGTAGGAGCAGATGATTATTTAAACAAACCTTTTGATGCAGAAGTATTGTTGGTAAAAATCAAAGCAATTATTCAACGTAAAGCTTCAGAAGTAAAACCAGACATCAATCAGTTTGAGTTTACAATTGGTAAGTTTCATTTGAATTCAAAATTACGTTTCTTAACTTTTCCAGGTCAAGAACCAATTAAATTATCACCAAAAGAGTGCGAATTATTAAAAATGTTAGCTCTTTTTGAAAATGATTTAATGCCAAGAGAATTAGCTTTAACAAAAATTTGGAGAGACGATAACTACTTTACATCAAGAAGTATGGACGTTTACATTGCTAAATTAAGAAAATTCTTAAAATTAGACGAAAATGTAGAAATATTAAACGTTCATGGCGAAGGTTTTAGATTACTAATCAAACAATAATTATATGTTTTGTTGTGCAAAATTTATTTTGGTATTTTAATTAAACATAATTATTTTTTTGATTTTTACAGCGAAATTAGTATAAAATTAATTTTAGAGAAAAGATTTAATAGTTTGAAATAAGAAAGTAGTATTCCATAAACACAACAATAAGTTTCTATATTATAAAATTATTTCAATTAATTTTACTATGAATTAAATCGAAGATGCTTTAAACATAAGCTTTTTTGATAGAATGAAGCTAGTTTTAATAACTTGTAATAGATAAAACGACATACAATTTCTTTTTAAAATGTTATTTTTATTATTTTTGAGTAAAATTTAATTGTTCTACTATTATGGACTTTGAAAGAAAAAAATTATCGAATTGGCAGCTACTTGATTTATATAATAAAATACTGAAACCTCGCTTAATTGAAGAGAAAATGTTGATTCTAATCCGTCAAGGAAAAGTATCAAAATGGTTCTCTGGAATTGGGCAAGAAGCTATTTCTGTTGGGTTAACTTCAGTTTTAGATAAAGACGAATATATTTTACCAATGCACCGTAATTTAGGAGTGTTTACTACGCGTGAAATTCCTTTACACCGATTGTTTTCGCAATGGCAAGGTAAGAAAAACGGATTTACAAAAGGACGTGATAGAAGCTTCCACTTTGGAACACAAGAATATAAGATTATTGGAATGATTTCACATTTGGGACCACAATTAGGTATTGCAGATGGAATCGCTTTAGCCAATAAATTAAGAAAAAACCGAAAAATTACGGCTGTATTTACAGGAGAAGGAGCTACTTCGGAAGGCGATTTTCACGAAGCATTGAATATTGCTGCGGTTTGGGAATTACCGGTTTTATTCATTATTGAAAATAATGGCTATGGATTATCTACACCAACCAATGAACAATATCGTTGTGAGAATTTAGCGGATAAAGGTGTAGGTTATGGAATGGAAAGCCACGTTGTAGATGGAAATAACTTATTAGAAGTAGTACATTTGATTTCGGAATTAAAAGCATCAATGATTGAAAATCCTCGTCCGGTTTTGTTAGAGTTCAAAACATTTAGAATGCGCGGACATGAGGAAGCAAGTGGAACGAAATATGTTCCACAAGAATTAATGGATATGTGGGCAGTGAAAGACCCAGTGGAAAATTATAGAAATTACTTAAAAGCTACAGCGGTTTTATCAGATGAAGAAGATGAAATTATCAGAGCTGAAATTAAGAAAGAGATTGATATAAATTGGGCGAAAGTTCAAGAGGAATCAGATATTGTTGCTTCGTTAGAAGAAGAATTAGGTGATGTTTATATGCCTTACGAATTTGAAGCATTCAATCCATCTTCAGAAATAGAAAATATTCGTTTGATTGATGCAATTTCGAATAGTTTACGTCAGTCAATGGAGCGTCATAATAATTTGGTGATTATGGGACAAGATATTGCCGAATATGGTGGTGCCTTTAAAATTACTGACGGATTTCTAGCGCAATTTGGAAAAGAAAGAGTAAGAAATACACCAATCTGTGAAAGTGCTGTAGTTTCAGCAGCTAACGGATTGTCGATAAATGGATTTAAAGCTGTGGTGGAAATGCAGTTTGCAGATTTCGTCTCAACCGGATTTAATCCAATTGTGAACTTATTAGCAAAACAACATTACAGATGGCAAGAAAAATCTGATGTGGTGGTGCGTATGCCTTGTGGTGGTGGTACCCAAGCGGGACCTTTCCATTCGCAAACAAACGAAGCTTGGTTTACGAAAACGCCAGGATTAAAAGTAGTATATCCAGCCTTTCCTTACGATGCAAAAGGATTATTAAATACAGCTATTAACGATCCAAATCCGGTATTATTTTTCGAACATAAACAATTATACAGAAGTATATATCAAGATGTACCAAAAGATTATTACACGTTACCTTTTGGCAAAGCTTCCTTGATTAAGGAAGGAACTGATGTTACGATTATTTCGTTTGGAGCAGGCGTACATTGGGCTTTAGAAACGTTATCAAAAAGTTCAGGAATTAAAGCGGACTTATTGGATTTAAGAACTTTACAACCAATGGATTGGGATGCGATTTACACTTCAGTTAAGAAAACGAATAAAGTAATTATTTTACAAGAAGATACTCTTTTTGGTGGTGTTGCCAGCGATATTTCTGCTATGATTATGGAAAATTGCTTCGAATATTTAGATGCTCCAGTAAGAAGAGTAGGAAGTTTAGAATCGGCTATTCCGTTTATGAAGTCGTTAGAAAATCAATATTTACCGAAAGACAGATTTGAAAAGGAATTAAAAGAACTCTTAGCTTATTAAATACTATTACAATATCGAATACTTTTTTCTTCTTCTGTTTCTTATAATTCAAGATTATTGCACCTTTGAATCAAAGCACAAATTAATTTTAAAAGAATTACTAAAAATTGAACCAAATTCAAATTTTTATTTTAAACCTGTTAAACAAAAATTATCTGATTTAGAGCTTATTGTATTAAATATTGCAGCAGAATTTTTATATATTGATTCAGAATATCAATTGTTTAGAAGTTTAAATATACATGCCTTTGAAAAGTAATTAAAAAATTACAAACCATAACCTTATAACTTAGTTTAATATGCACTACAGACTATAGATATACTTGTTTTAATTATAAAAGTAAAAACAAATCCGATTTAGCAATGAATCGGATTTGTTGAAAAAATTATTTGATAAAAAATCACAAAATTCTTAATTCCATCATACATTCTCTCATCATTTGATAAGTTCTTTCAATATCGTTATCTAAACCTATTGAAAAACGAATCAAACCATCGGTTAAGCCCATTTCTGCTTGCTCTTCTAAGGGAATTTCTGATGAAGTTGAAGTTCCTGGAGCACTAAATAACGTTTTGTAAAACCCTAAACTTACTGCTAAATATCCTAAATTTCTTTGTTGCATTAACTCCATTAAAGCATTGGCTTTATCCAAAGTTCCAACATCAATTGTCATCATTCCTCCAAAACCATATTCTAAATTAATTATGCTTTTATAAATTTCATGACTTGGATGGCTTTTTAATCCAGGATAAACCGTTTTAATTCCGTCAGCTTCAAATTTTGTTGCCAAATACATTGCATTTTGGCTGTGTTGTTTAATTCTGATGTGTAATGTTCTTAAATTCTTCATTACAGAAGCTGAACGTAAACTATCCATTGTTGGTCCTAAAAGCATACTTGCACCGTCATTAACGTTTTTTAAGCTATTAATGAATTCTTGAGAGGCACAAACTACACCACCAACTGTATCACTACTTCCATTGATGTATTTGGTTAGTGAATGAATCACAATATCAGCACCTAATTTAGCTGGAGCAACTGATAAAGGTGAAAACGTATTGTCAACTACTAATTTGATGTTGTGTTTTTTAGCAACTTTTGCCAATGAGGCTATATCGGCAACTTCTAATAAAGGATTACTCACAGTTTCACAGTATAAAACTTTTGTATTTGGAGTTATAGCAGCTTCTACAATATCTAATTTTGTGATATCAACAAAGGTAGTTTTAATGCCCATTCTTGGAACGAAATTTTTTAAAAAGGCATACGTTCCACCATAAATAGTTCTACTTGAAACAATATGATCACCGTTGCTACATAATTGTAAAAGAGTGGGAGTGATAGCACCCATTCCAGAAGCCGCTACGTTAGCTGATTCTGTTCCTTCCATTGCTGCCAAAGCTTTGTCTAAGTATAAATTACTTGGTGAAGAATGTCGTGAATATAAATAACATCCTTCAGCGTTACCTTCGAAGGTGTCAAACATTGTTTTTGCAGAAAGAAAAGTATATGTCGAACTGTCTGAAATAGATGGATTTACACCACCAAATTCTCCAAAATATTGTAAATCTTGTATACAATCTGCTGGATTAAATTTTTTCATAATTTTAAAGTTTAGTTTAAATCAAAAATAGCAATGTGTAAATTATTATTCAATACTTGTATGATAAAATAGATTTTTGTTCTATTTTTATTTTAATTTATAGTTTTTAATTCTATTTTTTATACATTTTCATTACATTTGCCGATAACAATAAAACAACCAACACAACTAATCAATGGATGCAATCGACAAAAAACTACTTGGATTACTTCAAGAAGACACAAAAAAAACTACAAAAGAACTTTCAATGGTTTTGAATCTTTCAGTAACTGCGGTTTATGAGCGAATCAAGAAATTGGAAAGAGAAGGAGTAATTAGCAAATATGTTGCAATTTTAGACAGAAATAAGGTGGAAAAAGCCTTTGTTGTCTTTTGTCATATTAAGTTAATTCAGCATACTAAAGATTTAATTCACACTTTCGAAAGTGAAGTAATTAAATTAGATGAAGTTTTAGAATGTTTTCACGTTAGTGGTGATTATGATTATATTCTAAAGGTACATGTTAAAGATATGGATGAGTTCCGTGAATTTATGGTTACTAAACTTACTGGATTAAAACATATAGGCAGTACACATAGTTCATTTATGATTGGTGAAGTTAAAAATACGACTGCTTTTACTTTGTAAGAAACGCCTATAATAATTTACCAAAAAAGTAATAAAGAATTAATTCAAAAAGCGTTACTTTTGTATCCGAATTTAAGTTAAACAACAAACTTTATATACAATCATGAGTCAATTTGATGTAACCATTATTGGTTCTGGCCCTGGAGGATATGTTTCCGCTATCCGTTGTGCCCAATTAGGTTTTAAAACTGCTATTATTGAAAAATATTCAACTCTTGGAGGAACTTGTTTAAACGTTGGATGTATTCCATCGAAAGCATTATTAGCATCTTCTCATCACTATGAAGAATTACAACACTTTTCTGACCACGGAATTGAAGTTTCGGGAGATGTAAAAGTGAATTTAGAAAAAATGATTGCTCGTAAACAAGCAGTTGTGGATCAAACTTCAGGTGGTGTAAAATTCTTAATGGATAAAAACAACATTACCGTTTTTAATGGAGTAGGTTCGTTTGAAAGTGCTACTTCTGTAAAAGTAACTAAAGAAGATGGTTCTTCGGAAATCATCGAATCTAAAAATATTATTATTGCTACAGGTTCTAAACCATCTAGCTTACCATTTATCAAATTGGATAAAGATAGAATCATCACTTCTACTGAAGCTTTAAAATTGAAAGAAGTTCCAAAACACTTAGTAATTATTGGTGGTGGTGTTATCGGAATCGAATTAGGTCAAGTGTATTTACGTTTAGGAGCACAAGTTTCTGTAGTAGAATTCATGGACAGAATTATTCCAGGGATGGACGCTGCTTTGTCAAAAGAATTGACTAAGGTGTTGAAAAAGCAAGGAATGAAATTCTACACGTCTCATAAAGTACAATCGGTTGAAAGAGTAGGAGATGTAGTAACAGTTAAAGCAGAAAATGTTAAAGGCGAAAACATTACTTTAGAAGGAGATTATTCATTAGTTTCTGTAGGTCGTCGCCCTTATACAGATGGATTAAATACTGAAAAAGCAGGAGTAAAAGTTACAGAAAGAGGTATGATTGAAGTAAACGATCATTTACAAACTTCGGTTTCTAATATTTATGCAATTGGAGATGTTGTTCGTGGAGCAATGTTAGCTCACAAAGCAGAAGAAGAAGGAGTAATGGTTGCTGAAATTTTAGCGGGACAAAAACCTCACATTGATTATAATTTAATTCCAGGTGTAGTATATACTTGGCCAGAAGTTGCAGCTGTAGGAAAAACAGAAGAGCAATTAAAAGCGGAAGGTGTAGCTTACAAAACAGGAAGTTTCCCATTCAAAGCATTAGGAAGGGCAAGAGCAGGAGGAGATACAGACGGATTTGTAAAGATCTTAGCTGATGCTAAAACGGATGAAGTTTTAGGAGTTCATATGATTGGTGCAAGATGTGCCGATTTAATTGCAGAAGCAGTTACTGCTATGGAATTCAGAGCAAGTGCAGAAGATATTTCAAGAATGTCTCACGCACACCCAACGTTTGCAGAAGCTATCAAAGAAGCCGCTTTAGCAGTAACAGATAATAGAGCATTACACGTGTAATCAAAATAAAGTTACAATAAAAGCGATTTAAACACTTTTATTCTTTAAATAAAGGGTTGATTATAAAACATAATCATTTTATAATCAACCCTTATATGCATTTCAATAGAATAAATTTCTGTAAAGGTATTATTTAAATTTGATTTATTGAATTGGTAAATAGAAATGAATATTTCGATGAATTACTATGCTGCTCCCCAAAAATCAGACAAGATTTTCACATAATTTAAGATAGGGAAAATTAACCTAAATTAGCAAAATTATGTCAAGAAGCAGAAGAGTATTTAGTAAAGAATTTAAGGAAAA
>Ga0075152_10002122_pt1 | contig 14148 bp, 8 predicted proteins | sample JI61114C2DNA_FD_70964 | JGI IMG/M metagenome (GOLD analysis project Ga0075152, IMG submission 70964) | Wastewater effluent complex algal communities from Wisconsin, to seasonally profile nutrient transformation and Carbon sequestration -... | ecosystem: Engineered > WWTP > Effluent > Algae...
TCGATCCCGACAACATCCTCGACGCCGAGGGCATCAAGAAAATCACCGAACTCACCGCCATCCAGGCCAAGCTCTCGAACAACATCCAGCGCGACAAGGAGAAGGTCATCAAGCAGCAGGACGTGCAGGCCCGCGAGGCCATCCTGGAGCTGGAACGCCAGCTCGCCGAGACTGAGGCGAAGCAGAAGCGTGACGTGGAAAGCGTGAAAGCCCGCGAAGAAGCGGAGACGATGAAAGTGCAGTCTGAAGAGCACCTGAAATCCGAACGCGCACGCATCTCCGCCGAGGAGGAAATCGCCGTTGCCACGGAGAACAAAGATCGCCAAGTCTTGGTCGCTCAACGCAACAAAGAGCGCACCGATGCCGTCGAAGTCGAGCGTGTGACCCGCGACCGCGATTTGGAGATCATCGAGCGTCAGCGCGTCACCACGCTGAAGGACATCGAGAAGGAAAAAGCCGTCGAAGTGGAGAAAAAGAACATCCAGGAGGTCATCAAAGACCGCGTGGCGCTCGAAAAGACCGTCGTCGTCGAGCAGCAGAAGATGAAGGACACCGAAGCCTTCGCCACCGCCGACCGCGAGAAGCAGGTCGCGCTCACCAACGCGGAGAAAAACGCCCAGGAGCAACTCATCCAGAAAATCAAAGAAGCCGAGGCCGCCAAACAAGCCGCCCAGCTCGCCGCCGAGCAGGCCGCCTTCACGGCCATCAAAGCCGCTGAAGCCGCCAAGCAGGCTGCTGAACTGCATGCACAGGAAATTCTCACATTGGCCGAAGCTCGCCAAGAATCCGCCGCGAAGGACGCCGCAGCCGAGAAATCCATCGCCGAAGGTAAAACAGCCTCTTCCGCCGCTGTCGGACTCGGTGAAGCGCAGGTCGCTCTCGCCAAAGCCGAGGCTTCGCAGAAGCAGGGCACCATCGATGCCGAGGTCACGCAGCTCAAACTCGCTGCCGAGGCCGATGGCATCACGAAGAAAGCGCAGGCGATGAAACTCCTCGAAGACGCCGGTCGTCAGCACGAGGAATTCAAACTCAACCTCGACAAAGACAAGGCTGTGGCCCTCGCGGAGATCAACATTCAGAAAGACATCGCCGCCGCCCAGGCTGGCGTGCTCGGCGAGGCCATGAAGTCAGCGAAGATCGAAATCGTCGGCGGCGAAAGCCAGTTCTTCGACAAGATCACCAGCGCCATCGGCACCGCCCGTGCCGTGGACCGCATGGTCGAAGGCAGCCGCACCCTCACCGACGTGAAGGAAACCTTCTTCAACGGCGATCCCGACTACTTCAAAGCCCAGCTCAAGACCGTGGTCGATCAATTCGGCCTCACCGCCGAAGACACGAAGAACCTCACCCTCAGCGCCCTCTTCGCCAAACTCATCGGCCTCAATCCCGATGCCGGCACGCTCAACAAACTCACCAGCATGATCGGTGCGGCTTCACGCTTCGGTCTGAGCGAGTCCAACGTGGCCGGTCTGCTCACTGCGAAAGCGAAGAAGTAAGACCAACCTGCTCTTCAGTCTCCTTTCAGAGTTCCCCTCACCTAACCTCTCCCCGCAAGTGAGCCAAAGTGTTAACGATCATCCTCAGCGGGGAGAGGGACCAGAAAACGCTCTCCATCTCCCCGCGAAAAAATTTGCTCCGACACCTAGGTTCACTTGCGGGGAGAGGGCTGGGGTGAGGGGCGAGCCTAGCAAATCCAGTTCGTCATTGAATGGCTGATCCAACACCATCTCCCCAACAACCCTCCCCCCAGCTCGAAGCAGGCGCTTACGAAGTCATTCGTCAGCGTTTGTCGAAGCACGGCTCGGAGTTGCAGCGTCGGCTGGATCTTCTGAACAACGACCGGAAGGCGGAGTTCGGCGGGATTGAGACGGCGTTGCTGACCACGACGCGTCTGACGACGGACAACAACTGCGTGCCGCGCGACATGGCGGCCATCGGGCCGAAACGCTTCTTGTTTGGCTACAATGTGCATCTCGGACTGCGCTCGACGATGAAGATCGAGGATGTCTTCGCGGTGGTGGACTACCAGGAGGGTGATCACAGCTTCCACACGAACAAAGACGCGATCCTCGGCGATGCGCAGTTCGCGGAGGACTTCGCTTACCTCTACAGCTACTACAAGCACGCCACCTTCCTGAAGTTTCACCGTATCGGGCCGCACCTCTACATGGGCTTTCAGGTGGGGCAGCGGGCGACGGAGGTCAAAACGTTCAAATGGCTCGTCGATGATGAAAAGGGCACGCTGAAGTATCTCGGCAACCGCAGCGATCATGAGTTTGTCTTTCCCACGCCGCAGGAGTTCGCGTGGAAGCGGGCGACGCGGGACATGTACATCCACGGCGAGCATCCGCACATCAGCATCGAGGATCGCGTTTTCGTCGAGACCATTGGCGGCGACCTCACGGTGAAGGTGGAGAACAACACCGCCACCGGTCGCGGCATCTACCACGAGCCCGTCGAGAACAAAGACCAGACGCTCGACGATGCCGAGGTGCATTACGCCATCGTCGGCAACCTCATCCTGCTCAAAGTGCTGCCGTATCAGGAGAAGCAGTGGCGGCATCTCGTCTTTAACGAACGCACGCGCGAGGCACATCGCATCGACAGCATCGCGGAGAGCTGCGTACTGCTGCCAGATGATCACGGCATCCTTTTCCCGCATGGCTATGTGCTGCAAACGGGCGAAGTGCGCCGCTTTGAGACCGGTTTGCCGCCGATGCGCTTCGAGAAGCGCATCCCGGCCGCGAATGGCGAGGACACGCTGTTTGTCTTCAGCCATCTCGAAAGCGGATCGTATCTGCTGCTCAGCTACAACCTCATCAAGCAGAGCATCGCCACGCCGCAGCCTTGTCACGGCTACTCGCTCTTCCCGACGGGCGAATTGATCCTCTTTGATGGCGATCCTGAGCCGCGAAAGCATCACGTCGTGCAGGTTTGGCGCACGCCGTATCTCACGGCGGATGTGAGCGAAGCCAAAGCCGCTCAGACCTTCCTCAGCAAGATCGGCAACGCCGAAATCGTCCGCGCGATGGCGGAGTGTCGAGGTGTGCTGACGTTGCTGGCGAAAGATGACTCGTTCAGCGGCTTGTATGTCGAACTGGCGCGTTCCTGCGGCGACATCGCCGACAGTTACTTCTGGGTGGGCAAGGACGAGGCGCACAATCTCAAAGAAACGCTCACGGAGATCAAAACGACGGCCGAGGCCGCTCTGGGTGAGTTTGAAAAAGTGCGCCGCATGCGCAAAACGGCGGCGGAGCAGACCACCGCGCTGCAAGAGAAGGCGCAAAAGGCCATCAGCGCGGCCACGAACACCGACCCGAACGACATTCTCGGCTTCGTACAGCTTTTGACGACGCTTCGCGAGCTGCGCGGACAGATCATCGCGCTGCGCGATGTGCGCTACACCGATGCGGCGGTCATTGATGCGATGGACAAGGCCGTCGCGGAGGCGGGCGACAAGCTGAGTGCGAAGTGCGTGGCCTTCCTGCTCAAGCCGGAGGCGCTGGACCCGTATCGGAAGCAAATCACCGAGCAGCAGGCCCGCGTGCCCGCTTTGACGAAGGTCACGGAGGCGCAGGAGGTCGAGGAAGCGCTCGCGAAGTCGAGCAGCGAGCTGGAAATGCTCACCGCCATCGTCAGCGGGCTCAAGATTCAGGACGCCACCGAGACGACGCGCATCATCGAGGGCATCAGCACGCTGTTTGCGCAGCTCAATCAGGTGCGCAGCGTGTTGCGCAATCGCCGCAACGATCTGGCGAAGACGGAAGGTGCGGCGCAGTTTCAGGCGCAGCTCAGTTTGCTCAGCCAGAGCGTGCTGAACTACCTCGAAGTGGCCACCACGCCGGAGAAGTGCGATGAATCGCTCACGCGCGTGCTGGTGCAGATCGAGGAGATGGAGACGAAGTTCTCCGACTTCGATGACTACGCGGCGGAACTGGTCAAAAAGCGCGAGGAGGTGCAGACGGCCTTCGAATCGCGTCGGCAGAGCCTGACGGATGCGCTGAATCGTCGCTGCGGCAGCCTCGGGCAGTCGGCGGAGCGCATTTTGACGAGTATTCGGAATCGTCTGACGAGCTTTGCGAAGCCGGAAGAAGTTCACGCGTGGCTCGCAGGCGATGCGATGGTCGCCAAGCTGCGCGATTTGATCGATGAACTGCGCAAACTCGGCGACAGCGTGCGTGCGGATGAGCTGAGCACGCGGCTCAAGACGGTGCAGCAGGATTCGCTGAAGCAGATTCGCGACAAGTCGGAGATTTTTGTCGGCGGCGACCTCATCCAGCTCGGCAAGCATCAGTTTAGCGTGAACAAGCAGCCGCTGGAGCTGACGATTTTGCCTCGCGAGGGCACTTTGGCGTTTCATCTCACCGGCACACGGTTTTTTGAGAAGGTGGACAGCGCGGAGTTGGAGTTGCAGCGGGCCGTTTGGGATCAGGCGGTCGTTTCGGAGAATGCGGAGGTGTATCGCGCGGAGTTTCTTGCGTGGCAGATGCTCAAATCGAGTGGCGATGAAGTGAGTGCGTTCATGGCGCAGCGCTATGATGAAGGCTACACCAAGGGCGTGCATGATCATGACGCCACGCTGCTTTTGAAGCCGCTGCGGGAGATGCAGTCGGCGCTGGGCATATTGCGGCATTCGCCGGAGTCGCGTGGCTATGCGCGGCTGTTCTGGCATGCGTGGGCGGAGGATGCGGAGAAGAAGGCGCTGTTTGCGCGGATGCAGTCGAAGGGACGGATGCGGGAGTTTTTTGGTGAAAAAGCCGTTGAGCCGGAACAGTGGCTTTTGGAGCGAATCGCGGCCTTCGTGGCTTGTGATGTCGTTTCGGTGGCTCGTTGCCTGCTCGATGAATTGCAGGCCAAAACGCAGTTCACGCGCTCAGCGGCGGCTTTGGAGCTGTTGCGGGCGTTTCGGAAGGAATTGACGGCGAAACGGGCGGCGAAGGATTTTGAGATGACGATGAGTGAACTGGCTGCGCAGCCGGTTTTGGCGTTTGAGATCGCGCTGGAGTGGATTTCGGCTTTGAACCCGACGGCGGGGCGTGGCGTGTTGATCGAAACGGCGGCGATGGTGGTCACGAATGATCAACCGCCCGCCGCGACGCCGACGGAGCCGGTTTCGCGGGTGACAATCAGCGGGCTGACGGGCACGCATGGCCGGATCAGCGAATCGAAGCTGGAACTCGATTATCATGAGTTCACGGCGCGGCTGCAACGCTACGAAAGCACGGTGGTGCCTGCGTTTCAGGCGTTTCAGCGGCTCAAGCATGAGCTGAGCGAGAAACGGCGGAAGGACTTGAGGCTGGATCAGTTCAAGGCGGGCGTTTTGAGTTCGTTCGTGCGCAATCGCCTCATCGATCAGGTGTATCTGCCGCTCATCGGCGCGAATCTGGCGAAGCAGCTCGGTGCGGCGGGCAAGGACACGCGCACGGACCGCATGGGCATGCTGCTGCTCATTTCACCGCCGGGCTATGGCAAGACAACGCTGATGGAATACATCGCCAGTAGGCTCGGCATCACGTTGGTGAAGATCAACGGGCCTGCGCTGGGGCATCAGGTGACGTCTTTGGACCCCAGCGAGGCGCGAAATGCGTCAGCGCGGGAGGAGATCGAGAAGCTGAACCTCGCTTTCGAGATGGGTGACAACGTCATGATCTATCTCGATGACATTCAGCACACGAATCCCGAGTTTTTGCAGAAGTTCATCCCGCTGTGCGACGGCACGAGGAAGATCGAAGGCGTGTTTCGCGGTGAAGCGAAGACCTATGACCTGCGCGGCCGCAAAGTCGCCGTGGTGATGGCCGGGAATCCTTACACCGAGGTCGGTGGGAAGTTCCAGGTGCCGGACATGCTGGCGAATCGCGCGGACACTTACAACCTGGGCGACATTCTTGGCGGGCATCAGGACGCGTTTAAGGACAGCTACATCGAGAACGGACTCACGAGCAATGCCACGCTGGCGCGTATCGCAGCGCGGAGTCACAAGGACGCGCTTTCGGTGCTCAAGATCGCTCAAACGGGCTCGCGGGAAGGTGTGGAGTTCGAAGGCAGCTTCAGCGCGGAAGAGATCAACGACGCCGTCGCGGTCATGGAGAAGCTTTTGCATGTGCGCGAGGTCATTTTGCGCGTGAACCAGCAGTATGTGGCCAGCGCGGCTATGGAGGATGCTTATCGCGTGGAGCCGCCCTTCAAGTTGCAGGGCAGCTATCGCAACATGAACAAGATCGCGGAGAAAATCCTGCCGCTGATGACCGACAAGGAAGTCGCGCAACTGATCGCCGATCACTACCGCGGCGAAGCGCAGACGCTCAGCGGCGCTGCGGAGGCCAATTTGCTCAAATGGCGCGAGATCAACGCTTTGAGCACCGACGAAGACAAAACACGCTGGGACGAGATCAAGCGCACCTTCAAACGCAACCTGCTCACCGGCGGAGCGGGCGAAAACGATCCGGTGAATCGCATCACAGGCCATTTGAGCGCCCTGACCGAAGCCGTGAGCCAGCCGACGCTGAGCGATGTGACCATCGAGCGCCTCAAAACGATCATCGACGGCCTGCGGGCCGTGCCGGTGAACGTGGAGATCAAGGTACAGCCGGTGGAGAAGGAGACGGCTGGGGAGATGCCTGTCGATGTATCTAGCAAAGTGAAACAAAAAAAATGAGGTGCGCTTTTCAGCGCACCTCACTTTGAAACAGATCAGAACCTGCGGATGGATTAGTCCACCAGCTTCTTCACCAGCACGGAGGAGTTGTGACCGCCAAAGCCAAAGCTGTTGCTCAGGGCTGCGGTGACTTTCGCCGGACGGGCGGTATTGGCCACGATGTCCACATCTACCTCAGGATCGAGATTTTCAACGTTGATGGTTGGTGGGACGATCTGGTCGCGGATGGCGAGGATGCTGGCTGCCAGCTCGATGCCGCCAGCGGCACCGAGGAGGTGACCCGTCATGGACTTCGTGCCCGAGACGAGCAGCCCCTTCTGCGCGTATTCGCCGAAGGTGCGCTTGATGGCGCGTAGCTCGCAGAGATCGCCCACGGGAGTGGAGGTGGCGTGCGCATTCACATAGCTGACCTCGTTGGCGTTCAGCTTCGCGTGGCGCAGGGCCATCTCCATGCACTTCGCAGCGCCGAGACCATCGGGATGCGGGGAGGTGAGGTGGTAGGCATCGGCGGTGACGCCATAACCAGCCAGCTCGGCGTAGATCGTGGCACCGCGCTTCTTCGCGTGCTCATACTCTTCGAGAACGACAACGCCGGCACCTTCGCCCATGACGAAGCCATCGCGGCCGATGTCCCATGGGCGGGAGGCGCGCTCAGGCTCATCGTTGCGCATGGAGAGCGCCTTCATATTGCCGAAACCGGACAGGCCGCAGGGGCGGATGCTTGCCTCGGCACCACCGGCGATCATCACGTCGGCATCGCCAAATTTCATGATGCGCCAAGCTTCCCCGATGTTGTTGTTCGAGGTCGCGCAGGCGGTGGTGATGCACATGTTCGGGCCCATGAAGCCGTACTCCGTGGCGATCATCCCGGAGGCGATGTTCGTGATCATCATCGGGATCAGGAAGGGAGAAACGCGGTTCGGCCCCTTGTTCAAAAGGATCTCATACTGGGTCTCGATGGTGCTCAGACCACCGATGCCGGAGCCGACCATGACGCCGACGCGCCAGGGGTCCAGGCTGTCCGGGTTCAGTCCGCTGTCCTTCACGGCCATCTTCGAGGCAGCCATGCCTAGCTGGAAGAAGCGGTCCGCGCGGCGGGCCTCCTTGTGATTGTTAAAAAAGGGCGTCGGGTCGAAGTCCACCACTTCCCCGGCGATTTTGCACTCATACTTCTCCGTATCCATGCTCTGGATGCGACGGATGCCGCTCTTGCCGGCGATGAGGTTTTTCCAGAAGTCATCCTTGTTGTTCCCGAGGGGGGAAACGACTCCGATGCCTGTGATGACGATGCGTCTCTCGCTCATGATTGCGGTGGGTATTTTGGGTGGAATTGGGACTTGAGAGAACACGCTTTGCCCCCTGCGGCAAGGTGTTTTTCCCCATCGGCATTATCACGCACTTTCACTCATCGCCCGACTGCGCCCACCACTCCCGGAGCTGGCGGAGCTGCTGTTTGTTCGGTTTCGCCACGGTTTCATGGGCACGCGGGGTTTCGAGCTCACGCTGATGTCGCGCTGCAGCGGCGGCGATGATCCACTCCTCGGGCGTGAGGTTTTCACAAAACTCAGCCACACGCGGCGGGCCAAGGCGTTGCGGAGGAAAGGCGAGCACGCGCAAACGCAGGCGGAGATCACCTCGCACGACTTCGAGTATATCGCCCGCGCGCAGATCACGCGCTGCTTTGATGGCCTGACTTCCGAGAGTGACATTCCCTTTCGCACATGCCTGGGTAGCGAGGCTGCGCGTCTTGAAAACACGGATGTGGTGCAGCCATTTGTCGGCGCGCTGGGTCTCGGGAGCGGAGGTCATGATCGTGACATCCGAGGCATACTTGTTTCCGCCAGAAGGATCAAATGCGGACTCGCGACTGGCCAGGAATCAAAACCAGGTCGTGTAGCCAAGAGTCTTCAGCAAGGTGCGCAGGCTGAGCACGATGACCAAGCTTCCCACGACGACCATCATCGGGCGATGGGGCAGTCTTTTCGTCAAATAAGCTCCAAAGGGCGCTGCGATGACTCCGCCAGTCGCCAGTCCGGCGATGACCTGCCAGTGGCCGAGGCCGATGCTCATGAAAAAGGTGATGGAGGCAGACAGCGTGACAAAGAACTCCACGGCATTCACGCTGCCCACAGCTTCACGGACCGAGTTGCCGCGAACGATCAGATTAGTCGCGACGATGGGGCCCCAGCCGCCTCCGCCCACGGCATCCAAAAAGGAGCCGACAAGTGCCAGCGGGGTCAGCTTCGTCGTCACCTCACGCGGAGGGAAAGGCATGAAAGCCTTCACGATGATGACCAATCCCATGATCATGAGATAGCCGGAGATGTAGGGCTTGATGAACTCGCCATCGAAGGAACTCAGCACATACGCACCCACTGCCGCACCGATGATGCCTGGGATGAGAAGCCTGCGAAAAAGATCACGGCTGATATTTCCAAAGGCGTGATGCGAAATCGCCGAGGCACCTGTGGTGAAACATTCCGCCGCGTGAACGGTGCTGCTCACGATGGCCGGAGGCACCCCGAATCCCATCAGCAAGCTCGACGCTGAGATGCCATACGCCATCCCCAGCGCGCCATCGATGAGCTGCGCCACGAAACCGGCGATGATGTAGATGTAGATGTCGTGATCCATGAAAATGTCCCTCGCCAAGGAGCAGGGGCGCGATCAGTCGGCGAGAGAAAGGAAAGCGCAAGTTAAAACTATACTATTCCGGTGGGCTTTATCTAGTGTTTGCCTTAACACCCCAAGACACGCTATCCCGTTCACATTCACCATGATTCGCTCCATTTTCCTCACCGTCTTCTTCTCCCTGACTTCTCAAGTCATCGCCAAGGAGGCACCGCCAAACATCATCCTCATGCTCATCGACGACATGGGCTGGACGGATCTCGGCTGCTACGGCAGCAAATATTACGAGACCCCGCACATCGACCAACTCGCGAAAGCTGGCATGAAATTCACCCAGGCCTACTCCGCCTGCACCGTCTGCTCACCCACCCGCGCGGCGGTGCTCACGGGCAAATCCCCTGCCCGGCTGCACATCACCGACTGGATCGCCGGACATGACCGCCCCCACGCGCGACTAAAAATCCCCGACTGGACCAAACACCTGCCTTTGGAGGAAGAAACGCTGGCTGAGCGACTCAAGACACGCGGCTACGCGACTGCCAGCATCGGCAAATGGCACCTCGGCGGCCCGGAATTCTATCCCCAGCAACATGGCTTCGACACCAACATCGGCGGCAGCGACCGCGGCCAGCCGCCCAGCTACTTCTCCCCCTACGGCATCGATACCCTGAAGGACGGCCCGAAGGACGAATTCCTCACCGATCGCCTCACCAGCGAGGCCATCGGCTTCATTGAGCGAAACAAAGCGGCCCCTTTCTTCATCTACCTCCCTCATTTCGCCGTCCACACCCCCATTATGGGCAAGCCCGAGGTCATCGCCAAATATCAGGCCAAGCGCGGCGGCGGCGGTCATGCGAACCCCGTCTATGCTGCCCTCGTCGAAAGCGTGGATGACAGTGTCGGCCGCCTGCGCGCCACGTTGGAAAAGGAAGGCCTGTGGGAGAACACCATCTTCATCTTCACCAGCGACAACGGCGGCCTGAGCCACCTCGTCAGCGCCAAAGGCTGGTCACGCGGCCCCACGGACAACAGCCCCTCCCGCCTCGGCAAAGGCAGCGCCTACGATGGCGGCGTCCACATCCCGCTCATCGTCACCTGGCCGGGAAAAATCAATCCCGGCAGCGAGAGTGATGTCCCCGTCATCAGCTACGACCACGTCCCCACCCTACTCGAAGCCACCAGCACCAAGCTCAAAGAAGGCCAGCTCATCGACGGCGAATCTCTGATGCCCATCCTCACCGAACAAGGCCATCTCAAGCGCGACGCCATCTACTGGCACTACCCGCACTACCACCCCGGCAGCGCCACGCCCTACTCCGCCATCAAAGAGGGCGACTGGAAGCTCATCGAGCACCTCGAAACCGGCAAAGTCGAACTCTTCAACCACCGCCGCGACCCCGGCGAGATGCAGGACATGGCCGACATCGACACCGACATCGCCCAGCGTCTAACCGAGAAACTACACGCCTGGAAAAAGGAAGTCGGTGCCCAGGAGCCTACCCAAAATGAGGATTATGATCCAGAGATGGCCTGGCAAGGTGCGGCGAAGAAAGGGAAGCGGTAAGTTTTATTCATCCAGCGCATTCCACCCATCATTCCCCCAAGACCCAGCTTATCTCGCCTATGACACATCTACTCAACTTGTGCATTTTTACTGGGACGGGCTCGACTTGACTCGAATTCTATTCGTAAAAGGCAGATGCCATCGGCTTCTCTCGCGGTGAGGATGCCACCTCACCCATCCTCTGTCGCATCGCGTGCCTGTGGCTGCGTAAATTTACACCAGCCGGGTCTGGATCTCCCGCAGCACGCCTGCGCAGCCGTCTTCGAGAAGGTCGAGCACCTGCTCAAAGCCCTGCTCACCACCGTAGTAGGGATCTGGCACTTCCTTTTCATCGTGCTCGGTGCAGAACTCGCAGAAGAGACGCACTTTCTGTTGATTCACACCTTGGGGATTGATGGCGCGGATGTCGCGCAGGTTTTGCTCGTCCATGACGAGGACGAGATCAAACTCCGTCAGATCCTGCGGCATGACCTGCCGGGCGAGGCTGGTGAGGTCCAACCCGCGTGAGATGGCGGCCTTTCTCATGCGCTCATCCGCATGCTTTCCCGTGTGCCAGCCGGCGGTGCCTGCGGAGTCGATGTGGATGCGGCCCTGCAATCCAGCCTCTTTGACCAGATGACTCATCACCCCTTCCGCCGCAGGTGAGCGGCAGATGTTTCCGAGACAGACAAAGAGCAGTTTGAAGTCGGGCATGCGAGTTTAAAGCGTGAAACAGTCAAGTGGCAGGGCAGGGTTTAGCCTCGGGCTTCCTTGGATGCAATGATTGCCAATCCGGCATTGTCTCTGCTTGTGTCCCGACTATCAGACTCGTCTCCATGCCTGCACTCCCCACTCCCCAAGCTGTTGCCCGACTCGTCCTCGCCTCTGTCATGGTCTGCCTCGGAGCGAGCTGTGTAAATACCACCCCCTACTACAGCGGGCAAAGTCCGGGCGGTGGCTACTATGTGGGAATGTCCACCCCGCGCTGGGAGTTTGCCCCCTTCGGTCTGGTGAAGCGGAAGGAGTCGGACATCACCAAGAAAAAGAATCCCTGGCAGGGCGACGGCTCCTTCTGGAAAGGCGATGAGGCCACTGGCAAGCCGCGCATCCACATCATTATCAGCGAGCAGATGGCCTATTACTACAAAGGTGACACGCTGGTCGGTGCCTCGCCTATTTGCACCGGCAGTGAGGAGTTCCCCACACCGAAGGGCAGCTTCCGAGTCCTGGACAAGGACGACGACCATTATTCCTCCATCTACGGCGACTACATCGACAGCGATAAAAACATCATCGCCACCCAGATCGACAACCGCAAAGACCCACGCCCGCCGGGCACGAAGTTTGATGGCGCGAAGATGCACTGGTTCATGCGTGTCACGGGTGCCGTCGGCATGCATGAGGGCTACCTCCCCGGCTATGCCGACTCCCACGGCTGCATCCGCCTGCCCACGCACATGGCGAAGACCTTCTTTGAAAACACGCCCGTCGGCACGCCGGTGAAGATCACTGAGTAGTTCGAGTGCGGCGCAACTTTGACGCAGCGAGACACCTTGCCCGGCCAGCCATCACGGCTAAAGGAAAAGGCCATGTCATCCCTCGCAGACGACCTCATCTCCCTCCTCGGCCAGGATCGCGTGTCCGTCACGGACACCGATCTCGCCACGCACAGCACCGACAAATGGTTCGCCTCGAACCCGCCGCAGGTCGTCGTGCATGCGCAGTCCACGGAGGATGTCTCGAAGACGCTGCGCTACGCCAACGAGCATGGCATCCCCGTCACAGCCCAGGGTGCGAGAGTTGGTTATGTCGGCGGCGCCGTGCCATCGCGGGGCGGCATCGCGCTGTCCGTGTTCGGCATGAGCCGCATTCTCGAAATCAACACGGCGGATGGCGTCGCCGTCGTGGAGCCAGGCGTCATCACCGGCGACCTGCAAAAGGCCGTGCGCGATCTCGGCTGGTTTTACCCGCCTGACCCGGCCTCTTTAAAAGAATGCAGCCTCGGCGGAAACATCGCCACCAATGCGGGTGGACCACGCTGCCTGAAATACGGCGTCACGCGCCATTACGTCCTCGGTTTGGAGGCGGTGCTGGCGGATGGCAGCATCGTGAAGGCAGGCGGACGCTGTCACAAAAACAAGACCGGCTTCGACCTCGTCGGACTCATGGTCGGCAGTGAGGGCATGCTCGGGGTCGTCACGCAGGCCACGCTGCGTCTCATCCCGCATCCGCCCACGCGCGCCATGCTTTCCGCAGGCTTCCACACTTTTGCGCAGGCCGCGAATGCCGTGCAGCGCATCCTGAACTCCGGCTTCCTGCCCAGCGCCCTGGAGATTGCGGACAAATTCACCCTCCGCGCCGCCCGTGAGTATCTCGGCGAATCCGTCACTCCACAAGGCGATGCGCATCTCCTCGTGGAGATCGACGGCCACGAGCCCAGCGTGATAGGCGAGCTCTCCCTACTCGCGCAGCTCGTGCGTGATCTCGGCTGCATCGACCTCGAAGAAGCCATGGGCGAGGCTGCCTGCGAGCGCTTCTGGAAGCTGCGCCGCGAGTTCAGCTACAGCCTGCGGAACACCGGCCTCATCAAGCTCAACGAAGACATCGTCGTCCCACGCAGCAAGCTCGTCGATCTCGTCGATTTCGCCGAACGTCTGCAAAGCGAGCATGGCTTCCCCGTGGCCTGCTTCGGCCATGCGGGTGATGGCAATATCCACGTCAATATCATGGTCCCCACCATGGACGACCCTGCCATCCGCGAGCGTGCAGAGGTCGCCCTCGACCAGCTCTTCCGCCAGATCATCGCCTGGAATGGTGCCATCACCGGCGAGCATGGGGTCGGCATCGCTAAAAAGCGCTGGTGGCGCGAAGCCGTGCCCGACGCCACCCACGAAGCCCACCTTCGCGTGAAGGCCGCGCTCGATCCAAAAGGCATCCTGAATCCAGGGAAGTTCCTGGACTGAGTTGTCGGCATCATGCCCTCCTGGCCATCAAGCGCAGGAGGGACTCTACTCTGACCTAACTCAAAGGATCACGGCAGGATAACCGCCGGGGTGGCTTCGAGGTTCATGCGGTAGAACTTCGGCGCGCTGGTGGCGGGCGTTGGGTCTTCAATCTCGGCACTGCCGGCCACTGAGAACGTGAACGTGCCCAGGCGCGTCCACTCGTCGAGGTCGCTGCTGGTTTCCAGGTGGTAGTTCACTCCGGGACGCACATGGGTGAGGCTCAGTTTGATGCTGCCATTCGCGCTGCCTGCTCCGGCCACGCTCGGGGCGGTGTCCAGTCGCTCGCCTGCGTCCAATGGATCGGTGCCGGCGAG
>Ga0075152_10002124_pt1 | contig 14146 bp, 10 predicted proteins | sample JI61114C2DNA_FD_70964 | JGI IMG/M metagenome (GOLD analysis project Ga0075152, IMG submission 70964) | Wastewater effluent complex algal communities from Wisconsin, to seasonally profile nutrient transformation and Carbon sequestration -... | ecosystem: Engineered > WWTP > Effluent > Algae...
ATCGGCATGGAGATGGCCGAGCCGGACGCCGACTTCGACAAGCTGCTCACCGAGATGGGCGACCTGCAGGCCGTCCTGGAGCACCGCAACGCATGGGAGTTGGACTCGCTGCTGCAGCAGGCCATGGACGCCCTGCAGTGCCCGCCGCCGGAGACGCCGGTCAACATCCTGTCCGGCGGCGAGCGTCGCCGCGTCGCGCTGTGCAAGCTGCTGCTCGAGGCCCCCGACCTGCTGCTGCTCGACGAGCCCACGAACCACCTGGACGCCGAGAGCGTGAACTGGCTGGAGGGCCACCTCAAGACCTACCCCGGCGCGATCCTCGCCGTGACGCACGACCGGTACTTCCTCGACAACGTCGCGGAGTGGATCTGCGAGATCGACCGCACGAAGCTGCACCCGTACGAGGGCAACTACTCCACCTACCTGGAGACCAAGCGCGCCCGGCTCCAGATCGAGGGCAAGAAGGACGCCAAGCGCGCCAAGATCCTGGAGAAGGAGCTGGAGTGGGTGCGCGCCAACCCCAAGGCGCGCCAGGCCAAGAACCGGGCCCGCCTGGGCCGCTACGAGGAGCTGGCGGCCGAGGCCGAGCGGAACCGCGCGATCGATCCGGCCGAGATCAACATCCCGCCGGGCCCGCGCCTGGGCTCGGACGTGCTCGAGGCGTCCCACCTGTTCAAGGGCTTCGGCGACCGGCTGCTGATCGAGGACCTGTCGTTTACGCTGCCGCGCGCCGGCATCGTCGGCATCATCGGCCCGAACGGCGTCGGCAAGACCACGCTGTTCAAGATGGTCGTCGGCGAGGAGCAGCCTGACAAGGGCGAACTCAAGGTCGGCAAGACCGTGCAGTTCAGTTACGTCGACCAGGGACGCTCGGGCATCGACCCCAGCAAGAACGTCTGGGAGGTCGTCTCCGACGGGCTCGACTTCATCAAGGTGGCCAACTTCGAGATGGCGTCGCGGGCCTACGTGGCGTCGTTCGGGTTCAAGGGTCCGGACCAGCAGAAGCTGGCCGGCGTCCTGTCGGGCGGCGAGCGCAACCGCCTCAACCTGGCGCTGACGCTCAAGCAGGGCGGCAACGTGCTGCTCCTGGACGAGCCGACCAACGACCTGGACGTCGAGACGTTGCAGTCGCTGGAGGACGCGCTCCTGGAGTACCCGGGCTGCGCCGTGGTGATCTCCCACGATCGCTGGTTCCTGGACCGCGTCGCGACCCACATCCTCGCCTGGGAGGGCACCGACGCCGACGACGCCGTGTGGTTCTGGTTCGAGGGCAACTTCGCCGACTACGAGGAGCACAAGATCGCCCGGCTCGGTGCCGAGGCCGCGCGCCCGCACGCGTCCAAGCACCGCCGCCTCACGCGAGGCTGACCGGGCCTTAACAAGAAGTCCGGACGCCCACGCACCCAGGTGCGTGGGCGTCCTTCTTGGTGGGCTCAGACGGCTCGCACGGGCTGCTGCAACTCGATGACCCAGTCGCCGCTGGGATCGGTCGGCGGCTCCGTCATCGTGAGCTCACGGCAGGGACCTGACGGCTCGTAACCCTGCTCCGACCACCACCGCGCCAGTTCCTGCCAGCCTTGACCGACTCCGGAGATGGGGCCGACGTAGGTGGTCGCCACGGCGAGTGGCTCGGCAGGCAGTTCGACGATGTCGAACTCCTCTCGTGCGTCACCGGCATAGGGCCAGGCCGCGTGCGCGGTCATGCCGTCCCCTTCGGCATCCTGGGCGTACCAGCACACAGAAGGGCCGGCCAGGGTCCCCGTCGACGCGAGCGCCGGCACCAGCAGGCCCACCACGTCGTAGTGACGCAGCATGCGCACGGACACCTGTCCGAGCCGGGCGAAGTCTCCGATCTTCAACATGACTCAGTTCTCCCACCTCACACCGTGTGAGGGTCAAGCATGCCGCCGGTCTCAGCCAATCTTGACGTGGTTGAGCACGGTTCGAGCGTCGGTGCTGTTGTAGACCCGCAGCAACAGATCGACGCCGTCGCCGACGCCCATGAAGTCCTGAACCGACACCCGGGTCTTGTCGGAGCGACCGGGCAGGTCGAGGTCGATCGGCGACCAGGTGGCGCCGTCCTTCGACGTCCAACCCTTCAGGCTTCGATCGCTGTCCTGGCCCTGCACGATGACGAACGTGCCATGGGCCACCGCGAGCAGCAGCGGCTGTGCTTTGGCCTCCGGGCCGAGGGGCTGACGCGTCCAGGTCTTCCCGGCGTCGGTCGACGTCCAGACCATGCCGGTTGACTCAGTCGCGCCCTCCTTCATGCCGGAGCCGATCGCCACGACGGTGTCGCCGCCCGAGGCGTGGACGGCGCTGGCCGACGAGGAGGTCAGCCCGTCGACCGGTAGGTCGGCCAGCTTCCACTTCTCCAGGTCCGAGCTGAGCCAGAACGCGGCGTGCGAGACGTCGTCGACGTAGCGCCGGCCGACGCTGACCGCGCCGGTCTTCAGCTCGGCGACGGCGGCCATCTCCCGGCCGTTCTTGTACAAACCCAGGAGGTCGGTCAGGGGATCGCTGTCGCCGTAGTCATCGCCGGTCCGCTCGATCGACGTACCGCTCCCCTGTGCCCAATGGACGCCATCGGTGCTCGTGAAGACGAGGGCCGACGTCCGGGCGCTACCGTTCGTCGTTCGGTCACCCACGGCGAGCCACCGGTCGTGTGCCCAGATGACGTCTGAGATCGATGACGAGTGATACGTCGTCACGACATTGAACTCGTTGGGTGCGCTGATCGTGAAGTTCTTGCCGTCGGCCGTGAAGCGGGTCTGAGCATTGCCTCGGCCGTCGGTGTCGAAGGAGCCCCATACGACGCTGCCCCCGGGACCTGTCACCGCCCCGGACAGGCTGTTCGCGGGCGCGTCCCCGAGCACCAGGGCTGGCCCGTATGTGCCGTCCGACTTCCGCGGCCAAGCGACCGTGAGCCCTTGCGCCGTGCCATAGGCCGCAGCGGCCGTGAGGATCGAGGGGCGGACCGACGGCTGGGCGGACGCCGGGGGTGCGATGTCGACCTTGGCGAAGGTTCGACCGCCGTCGATCGAGCGCCACAGCTGCCCCTCATTCGGGGTGCCGTCCACGGACACGGCGAGCAGCACCGTGGAGTCCCCGGTGAATAGGGAGTCCTGGTGCGTGACCTTGTCGGACTCCACCGGAAGGGTGGCGGCCGACCATGCTGAGCCGTCCCCCACCTGGACTGACATACCTCCCCTGCGTGAGTCCAGGTCCTCCAGCACGACAACCTCGCCTTGGGCCGTGTGCCCGAGCGCATTGACAGTCACTCGGTCGCCGGCGCGGGCCGGGGCCACCTCGAACGCCCACTCGGCACCGTCGACTGATGTAGCGATCCATGGGCGGCAGTTGCCATCCGCCACCGAGAACGACCCACCGATGAGGAAGCCCGAGTCGGTGGCCTCGACGGCAGTCGCCTCCGTGATGTGCTTCGTGCTGTCCGCCGGCTCGGCAACTGGGACCGGTTGCCACGTCGTGCCGCCATCAGCGGACCGCTCCAGCAGAGTGGTCGCGGTGATTCCTTCGGTCTCATGGACGGCCGCGCCTCCGGCCGACACGGTCGCACCCCGCGTCGCGACCCTCTCGAAGAGCCCCTTCGTTTCGAGGACGAGCTGCTCGCTCCAGTTGATACCGTCCTGGCTGCGCCAGATGATCGGGTTGCCCTCCCCCACCTTGTTGGAACCCTTCGCCCCCACCAGGATGAAGCCGGCCTCGGCGGAAGCCGCGCCAGCCGTGATCCGGACGTCCTTGGTCGGGATGCCGACGAGGTCAGAGCGGGACCAGGACTTCCCGTCCGAGCTCTGCCAGGCATACAGGTGGTCCTCGACGCTCGCGAGGCCCCACCACTCGGTCTTCCCGTCCTTCGTGCGGGCCGTCAGGAGGCCGACACTCTCCCCGGGAATCATACGAGCGGCCGCATCGCCGGTCGGCGCACCCCGGTTCCAGCTGGCGCCCTGGTCGTCGGAGTACAGGAACTGAGCCGCGTCCTGGGAACCCAGCACGGTTCCCGTCATGACAATCCGCTTTCCGTCGGTCGCCAGCGACCGGAGCGTCTGGGTCACCCCCGGCGGCTTGTCGGGCAGTGACGCGAACTGTGCTGCCGGGATCTCTGGTTGGAGGAACGGCAGCCGGACGCCGCTGCAACCGGCCAGGGCATGGAGAGTGGCGAGGATGAGGACGATGCGCAGGCGACCTGCGCGCTGGGGGTGGTAGCGCATGGCGTCAAGCCTGCACCGGATCGACGCCAGGCGCGACCTTATCCACAGGACGAATCACCCCACGGCCACGGTGTCGAACTGGTCGGCCACCGGCTCGTACTCCTCCGTCGGCTCGTCGCTGGCCGACTCCGGCTCGTCGATCGGGTCGGCCGGCGGACGCACCACCGACAGCGGGCGGGTGTCGTCGGCCGGACGCGGCTCGGCGCGGTCGGCGTCCTCCGGCGCGGGCAGCGGCACGTTCCGGGTGAACCGGGTGCGCCCGCGGGTGAGGTCGTGGCCGACGGCGTCCGCCACCATGACGATCCGCGAGTGGAGCTGGCCGTTGGCGTCCGGCCACTCGTCGGTGCGCAGGCGTCCGGTGACGATGACCGGGTCGCCCTTGTCGAGGCTCCCCCGCACGCCGTCGGCCAGCAGCCCCCACGTCTCGACGGTGATCCAGGTCGTTCCGGCGTCCGTCCAGACGCCGTCGGCGCGCCGCATGCGGCGGGTGCTCCCCAGCCGGAACTCGGCGCGAGCCCACTTGCGCCCGTTGCTCTCGCCCGACTTGAAGCCCACTCCGGAGCCCAAGTTGCCGGTGATCGTCGCGTTGCAGTCCATGTCCACTCCTTCAATCGGGATTTGTCGCCCCACACAATGGGCAACGACCCCCGATTTCTGTCACGAGTGGCGAAATCTGTGGATAACTTTTCGCCTGCGGGCGCTCACGCGGCCCGACGGACGGCGTCCCTGGCCCTGGCGAGCCGGTTGAGTTCGGCCTGCACGGGGTCGAGCACATCCGACTTCGTGACCCGCCCGATCCGCTCCATGAGGATGCCGCGGGCCGCCCGCGCCTTCAGCCGCGCGCCGAGTTCGACGCCGATGCGGCTGAGACCGGCGACCAGCAGGCCGCCGCCGACCCCCACGAGCAGCAGGAACGTCGGCATGGGGAGCCACGGCAGCGGCGTGAAGTAGACGTGCGGCAGCGCGATCGGCAACTGGAAGAACAACAGGACGATCGGCAGCCCCAGCCACGCCAGGCCGGCGAGCGCGGTCGCGAACAGCAGCCACTGCAGCACGTCGACCGCCCACCACCAGCCGGTGCCGCTGCGCAGGCTGAGGTCCGCCGACGCGATCGCCCCGTCGAGCCGGTCGGCCAGCAGCCGGTCGCCGCCGCGGGCGGCGGCCCGGATCGCGTCCACCCAGCCCCTCGGCACCCCGACGGTGGCCTCGTCGGCGAGCCGGCGCAGGGCGGCGTCCATCGCGGCCTTCTGCACGGGCGACGCCTTCGGCAGCGACGTGCGCGCCGTCGTGTCGCCGGGGTCGTCGCTCTGCGCCCCGGGCAGCTGCAGCGTCGGGAACCCGACCTTGAGCATCTTCAGCGGGTCGGGCTTGAAGCGCTTGAGCCACTTCAGCACGGGCCAGCCGGTCGCGAGGGTGCCGCGGTAGCGCCACGCGTCGCGCACGCCGCGCTCCACGATCGGCACCCCGGCCGCCACGCCGAGCGCCTCGTTCAGTTCTTCCTCAACGCCCGCGTTGATCACCGGGATCCGCTCCGTGCCGAGCGTCGCGCCGAGGTCGTGGGCGCGCTCGGTGACGTCGGTCGAGTACCGCTTGGCCGTCATCGTCTTGTCGGCCACCACGCGCTCCAACAGGGCCCGGAGGTCCTTCACGCCCATCCCGGTGAGGGCCGACATGGCCATCACCGGCGTCGCCTTCAGGCCCTCGGAGTCGAGCAGTGCCCGAAGGTCGGTCATCGCCTTGGTGAGCTGCTCCGGCTGCAGGCGGTCGGCCTGGTTCAGGACGACGACCATCACGTCCGCGTACGGGGCCAGCGGCTTGAGGTAGCCGTCGTGGAGGGCGGCGTCCGCGTACTTCTGCGGGTCGACGACCCAGACGAGCATGTCGACGAGCGGGACCATCCGGTCCACCGTCATCCGGTGCTGCTTCTCGGTCGAGTCGTGGTCGGGCAGGTCGAGCAGGACGAGGTTCGTGAGCGGCCCGGCGGCGGACGGGATCAGGTTGCGCTTGGGCACGTCCAGCCAGTCGAGCAGCTTCGTCGGCAGTTCGGCCCCCCAGCAGCACGCCATCGGGTCCGACGTCGTGGGACGCTTCACGCCCGAAGTCGCCAGCTGCGTCCCGGTGACCGCGTTGAACGTCGCCGACTTGCCCGACCCCGTCGCCCCCGCGATCGCCACGACCGTGTGATCGCCCGAGATCGCGATCCGCTCCCCCGCACGCTTGACCACCGCGGACGCCGCCGCGACGACCTCGTCGGGCGACCGGCCGGTGCACGCCTCGACCGCCTCGCCGAGGGCCTGCATGCGCTGGGCCAGCGGCGCCTGCTGGCTAGCCATCGGCCCGCTCCACCCGGACGCCGGTGGGATCGTCGGCGTCCAGGACGGTGCCCTCGACAGCCTCGACCGTCGGGGCGGCGAAGCCCTTCGCCGGCTCCCCGAAACCCGTCGGCATGATGATGCCGCCGGCCCCGAGCCGCGGGACGCCGTCGCCCGAACCGCCCGTGCCCGCCGCCGCGCCGGGGGTTCCGGCCAGTGGCGCCGGCACCGGTTCGCTGGGCAGGACGGCCTGTTCGGCCTGGGCGGCCGCGAAGATCTCGGCCATCGTCGGGGACGCCGTCGCCGCCGGCACGGCGGTGGGCAACGCCGGCGCCACGGCGGGGCCGTCGATCCCCGGCATCGACGAGCCGATCGCGGGACGTTGTCCGCCGTCCAGGGCGGGCCCGTCGGCGCGCTCGGTGCGCAGGGCGGCGAGCGCGGCGTTCAGCCGATCGGCCCTGGCCGGGTCGATGCCGACGGCGTCCAGCGCCACGCGATAGCGGGCGAGCTCGGCCCTCATCAGGGCCTCCACGCGGGCGTCCAGGGCCTGCTTGGCGGTCTGGGCCATGCGGCGGACGCCGTCCTCGCCGAAGATGGCCTCGAGGAAGCGCTGGGCGAGCACGACGGTGCCGCCCGCGATGCCGACCTCGGCGCCCGTGATGCCCCCGGTGTTGAGGAACACGATCATCATCAGCGCCAGGCCCACGCCGTTCACGCCGAAGGCCATGATGCGCGCGCCGGTCTTCTTGTCGGCGCCCTCGACCGACACGAGGTCGAGCACGTCGCCCTGCCAGTCGCGGATCACCTTCGCGACCAGGGACGGGAAGTCCACCGACGCCCGCGACAGGTCGGCGCGCGTCCGCTGCAGAACCTGCCGACCGGCCGGGTTCGACATCCAGGCGTTCTCGACGCGCTCGGCGGCGGCGTCGCCCTCCTCGCGCATCAGGACCTCGAGCCCGGACTGAACCGCGACCTTGGCGTCCTCGGCCTTCTGCGCCTCGCCCTTGATGGCGGCGAAGATGCGGTCGCGCAGCCAGCCGATCTTCTGCTCGACGCCGCGCATGAACTCACCGGTGCCGACGAAGTCCTGCCAACGCGACAGCACCTCGCCGCGCAGCAGCGTGCCGTCGGCGGTCTGCACCGACACCGTCCGGGACGCCTCCGCGTACGACTTCTGGGCGTCCGACCACAGCAGGTCGGACGCCTCGGCCTGCCCGCGCAGCGCCTCGACCACGGCCGGCGTCCGCGCGGTGAGCGACCCGATCGCGCCGTCGAGGGTCTGCATGACGACGGCCTGCCGGCTCTGCTTGTCGACGGCCAGCGTGGCGAGCCAGTCGCGGATGGGCGCGACGGCGGCGTCCGGGAGGAGGCCGGCGGCGTCCGTCGTCGTCTCCGGGACGGCGAACAGCGGCGAGTTGCCGAGCCCACGCTCCATCATCAGCCGGCCGAGGTGCGCCGGCACGTCATGCATCGCCGCCGGCGGCACCCGCTGCAGCACCACCGCGACGGCGGCCGACCGCTCGGCGGCGGCCTGCAGGTACTCCCAGGGGACGGCGTCCGCGTAGCGCGCCGCCGTCGTCACGAACAGCCACAGGTCGGCGGCCGCCAAGAGCTGGGACGCCAGCGCGCGGTTCTCGGAGACGACCGAGTCGACGTCCGGGGCGTCCAGCAGCGCCAGCCCCTCGGGCAGCGAGGGCTCGGCGACGAGCTGGAGCGTCGAGGTGTCGTTCGCCTGTTGGAACGACCGGGCGAGCCCGGGCAGCACGCGGTCCGACTTGAAGAAGTCGAGGTCGGCCGGGTTGTGCACGAGGACTGGGCTGCGCGTCGTCGGGCGGATCACGCCCGGTCGCGACACGGTGCGCCCGATGAGCGAGTTGACCAGCGTCGACTTGCCGGCGCCCGTCGAGCCGCCGATCACGGCGAGCAGCGGGGCGTCCAGCGTGGCCAGCCGGGGCAGGATGTAGTCGTCGAGCTGGGCCACCATCTCGCGCGCGGCCTTGTCGGCCTCGGCGCTGCCGGGAAGGGCGATCGGCAGGCGGGCCTGGCCGAGGGAGTTGCGTAGCTGCGTCAACGAGTCCACGAGGCTGGCGGTGCTCATCGGCGTCGATCTCCTACGGACTGGGCGGCCCCCACCGCGGATCCACCGGTGAGTACGTCGGCGTCGATCCTACTGGCACGGGGGGCGTAGTGGCATGCGGGTTTGGCTGGGGCTGCAGCGCGCCGGCCGGCGTGCGCCGGCCCCTCAGGACGGGGATCCGATCGGCCCAGGCGCGCCAGTCGGGGAGGTTCAGCTTCATCCCGCGCGGGTCCACGACGGCCTCGCCGCGAACCGCCCGGATGTCGTCCAGGAGCTCGCGGGCGCGGCCGTTACCGGCGGCGTCCACCGTGCCGCGGACCTGGGCGTCCCGCAGGTAGGCCAACTCGGTCGCGGCGCGCTGTAGGCGCAGCGTCGCGGCGAGCGCTCGCCAGCCGTGTGTCGCCGACACCAGCGCCGCCCGGGCGCGCAGCCGCTCGCGCGACAGGGCGTAGGCGTCGGCGTCCGACAGCCAGCCCATCCGCACGAAGTCGGTCAGCCGGTCGTGCAGGCGGCGGCTCTCGACGGGGAGCTGCCGCACGATCCAGAACACGACGCCCAGCACCAGCGGCAGGACGAATGCGAAGTAGATGATGTACTGCTGCATCTCCGACTGCACGAACGTGGCCGCGGTGTTGAACGCCATGTGCAGCGCGGCGGCGCACAGGTAGCCGACCAGGGGTGCCAGGACGCGGACCAGCTTGCTGTGGGTGCGCACCGCAACCAGGACGCCGATCCCGGTCATCGTCGTGAACAGCGGGTGCCCGAACGCCAACCAGACACCGCGCAGCATCACGAGCTTGGCCACGGCCTGTTCGGGGTCGCCGGTCCCGATGGTGGAGGACGTGTAAACGATCGCCCGGGCGTAGTAGATGATGTTCTCGGTGAAGGCGAAACCGGCCGCCGACAAGCCCGCGAGGGCGATGCCGGAGACCTTTGAGACCAGCCGGTACCGGTAGGCCACGGCGATCAGGAAGAGCACGGACGCCTTGGTCGCCTCCTCGACGAACGGCGCCACGAAGATCGCCGCGCGCGCCCCCTGCGAGGGATCCACTCCGCCCCCCGTGATCTGCATCTCATGCGCGGCCCACGTGTTGATCTCGATGGACGCCGCCGTCGCCACCGCGCCGCCCCAGCCGAGCGCCAGCCACCAGAACAGCGGTCGCTGCGGGCGGAAGCGGTCGTACAGGACGTAGACGACCATCCAGAACACGAGCGTCGGGAAGGCCATCTTCGCGGCTTCCCGGACGGCCGACCAGTTCAGGCCCGGGACCTCACCGCCCTCCACCTTCACGGGCGCCGTGATGATCTGGTACTGGAACAGCAGGCAGCCGGCGTACAGCAGGGTGAAGACGACGAAGACCCACGTCCAGCGGTTCACCAGCAGGCGCTTGCCCAGCGGGCCCGACGACGCGCCGCGGGCGGGCGGCAGGCCGTTCTGCCTGCGCAGGTGCAGCGCGACGGGGTCGGACATGGGCTCAAGGGTAGCGGGGGACGCCGACGCCCGACCCGGGCCGGGCACGGGGTGCGCCGTCAGTCCGGGAAGACCGGCACCCACTCCCCCGTGGCGCCCCTCGCGACGACCGAGCCGCGGTGGAGGTCCGAGGGGTCGAGCAGGTTGCCGTTGATCGCGCCGAGGATGCCGCTGTAGCCGTGGTCGGCGCAGTACTGCTCCTCGTCGGGCGTGATCGGCAGGAGTTGCAGCATCTCCAGGACGCGGTCGCGCATCGGCTGCTGCCCGAAGCCCCAGCGGTTCTGGGTGACAAGCATGTGGGACGCCGACACCCCGGCCCCGATGGCGTCGATGCCGAACACCGGCCCGCCGGTGATGCCCTCGGGCACCGCCTGGCCGCCGTAGAGCTGCTGCAGGACGAACCGGATGCCGGGCATCGCCTCGGCCTCCTGGTCGGCGCGCACGATCATCGAGTACTCGACGTGGATCGGCACGGGCTCGCCGGACATGTTGTCGGCGAGGCGACCGTCGGCGTCCACGAACCGGCTGCCGGTCAGCGTGGCGAACGTCGTCAGGTCGGGCGACGGCGCGTGCCGGACGCGGATCAGCCGCGGCGGGACCTCGGCGCCCTCGATGCCGTCGACCGTGAGGATATGCACCAGCCACGGGCTCCAGGCGTCCCGGAAGAGGTACAGGATGAAGTCGTCGGACAACTCGCCGTCGGGCTTCGCCGACCTCGCCGCCAGGTCCTCCGGCGACCCGAGCGGGTAGGTGGGGGCTTCCTCGGCCGGGGCTGCGTCCGGGGTGGCGGCGTCAGGTTGGGTCTCGTCGGTCATGGTTGGGAATCGTAGTGGCGCCCCCGGCAGGACTCGAACCTGCGGCCAAGAGATTAGAAGGCTCCTGCTCTATCCGCTGAGCTACGGGGGCCAGGCGCTTCGATTGTAGGGCGTGGCCACCACCGGACCCATCCGGGCGGCGTGTCCGTCGCCATCACGACCGACACGCCGCCCGGATCAAGGCCATGGGACGCCGACCGGCACCACGGCGTCCGGGGAGTACCGTCGCGGGCGTGGCGGAGGAACGACTGACGCGGGACCAGTGGCGACGGCTGGCCGTGTCCGCGTACCTGCCGACCGGCGTCTCGATGATCGGGTACGGGGCGATCCTCCCGCTGCTCCCCCTGACCGCGCGGGCGCTGGGGGCATCCGTGGCCGAGGCGGCGCTGGTGGTCGCGGTGCTCGGCGTCGGCGGCCTGGTCGGCGTCCTGCCGGGCGGCGTCCTGGCCGATCGCCACGGCGAGAAGCGCGTCATCGTCGGGGCCTGCGTCGTGGACGCCGCCTGCCTGCTGACCGCCCACTTCGCGCCCAACGTCGGCGTCCTGATGCTGGCCGCCTTCGGCGCGGGCAACGCGAGCGCCGTGTTCGGGCTGGCCCGGCAGGGCTACCTGACGGTGGCGGTCCCGGCCGAGTTCCGGGCGCGGGCGCTGTCCACGCTCGGCGGGGTGTTCCGGATCGGGTCGTTCATCGGCCCGCTTGTCGGGGCCGCCGTCGTCGCCCTCGCGGACCTGCGGGCCGCCTACCTGCTCGCCACCGGCACCAGCCTCGCCGCGGCCCTCATCACGCTCTACCTACCCGATCTGCCCGCCGACAAGGCGATCTCGGCCGAGGAGGCGTCCGGGGTCTCCACCTGGTCGGTGCTGCGGGCGCATTCCCGCGTCTACCTCACCGTGGGCCTCGGGGCGGCCGCGTTGATGCTGGTGCGCGCGTCCCGAGACGGCCTCATCCCCCTCTGGTCGGACGCCGCCGGCCTCCACCCCGCCCAGACCAGCCTGATCTACGGGCTGAGCTCCGGCGTCGACATGCTGCTGTTCTACCTCGGCGGCTCGCTCATGGACCGCTTCGGACGCCGCTGGGTCACCCTGCCCGCGATGCTGATCATGGGCACCTGCTACGCCCTCCTGCCCCTGACGCACACCTTCGGCACGATCCTGCTCGTCGGGCTGGGGCTGGGCCTCGGGAACGGCATCTCGTCCGGGGTCGTGATGACCCTCGGGTCGGACGCCGCCCCGCGCGTCGGGCTGTCGCGGTTCCTGGCCGGGTGGCGGCTGACGGCCGGACTCGGGCAGGCAGCCGGGCCGCTGCTGATCACCGCCATCGCGGCGGTGGCGCCCCTGGCGGCCGCCTGCTTCGCGGTGGCCGCGGCCAGCTGGGTCGGCGGGTTCTGGCTCTGGCACTGGGCGGCGCCGCACCGGCGTGCGGCGTCGGCCGTGGCCGATAGCGAGGCCGCACCGGCGGCGTCCGACTGACGCGGAGGCGACGACTCAGTCGTCGACGGCGTCGCGACCGCGGCGGACGATCAGCGGATCCGGCTCGTAGACGACCGAGTGGTCCTTGCCCTCGTAGTCGAACTGGTAGAGGAACGCGCGCATGGCGTTGATGCGGGCCCGCTTCTTATCGTTGCTGCGGATGGTGATCCACGGCGCGTAGTTCTTGTCGGTGCCCTTGAGCATGGCCGTCTTGGCCGCCGTGTAGTCCTCCCAGCGGTCGAGCGACTCGAGATCCATCGGCGACAGCTTCCAGCGCCGGACGGGGTCGATCTGCCGGATGGCGAACCGCGTCCGCTGCTCGCGCTGCGTCACGGAGAACCAGAACTTGGTCAGGTGCGTCCCGGACTCGATGATCATCTTCTCGAAGGCGGGTGTCTGTGCCATGAAGAGCGCGTACTGCTCGGGGGTGCAGAAGCCCATGACCCGCTCAACGCCCGCGCGGTTGTACCAGGACCGGTCGAACAGCACCATCTCGCCGGAGGTCGGGAAGTGCTGGATGTAGCGCTGGTAGTACCACTGGCCGGCCTCGGTCTCGGTCGGCTTGTTCAGCGCCACGACGCGCGCCGCCCGCGGGTTGAGGTGCTCGGTGAAGCGCTTGATCGTGCCGCCCTTACCAGCGGCGTCCCGGCCCTCGAAGAGCAGGATGTGCCGGACGCCGTTGTCCTGGCCCCAGTACTGGAGCTTCAACAACTCGATCTGCAGCTGGTACTTCTCGTCCTCGTACTCGTCGCGGTGCATCAGCTCGTCGTAGGGGTAGTCCTGGCGCCACGTCTCGACCGCGCGGCCGCCCGGATCGATGAGCTCAGGGTCGGCGCCCTGGGAGTCGCCCACCGTGTAGCCCTCGTTGACCAGGTGGTCGATGAACTCGCGCAAGTTCTGCCGTTGGCCGGGGGCTTCGTCGAGCAGTTCGCTGAGGTCGTGCGAGTCGACCATGGTCCCCTCCTGGCTGGCGTCGGTGAGCAACCACCCTAGTGCTTGTGGTGAGCGTGTCCAGGGTGTCGGACGCCGCGCCGTAGAGTTCGGTTCGTGAACGACAAGCTGGTGTGGATCGACTGCGAGATGACCGGGCTGAACCTGGAGACCGACGCGCTGGTCGAGGTGGCCGCGCTCGTCACCGACGGGGAGTTGAACGTGCTCGGCGAGGGCGTCGACATCGTCATCAAGCCGTCGGACGAGGCGCTCGCCGCCATGGGCGACTTCGTGCGGGCGATGCACACCAAGTCGGGGCTGCTGGACGCCCTGGCCGACGGCGTCACCGTGGCCGAGGCCGAGAAGGCCGTGCTCGACTACGTGCAGCAGTACGTGAACGGCCCCCGGCAGGCACCGCTGGCCGGCAACACCATCGGGACGGACCGGATGTTCCTGGCCCGCGACATGCCCGGGCTCGAGGGGTTCGTCCACTACCGCAACGTCGACGTCTCGTCGGTCAAGGAGCTGGCCCGGCGCTGGTACCCGCGGGCGTTCTTCAGCTCCCCCAAGAAGTCGGGCGGGCACCGTGCGCTGGCCGACATCCGCGAGTCGATCGAGGAGCTGCGCTACTACCGCGAGGCCGTGTTCGTGCCGAAGCCCGGGCTGTCGGGCTCCGAGCTGGCGGTGATCGCCGCCCGGCACGGCGGGGCGCTGTCGAGCGGCCCAGCCGTGGACGCGTCCCTGTGAAGCCGGCGGCGTCCGACGATTCGCCTTGCCTCATGTCAAGATGTCCGCTTCGTTTGATCGCGTGCCTCACGTGAAATGTCCGCGTCGGGGCGGGTG
>Ga0075152_10002128_pt1 | contig 14143 bp, 10 predicted proteins | sample JI61114C2DNA_FD_70964 | JGI IMG/M metagenome (GOLD analysis project Ga0075152, IMG submission 70964) | Wastewater effluent complex algal communities from Wisconsin, to seasonally profile nutrient transformation and Carbon sequestration -... | ecosystem: Engineered > WWTP > Effluent > Algae...
CCGGTAAACCAAGGCTCAAGAAACGCAGTGAGCTTGGGTGAAAGGTTGTGGTCGACCAAGAACTTCACGCCGCTGGCGGAATCATGTGTAACCTGCGCTCACGGTCCGAGGCGAAAGCCAGCGACGCCCGGATATCTTCTTCTGTCAAATAAGGAAAGTCCTCAAGGATCTCCGGAATGGACATGCCGCCGGCGAGGTATTCAAGGATGTCCCCAACGGTGATGCGCATGCCCCTGATGCAGGGCTTTCCGCTCCGAATTGCGGGGTCCACAGTGATGATCTTTGAATAGTTCATGTTGGTTCGACCAAAGATAGTCAAAGACCAAGAATCCGCTGGATCCCGAAAAACTAACCCCGCAACTCCCCCGGTATCAAACAAACCGGAATTGCCCGCCACTTGTGCGCATTCGCATTGTGCAACCGGTCGTAGATCTTCAGCACTTCACGCTGCCGTTCGGTGAGCGCATCCGCGTTCACGGAAGTCTTCGCATCGCGCAACGTCATGGCCCATTCCAGTTCCGGATAGCTGGCGCCTAATTGGTCCTCGTCGCTGCGATCGTCGCCGAAGAGGCCGTCGGTGGGCTTGGCCTGCTGAATGCTTTCGATGATGCCGAGCGCTTTTGCCAAGGCGAAAACTTCCGTCTTCGTAAGGTCCGCGATCGGCGAAAGATCCACGCCGCCGTCGCCGTACTTGGTGTAGAAGCCCACGCCGAAATCTTCCACTTTGTTACCCGTGCCCGCCACGAGGAACCGCTTGATGCCCGCGAGGTAATACAGCGTGGTCATGCGCAAACGTGCGCGTGTGTTCGCAAGCGCGAGGGCGCGGGTGGCATCATCCCCGTGTGCGGGAAGTTCCTTCACCAGCGCATCAAAGACGGGTGTGAGCTCCACGCGTTCCGTGGAAACACCTGCATACTTTTCGCGCAGCCACGCGATATGCTCTTGCCCGCGCTGCACTTGGCTTTCCGCCTGATGGATCGGCATTTCCACGCAGAGCAATGGCAAGCCCGTGCGCGCGCAAAGCGTGCTGGTTACCGCGCTGTCAATGCCGCCGCTGATGCCGATGACGAAGCCGCGCTGCTTGTTGGCCGTGCAATATTCGCGCAGCCAGTCCGTGATGTGCTCAATTGTGCGTTCCGTGTTCAGCATGCCTACAAAGGAAAGCCCCGCTCCGCATATAGTTGCAGCAGCGGGGCTTTTGGAAATTCTTTAGCCTAGAAGAACACGCCAAGGGAAAGCTCCAGGTAATTCTGTTTCGCTTTCAGTTCCTTTTCTTGGCCGTCCACGGTGGTTTTTTGGTCCTTGAGGATGTTGGTGAAACCGTTGTTCCACGTAATGCCCAACATCGCCGAGGTGTTGCCGCTGAAGTTGTACTCCAAGCCGCCACCCACGATCAAGGATGCTTTGAAAAGAGCCGTGTTGGACAGGATGTCCTCATCGGTGTAGCGCACGATCTTCCCCGTGGAGTCAAACCCGTCATAATCCGACTTGGCTGCAATGTTGAACGCAGTACCAAATCCGATCTGCCCGAAGTAGGTCATGTAGCCGATCTCGTTGGTCATCAGCTTCATGGTAATGGGCACCTCAATGTATTGGTATCGCGTTTCAGTGCTCAGGTTCTGGCCCAATGCCGGATAAGTGGTCTTGCCGCCCACGTTGTTCAAGAACAGCCCGGTGCTGAATGCATAGTTACGATTGTCGCCCAGCACGAAATCGCCCATTAAACCGAAGGTGAAGCCCAGTTTGGCACCGTCGCTCTTCAGTTCCTTGGTATCCGGCTTGATGAAGCCGAAGTTCGGTGCCACCTTGATGCCGAAGCGGAAGGACTTTTGGTCCTGCGCTTGCAGGCTGGTGACAGCCAGTACGAGAATAGCGAGAATTGCGGAGACCTTCTTCATAGGTTTGCAGCTTGTTAGGTGCCAAAGGTATGTCCATCCGCCACTTCATCGTCTCCTTGTCCGCAGCCGCTGCATTTTTTCTTTCCGGTTGCGGGGATCAGGCAAAACGGGAAACCCATGGAACCTTGCCGGACGTGGGCCTGAAGATCGAACGCCTGGATCTGGACCTCTTCCGCAGCGTGGATGACACTTCCGGCAATTTCAACCTGCGGCTCTATGCCAAGTACGGCGAATTCTACCGGCTCTACGTGGAGCGCGTGCTGCAGGCCGCCCCGTTCGACGACCCGCGCTTGCCCTTGGCGCTCGGGCGCTTCGTACACGATCCCGACTGGGCACACGTGCAGCAAACGGCGGACAGCGTGCTGGGCGACATGGCCGCGCAGGAAGCCGATTTCAATACGGCATTTTCACGGCTGAAGGCGGCTTTCCCCGACAGCCTAACGCCGCGCGTCATCGCCTTCAATTCAGGCTTCAACTACGGCGTGCTGCCCACGGACAGCGTGCTGGGCTTCGGCGTGGAATGGTTCGTGGGCAAGGACAGCCCCGTGGTGCAATACCTCTCCCCTGACGTTTTTCCGCAGTACCGCAAGGACCGTATGCGCCCCGAAATGCTCGCGCCCAGCGTGGTGAAGGGCTGGCTGCAAGTACACTACACCCGTGATGTGCGTGGCGAGGACCTGCTCACCAACTTCATCGTGATCGGCAAAGTGATGGCACTGCTGGACTACCTGCTTCCCCAGACCGACGCCACCCTGAAATTCGCGTTCAGCCCGCAGCAACTCAAATGGTGCGAGGACCATGAATTCAACATTTGGAAGGAGGTGGTGGCGAAGGAACTGGTGTATACGAAGGACCCCAAAGAGATCGACCGTTTCATGAACGACGGACCCTTTACGCCGGGCTTGCCGCGCGAAAGCCCCGGCCACCTCGGCGAATGGATCGGGTACCGCTTGGTGCAGAGCTACATGAAGGCAAATCCCGATGTCTCCTTTGCACAACTCTTCGCCATGCGCGACCCGCAGGCGATCTTGAAAACTTACAAGCCTAGGTAAATCGTGACCGGTCCGGATCAGCGTTCAACAATAACGATCTGCGCCACCTGCGCTCCACAACCCAATTCGCATGAACGAATCAGCCATCACCATCAACCTTCAACTGGACGAGAACCACGTGCCCGAAAACATTGCATGGAACGCCGAAGGCGGAGCCGGTAATGGCGTGGGCAAGGCCATGTTGCTGAGCTTTTGGGATGCCGACGAGCTCAATACCATGCGCATCGACCTGTGGACGAAGGAGATGACCACCGAAGAAATGAAGGCCTTCTTCCACCAGAACATCCTCACTTTGGCGGACACCTTCGAGCGCGCCACGAACGAGGATAAAATGGCCGCGCAAATGCGCGATTTCGCTGCCTATTTCGCCGAGCACATGTTGCCGGATCTGAAGAAAAAGTAGTTGTCAACACTGCCGACTGCAGCTGCCAACTGCCTTCTGGCATTTACGAGCCCCACCGCGAATTCACGTCCGTGATGAACGCTAGCACTTCATCGCGGCCCTTGCCGTTTTCCGAGGAGGTGATGATGAGGTGCGGCAACGTTTCCCAGTTCTTCTTCAGCGCCCGCTTGAACTGCGCGATGTTGCTTACGATGGACGGTTGTTTCAGCTTGTCGCTTTTGGTGAAGACGATCACGAAAGGGATGCTTTCCCCACCGAGCCATTGGATCATGTCCAAGTCGCTTTGCTGAGGGGCGATGCGTACATCCACCAGCACGAAAACGCATTGCAGGCTTTCACGTTCGCGCAAATAGGTGCGGATCATCACTTCCCACAACGCGCGTTCGTCCTTGCTTGCCTTGGCGAAACCGTAGCCCGGCAAGTCGGCCAGCATCCACGCTTGTCCTTTGCCTTTGTACGCTTCCACGCGGAAGTGCTCCACGTTGCGCGTGCGGCCGGGCGTGTTGCTTACCCGCGCCAGCCGGTGGATGCCCACCAGCATGTTGATCAACGAGCTCTTGCCCACATTGCTGCGCCCAATGAAGGCGTACTCCGGCAACGTGGCCTTGGGCCAATGCTTGGCTTCGCGGCCGCTGCCCAGATGTTCCGCCTTCAAATTTTCCATGGATCGGATAGGCCACGTAATGCTTGGCCCGTTCGCTTGCCGCGCAAAGGTGCAACCATATCAAGCGTTTGCACGCATCGGCAAGCCTGTGCCTCTTGCGGAACTTTCCGGAACGGTTCTTGTGCGAAAGCCGAAAACCCCTAAAAACACACTTCATGAGCAATACCGAGATGATCATAGCCCGCGGCAAAGAAATCCTGCTCACTTATGGCCCCCGCTTCTTGGGTGCCGTCGTTGCGCTAGTCATCGGCCTTTGGGTGATCCGCATGATCCTCTCGACCATGGGCCGCGTGATGCAGAAGCGCCACGTGGATCCCGACCTCGTGCCTTTCCTGCGCGGCATCATCGGCGCAGTGCTCCGTGTGGGCCTCGTCATCAGCGTGATCCAGATGATCGGCATCGAAACCACCAGCTTCATCGCCGTGCTCGGCGCGGCGGGACTGGCCATCGGCATGGCACTGAGCGGCACGCTGCAAAATTTCGCCGGTGGGGTGATGCTCCTTCTCTTCAAGCCTTTCAAGGTCGGCGACCTGGTGGAAATGCAAGGGCATTTGGGCACCGTTCATAGCATCCAGATCTTCAATACCGTGCTGAAAACGCCCGACAACAAAACCGTGATCCTCCCCAATTCCCCGGTGAGCACCGGCCCCATCGTGAACTTCAGCACTGAAGCCAACCGCCGCGTGGACATGAGCTTCGGCATCGGTTACGGGGACGACATCGATGCCGCAAAGCTCGCCTTGCACGAGATCCTCCAAAAAGACGATCGCATCCTGAAAGAACCCGCACCGCTGATCGTGGTGGGTGAACTGGCAGACAGCTCCGTGAACCTCACGATGCGCGTTTGGACCAAGTCCGAGGACTACTGGGGCGTGTTCTTCAACATGCATGAGCAAGTGAAGAAGCTCTTTGATGCCAAGGGGATCAGCATTCCGTTCCCACAGGTGCAGATGCACACGAAGTAGCAGGCTGCAATCCGCAGATCAGCCTTGGGGCTGATCTGCGGATGCGCCTATGCCGTCCCGATCACCGGATCAACGTAACGTGGCCGGTGCGTTCCTGCACTTCGCCGATCACGCTCTTGTTCGCGTCCTGGTAGAAGCGGTAGAGCAACTTCCACGCATAGACGCCCATCGGGGCCGGCGCGCCGCCAATGGTGCCGTCCCAACGCGCAGCTGTTCCCACGCCGTGTTGGATCACCTCGCCCCAACGGTCGAAGATGTATAGCTCCATGCCCGTCAAATTCCAGCCATCGGGGGCGAAGACGTCGTTGCTCAGGTCGTTGTTCGGCGTGAAACTGTTCGGCATGAACAGTTGGTTGGGGCAATACTCGTTCACGAGAATCGACTCGGTGATGGTGCAATTCTCCGGCGTGGTGATGTCCACCGTGTACAGCCCGTAATCTTTTACCGTGATGTAGCGCGTGGTTTCACCGCTCGGGTGCCACAGGTAGCTGTCGCCCGCATTTTCCGCGTCCAGCATCAGCTCGTGCGGCGGGTCTGCAAAACACGCTGACAGTTCATGCTCGGCCAGTTCGTTGGGCAACGGGTTGAAGATGACATCCACGCTGTCATACGAGGTGCAATAGCCATTGTACACTTCAACGCCCATCATGGCACCTGCGTAGAGTGTGATGTGCTGCGTGGTCGCACCAGTTCGCCAAAGAATGCCCAGCCCGGGATTTCCGGCATCCAGCTCCAGGCTCTGGCCATCGCATAAGGCGGTGTCAGGACCCAGATCCACCACCGGGAAGTCGATGAAGTTGATCTGCGCTTGCGCACTGTCCACGCAGATGGTAGCCGTGGTGACCACCACCGAGTAAACGCCGGTGGCGGCATTCACCGCAATGGTCTGCGTGGTTTCCCCAGTGGGCGACCAGAGGTAACGGGAACCCGGATTTTCGGCGTCCAGCACCATCGTTTCACTTACGCATACCGAGGTGTCCGACAGGATCACCACCGGCAAGGGATCGAAGGTCACGAGTATCGAGTCAACACCGGTGCAGACGTTCCCGTCCAGGACGGACGCCTGGTACCAGCCGGCCGTGGTGAACGTGATGGTATGATCCGTGGAACCCGTGTTCCACACCACGGAACTTCCGGGGTTGCCGGCATCCAACGTCCAAGATTCACCGATGCAGAGTGAAGTGTCCGGGCCGAGCTGCACAATGGGCAACGCGTCCACGGTTACGTTGTAAACCACGTCAGCGGAGCAGGCCGCAAGCACGTCCGAAAGCGTGCAGGTATAGGTGCCCGCACTGCCCACCGTGATGCTTTGCGTGGTGGCGCCCGTGCTCCACACGCGCGGCGCACCGGGGAATCCGGGGTCCATCACCATGGTCTGACCTTGGCACAAGGAACTGTCCGACTGGAAGGTGAGCTGCGGGAACGAAACCGTTACCACGATGGTGTCGAACGCGGCACAGTTCACGCCGTCGCCCACGGACACCACGTAGGTGGCCGTGCTGTCGAATTGAATGGTTGGACTTGCCGTATTGGCACCGATGAGGTTGCCCGCCGGTTGCCATTGGTACACGGGCGTAGCGACGTTGTGCGCCACATTGAGCTGAAGCCCGATCGCCGTGCATACCGTGGTGTCGTTGCCCGCAAATACGCCGCCCGTGTTGGTAACGGAAATGAAGACGCTGTCCCGCAGGAAGCAGCCGCTGGCCGTGTCGTTCGCCAGCACGGAATACCACGTGTCCTGCAACGGTTGCGCGCTTGGCGATTGCAAGGTGGCATCGTCCAGGCTTGCGGAAGGTTCCCAAGTGAACACCATGTTCGTATTGCTGGTCACGACGGCATTGAGGTCCACCGCTTCGCCCGCGCAGATGTCGTTGTCCGTTATGGTGGCGTTGATGCTGAGCGCGGCCGCAACGGTGATCACCACGTCGCCCGTGGCCTCGCACCCTTCGGCGCTGGTGGCCAACACGGTATAAGTCGTGGTGCCGGTCGGGGTTACCGTGGGCGTGGCTGAATAAATGCTGCTGATCGCCGTGTTGGGTGACCACAGGAAGCCCACGCTGGTGCCGCTGCTGGGAACGGCTTCCAACTGGATGCCCGCGATGTCACAAATGGAAGTGTCCGGCGTCATGGCCAAGGTGAATTCCTGGCCCACGGTGATCAACACGCTGTCCGCATAGGAACAACCCGTGCCCAAGTCCGTGCTGAACACTTGGTACCAGCCCGTTTGCTGGGGCCACGCCAACGTGCTGTCCGCCGTAGGGTCGGCCATGCTCGTAGCAGGTGCCCACGAAAAGTCAACGCCGGCGGTGTTCTCCACGGCGATGGCCACGTTGTCGAGCGACCAGTTGTCCTCCCCCGCCCCACTGAAAACGGGCTGTGCCCAACGGAAGCGCGTGGCCGCCGTTTGCGCAGCTGCAGGAATTACCAGTTCCACCTGGCTCCATGTGGCGTACTGGTATTCGTAGCAGGTCAGGAAGGTGGTCCAAGCGCCGCCGCCGTTGGTGCTGAACTGCACCAGGATGTTCTCGCCCGGATCGATGTTATCGCACGGCGCTGCCCCGTCCGCCAGCTTGATGCTGAACCGCACCAAGCCGCCGGCTGATACGTCAAGGTCCACGGTTTGCGCTTGCCGTAGCGGTGCAGCGCCATTGAAGTACAGCGCATTGCCGCCCATGGAACCGCACGCATTGCTGATGGCGCCACCGGTGATGGTGCCCCACATCGCCGCATTGGGCGTGGTGTCCAACGTGTCCGCCACCAGGTTCTGGAATACCTCCACGTGCAGTTGCACCGTATCGCCAAGGCATACCTGCGCATCGCTCACCATGGCATCATAGCGCAGCACATTCCCCGGTGTTACGGCGATGTAGATGCTGTCCACGCCAACGGAACAACCGCTCAGTGAACTTACGCTCACAAAAAACCAGCCGCTCTGGGCGGGCGATGCGACCGGGTTCGGCAACGAACCGTCGCTCAATGAGGCGTCCGGCCACCAGTTGTACAAATAGACGCCGGCCGGGCTGGGCACCACGTTCAATTGTACTTCTTCGTAAGCACAGACCACCGTTGAACTGGCGGTCAACGTGAGCACCGGAGGAGCTGCGACCTCCACGCTGTACAGGTGCTCCTGCGGGCATCCGCTCAGTAATTCCGTGCCGGTTACCACGAATACGTTGCTCCCCACCGGGGTGAAGGTGTACGTGGAGCCTTCATACAAGGTGTCCTCTGGTGCGGTATACACCGACCACCAAGGCGAGTAGACATCGTTCGGTGCCTGTAACGTCAAGTTACCCGTGCTGTCCACCCCGCAGAAAACGGAATCCACCGGCAATACCGGCTCAAAGGAGAACGAACCTGCGCTGTAGGCATAGGTCTCATAGTTGGATCCCACGCCATACACGTAGCCGGAAAGGCCCGTGGGGCAACTGATGCTGTGGCTGCCTTGTGTAAGCGGGAAAGTGGCGTAGCTGTAGCTGGGATACGCCGTATAAGCGGTGAATGCGGAGGCCGGCATAACAGCGCCGTCCAGCACCACCTGCCCCGAGCTTGACGTGCCCACCACCACCGCAACGTACTGCGAAGTGATGTTGGTCGATACCACCGTGGCGAAGCTTACATTGGAAATGCGTTGCTCTTCCGCATTCAGGATGAGCAAGGCCGGGTCGCCCACGCCGCCGGAACAGTCCTGGCCTTGGATGTATTGTGCCACGCTGATCGGCGAGGCGCTCTCGATCACCTTGGCACCGGTAGCGCTGTTGAACTCGTCGTATTGCCCCGCGTTCAGCGTAGGCTGTACCACGCCATCAATGGAATACACGGTACCGGAGGTGTTAGCCATTACGCGGTAGGTGTAACTGGTAGGCCCCGTCCAAGGCACGGTGAAATAGCGCTTGCCCCAGCCCGGCACGGGTAAATTCTGCTCGTAGATGTGGTCGCACGCGGAACAACCCACGGGGATGTTGGTACACTGCGATCCCGAAAACACAGCGAAGGGGCGGCACGTACCGCTTACGCCGGTGCCCCGGATCGTACTGCCGGAAAGGTCTCCCGCCCCGGTGCCCGCCTTCACTTGGTAGGTTTCACCGGCCTCCAGGCTCACCATGAACGGTACACCCGCCGGTTGTCCGCCTTGCGTGCCGGTGGCCGGGGTGATCTCCACTTCGGTACCGTCTTCCGTGGCCACGATCAGGAATTCCGAAGGCAGCGTGTTGCCACTGAGGCCTTTGTAACAATGCACCCGGTAGTCAATGCCCAAAGTTTTCGTGGGGAAGATCGCCGCTGCGTCCGCCGTGGCCACGTCGAAATTCAACGCATACACGGCCACGGTGTCGTCTGTCTGCACAAGGAAAGATTTGGTGCCCACCGTTTCCGAGCCCGTATTGATCCCCGTTAGCGGTAAGGTTACTGTAGTGACGGTGTTCGCCGTGACCGTAAAACTCTGGCTGTAGCCCTGAAGCGGCATGGTGACCGTGCCGGAAGTGTTCTGGTAACTTGAAATGAACAAGTCGATATGCGGAGAAGATTGGCTGTCGTAGTTCTCCATGAAGCCCACCCAGAATTCGGTGCCCATGGTGGGGATCACACCTTGTGAAAGGACCGGTTTGGCACAGGTCAACGCAAGAATGGCGAGCAGGATGGAAAGGGACTTCATGTGGTGGCGAAGAGTAGAAAATATGTCAATGCGCAAGTGAGGTGACCATTCCATGACGTAGCAAAGTTCGACGAAGTTGCCGCAGCCTTCCACGAATAGCCGAAATTACTCCATCGGCCCATTCAAGGATAGGGCAAGAACCGGTCACCGCACAAGCAGGGCCTCCTGCACACCGTCAATTCAGATCCTGATGTATCCAGCGAAAAAACCCGCACTCAATGCTTGCGGGCATAGCGGTTGACCCGACTTTATTATCCGGGACATGCTACTTTTCCGCCATGGCCCTCTTCCAATCCGCTGTGCTGAACAAATACCTGAAGGAACAGGACAGCACCCGCATCGCCGAAGCATACGCCGCCTTCACCAAGCATTTCCACGACCCCGCCATTCAGGCCAACATCCGTGACAGCAAAGAAGAGCAGTACCAGGAAGGCTTTCTCCGCGACCTCTTTGTAAACGTGCTGGGCTACACGCTGAATCCGCAGAAAGGCTTCGAGCTAACCACCGAATTCAAGAACGAGAAAGGCGCCAAAAAGGCCGACGGTGCCATCCTCGAAAACGGCAAGGCGCTGGCCGTGATCGAGCTGAAAGGCACCGACACCACAGACCTGCAGACCATCAATGCGCAGGCCTTCAACTACAAGGCCAACCACAGCCATTGCGTCTACGTGGTCACCAGCAACTTCCACAAGCTGCGGTTCTTCATCGACAACGCGGTGGAGCACATCGAGTTCGACCTCTTCACCCTCAACGCCGCTGACTTCCGCCTGCTGTGGCTCTGCCTGCAACGCGACAACTTGCTGGGCGGAATTCCCAAAAAGGTGAAGGCCGAAAGCCTGCAAGAAGAGGAGAAGGTGACCAAGCGCCTCTACAAGGATTACAGCACCTTCAAGAACGCGCTCTGGCAAAACCTCTGCACCAACCACCCTGAACACGACAAGCTGCTGCTCTACAAAAAGAGCCAGAAACTGCTGGACCGGTTCCTCTTCGTGCTCTTCAGCGAAGACAAGGGACTGCTGCCGCCCAACAGCATCCGCGAGATCGCCGATCAATGGGAAAAGCTGAAGGACCTCGATGCCTACGTGCCGCTCTACGACCGCTTCCAGAAATACTTCGGCTACCTCAACACCGGGCACAAAGGCAAGTTACACGACATCTTCGCCTACAACGGCGGCTTGTTCCGGCCGGATGAACTGCTGGACAACGTGCGCATCAGCGACGAGGTGCTGCACCTGCATTTGCTCACCATCAGCAAATACGATTTCGCCAGCGAGGTGGACGTGAACATCCTCGGCCACATCTTCGAGCACAGCCTCAACGACATTGAGAACATCACCGCGCAGCTGGAAGGCCGCGCTGTGGATGCCAAGAAAACCAAGCGCAAGAAGGACGGCGTTTTCTACACGCCGAAGTACATTACGCAGTACATCGTGGAGCATACCGTGGGCCGCCTTTGCACGGAGAAGAAGGACGAGCTCGCCATGGTGGACGAGGAGTACGCCAAGGGCCGAAAGGGACGGCAGAAAAAGACCATCGAAGCACTGCTCACCAAATTGGATGTGTACCGCGATTGGCTGTTGGCCCTCACCATTTGCGACCCGGCCTGCGGCAGCGGGGCTTTCCTGAATCAAGCACTGGATTTCCTCATTGCCGAACACCAGTACGTGAACGAATTGGAGAGCCAAGTTCGCGGCGAGAGCATCGTGTTCAAAGACATCGGCGACCACATCCTGGAGCGGAACATTTACGGCGTGGACATCAACGAAGAAAGCGTGGAGATCGCGCGCCTCAGCCTGTGGCTGCGCACCGCGACCAAGGGCCGCAAGCTCAACGACCTCAGCAGCAACATCAAGTGCGGCAACAGCCTGATCGACGACCCCGCCGTGGCCGGGGACAAAGCGTTTAATTGGGAGAAGGAGTTTCCAAGGGTGTTCGAGAAGGGTGGATTCGATGTGGTTATTGGGAATCCACCGTATGTCCAACTCTCGAAGATTGCGTCAACGACACCTGCTGAGAAGAGCTTCTTGTTAGCCAAGTATGGTACCTCTGGGGGTAGACTAAACACCTACATCTTCTTCATTCATCTTGGAATAGAACTAGCAAGACAAGATGGATTCGAGAGCTACATCATACCCAATACGTTACTCACACAAGAGTACTATCAGGAGACCCGGAGAATTATGCTTTCGCAAAGCTCCATAGAGGCCATCGTGTCTTACCCATACATGCCATTCGCTGAGGCCGTGGTAGAGAACATTACGTTTATCTCGCGTAAGCGGATTACTCCGAAAGGTGAAGCGCAAATCGTTCAGCAGACCCCTGACGCCGTCACGGTTCAAAAGCGCGTACCGCACACAAAGTTCCTCGCAGCACATCAACAGGTCTTCGACATTCGCGACAACGATATTGCGACACGAATTGAGACGACGAAAGCGAAGCCGCTTTCACACTATGTCGAGATCAATCAAGCCATTGCATTGAAGGGTGACAAGTCGATCTCGGTCAAGTCAGAACCCGTTGAAGGATATTATCGGCTTATTGACGGGAAGCACATCAACAGGTATAGGATTGCGTGGGGCGGTGACTACCTGGACTACGATCTTGAAAGTATTCATTCGTGCAAGCGCAAGGATATCTTCGAGACGAAAGAGAAGTTGTTCTTCCGAAGAGTTTCGGAGCGCCTGATCTTCACTTATGACAATGAGCAATACTTCGCGCTCAATACCCTGATTGTTGTCAATCTCAAAGAGGGCATTGCTGTTTCGATCAAGGCTTTGCTGGCAGTGCTGAACTCCACCTTGATGAACTACTACTATGCCGCGAAGTATAAATCCACGAAGAAGGTCTTCTCTGAGATACAAACACGCACGGTCAAGCTGTTGCCAATTTGCAACGGAATAGTTGAGCAAGATGAAGAGTTAGCTCGCTTGGCGGAGGCGCAGATGAAGAACAGTAAGCTGCTCGATGACTGCCAAGAGTTACTCACGACCCTCCTCCAATCCAAGTACACCCTCCCGAAGCTCTCGCGCAACTTGGAGAACTGGCCCGCGCTGGATTTCAAGGGCTTCTTGAAGGAGCTGAAGAAGGCGCTCGCCTCCGCCAAGGCTACGAACGGAGCGAAGAAGGTCACGCTCACCCTTGCCGAGGAGGCGGAGTGGCTGGGTTACTTTACCGAGCAGCAGGCCAAGGCCCACGCGCTGCAAGCGGAGATCGACAAAACAGATGCGGCCATCGATGCGCTGGTGTACCAGCTTTATGGTTTGACGGAGGAGGAGGTGAAGGTGGTGGAGGGGAAAGCATGAGGAAACACCAGCACATAACACCTCTGCTCCTTTGCACCCTCGCGCTGCCCGCACTGGCGCAGGATGCGGGTGTGCGTGTGTTTGCACAAGCCAGCGGCGCCGTGGCCTGGGTGGAGTCCCTGAGCCCAGACAGCCTGCACCACCTGCGCAGCAGCGGTGTGGTGCTGAAGGAACAGGGCTGGTTGCTCACCTGCTTCCACGGCTACAAAAACGGCGGCAGCATTTCCGCGCGTTTGGGCGACGTGCCCTTGCGCTTGGGTGCGGTGGTTACTGCCGATGAAGCACGCGACCTGGTGGTGGTGCAAGTGCTGGGCACCGAGCCTGCTTCGGCGTGGAAGTCCGTGCCGACGCTTGCCACGGTAACCAGCGATGCCATACCCACGGGAGCGGATGCCTATGCGATAGGCAACCCGAACGGCGCGGAACTGGTGATCAGCTACGGGCTGGTAAGCGGGCTGCGGCCTTACGGCAGAACAGCGCGCAAACTGTTGCAATTCTCCGCACCCATCAGCGAAGGCAACAGCGGCGGTGCCTTGGTGGACAGCAAAACAAGGTTGCTTGGCCTGCCCATGGCGTGGCATGCCGATGGCGGCGGACAGGCGCTCAACTTCGCCCTGCCCATGGAGGAGGTTTTCGCCGCAGTGGCCAGCCCGCGCAACGACCTGCCGGTTGCCGATACGGCATGGCTGAATGCCACGCAGTTCTACCGGAAAGGTGATTGCTTAGAGGCGCAAAAATTGTTTCTCGGCTTTCTCCAAAACGGTAACCCACACGCACGCGATGCTACCTACTTCAGCGCGCGGTGCATGCAGCGCACGGGCGATAACAAACGAGCGCGAGATGTGTATGAACAGATGGTGGTACTGGACCCCTTGGACGCGAAAAGTCTCTACCGATTGGGAGAAGTATTGCTGGAACTCGGCGAAACGCAACGCGCCTTCGAACTGCGCCAACGTGCCGGTCGCTTGAATCCGGACCTGCTCATCAACGACCTTTGGGATTGACGCCCCGGCGATAAAGACCCCGTCTTTTGCGCGGTTAAGGAGGACGAACGCGCCCGACCGTGCCTGCTATCGCGCACTAACCGTTCCGGCCACGGCACCGGACATCAACCGGGCGATGACCTTGGTGTTGGGGAATTGCTCCAGGATGATCTTCAGCAATACCGTGATGGGTATGGCCATGATAAGGCCGGGGATGCCCCAGAT
>Ga0075152_10002129_pt1 | contig 14141 bp, 10 predicted proteins | sample JI61114C2DNA_FD_70964 | JGI IMG/M metagenome (GOLD analysis project Ga0075152, IMG submission 70964) | Wastewater effluent complex algal communities from Wisconsin, to seasonally profile nutrient transformation and Carbon sequestration -... | ecosystem: Engineered > WWTP > Effluent > Algae...
GGTAGCCGTTTGGATGACGGGCCGGCGCCGGTAGCAGTCCCGCTTTCTCGTAATAACGGATGGTTTCGATATCGACGCCAGTGGCTTGCCCTAACTCACCAATTCTCATGACTCGATCCTCCTTGCTGCCCGGGCATTTCGGAAAACTTTATTTTACGCGCTTGACCCTATAGTTACTACAGGGTGTGTAATGCAAATAACAACTCGGGCATTGCTTCGGCTCCGACTATTTTCCTTAATTGCAATTGCTTGACCCTGTAGCCACTCAAGGGTTTCTAATACAGGAAACAAGGAAAACACCATGCGTCTTGACCCCACCCCAAAGCCCCTTCAGGAAACCACTCACTGCGGATGCGCCAGCAGTTGCTCCGCAGCGGTGCCCGCCGCCGCTGACATCCCAGTAGCCCCCGATCTCGCACAAAGCGATGGAGTACCCGTCTTCCTGATTACGACCATGGACTGCCCGACCGAGGAGAACGATATCCGTCGTGCGTTGGCCAGTATCGAGGGCATCCATTCCCTGCGTTTCCAACTGTCGGCACGCACCGTTTCGATTGATGCCACGACGGAAGCACTCGATGCCGCCTTGGCCGCCATCCGCAAGGCCGGTTTTGACCCCAAGCCGGTGTCGGCAGGTCAGGTCGCAAAGGAAAACGTCGGTGCCAGTGAACTATGGCAAGGCATTCTGGCGCTGGGCCTGGCCGTCGGCGCGGAAGCGCTGGATTTCTTCGCGCCCGACACATTGCTTTTCAAGGGGTTCGGTATGGCATTGGCCGTCGCCGCGATCTGGTTGTCCGGTATTTCAACCTATAGCAAGGGACTGGCGGCATTGCGGCGCGGGCAGTTGAACATGAATGCGCTGATGGGTGTGGCGGTGACCGGTGCCTTCCTGATCGGCCAGTGGCCGGAGGCGGCGATGGTCATGGCCTTGTATGCCATTGCCGAGTTGATCGAAGCCCGCTCCGTGGATCGGGCGCGTAACGCCATCAAAGGCCTGCTCGACCTAACGCCGCAGACGGCGGAAGTTCGGCAAGCCGATGGCGCCTGGCTTGAAGTTCCGGCCGCAGCGGTACAACTGGAGTCCTGCGTGCGGGTAAAACCCGGCGCCCGGATACCGCTCGATGGTCAGGTGACGGCAGGAACGAGTGCGGTTAATCAGGCACCGGTCACCGGCGAAAGCATCCCGATTGATAAGGCGGCAGGCGACCCGGTGTTCGCCGGCACGATCAACGAAACCGGCATTCTGGAGTTCCGCGTGACGGCTGCCGTTGCCGACACGACGCTGGCCCGCATCATTCACGCGGTCGAACAGGCACAGGGAACACAAGCGCCGACGCAGCGCTTCGTTGATCGGTTTGCCGCGATCTACACCCCAACCGTATTCGCCTTAGCGGTTGCGGTGGCCGCTCTGACGCCATGGCTGCTCGACTGGACTTGGACGCAGTCGCTCTACAAGGCCCTGGTGCTGCTGGTTATCGCTTGCCCCTGCGCGCTGGTGCTCGCCACGCCGGTGACGGTCGTCAGCGGACTGGCGGCAGCGGCCCGACGCGGCATCCTGATCAAGGGTGGCGTCTATCTTGAGGAGGCCCGCAAGCTGCGCGTCATTGCCCTCGACAAGACCGGCACCATTACCGAAGGCAAACCCCGTCTGGTCGCCACGGAGATACTTCCCTCAACGGTCCCCGAATCCCAGGTACTCGCTTGGGCGGCCAGCCTTGCCAGGCATTCTGACCACCCGGTCTCGAAAGCGATTGCGACCGGCCTCAATCTTCCCGAAAACGGCCTGAGCGATTTCGTCGCACTCCCCGGACGAGGCATCGAAGCACGTGCCGACGGCCAACTGCTGATCCTAGGCAATCACCGTCTGATCGAGGAACGCGCTTTGTGTAGCGCCGAGATCGAGGCGCGCTTGCAGGCGCACGAGACCCAGGGCCGGACGGTGACGATGCTGGCATCGGAACAGCAGGTGCTGGCGATTTTTGCGGTGGCGGACACCATCAAGGAAAGTTCACGCGAGGCGGTGGCCGATCTGCACCGTCTCGGTGTCGTCTCGGTCATGCTGACCGGCGACAATGTGGCGACGGCCGCGAGCATTGCCAAGGAAGCCGGCATCGACGATGCCCGGGGCAATCTTCTCCCAGAGGACAAACTGGCGGCCATCGAAGATTTGCAGCGTCGCTATGGCCCGACCGCGATGACCGGTGACGGCATCAACGACGCACCGGCGCTGGCCCGCGCCGACATCGGCGTGGCGATGGGCGCGGCTGGTACGGACACGGCGATGGAAGCGGCTGACGTGGTGATCATGAACGATGACCTGCGGCGCATTCCGGAAACCATTCGCCTGTCCCGGCGCACGCATGCGGTACTTTGGCAGAACATCGGGCTGGCCCTCGGCATCAAATCCATTTTTTTGGTGCTTGCCATTTTCGGCAATGCGACCATGTGGATGGCGGTGTTCGCCGACATGGGCGCGAGTCTGCTGGTGGTGGGTAACGGCGTGCGCATCCTGCGGTGGACTTCCGGAAATGAGTTTCGCTGATAGAATCCGGCCCATGCGCCGCTGGCTGACCATCCTCCTTCTCGTTTTTCTGCCGTTCCAGTTCTCCTGGGTTGCGGCTGCTGGCTATTGCCAGCACGAGACCGGGTCGGCTGCTCAGCACTTCGGTCATCATGACCACAAGCATCAGGCCGCTGCCGATCACGTCGGCACCCCGGACGCTAAAACCCTCGGTGGTGGCGTTGATGGCGATTGTGTAGCCTGCCATGCCGGTTGCGCTGCCGCGATCTTTAGCATCGTCAGCTTGCCAACTTCCGCCATCGCGTCTTTTGCGATTCCCTGGTTACCGGGGCATCTGAACGAGCCACCTCTCGCGCACCCCGAACGTCCCAACTGGTACTCGCTCGCCTGATACGGCGGGACGGATGCCTGTTCTCAAGTCAGCACGCGCTTTGTAGCCAGTGCTCTCCGTTTCGCCGAATTTATCCTGTAATTTCTGGAGAATTCGATGCGAAGACGTCTATTGCCGCTTGGGTTGGCGGCGCTGTTATTCAACCCCTCTTTTGCACAAACGATCGATATCGGACGTGGTGGCACTTACGAAATCAGTAACGGCAGCGCGCCGCGTGCTGTCGAACCGACATCCTCACTCAGCCTGAAGGCGGCGCTGTCCCTGGCGTTTGGCGCCAGCCCGGAACTGTCGGGCGCCAGACGCGAATTGGAGGCGATCGAAGCAACGATCATTCAGGCGCAAGTCCGCCCGAATCCAGAGCTTGCAACGCTGATCGAGGATACCCAGAAGGCGACCCGGACGACGACCCTGCAGTTGAACCAGCCGATCGAACTGGGTGGCAAGCGCGCCGCCAGGATCGATGCCGCCGAGCGAGGCCGCGATGCCGCAACGGTGGAACTGGACGCCAAGCGCGCTGAAATTCGTGCCGCCGTGGTGGCGTCCTTCTTCGATGTGCTCATTGCCCAGGAACGTTTGCGCCTGGCGCAGGGCTCGGTCGAGTTGGCGCAACGCGCCAGCGGCGCCGCCTCGCGCCGGGTCACAGCCGGCAAGGTGTCACCGGTCGAAGAAACCAAGGCCCGCGTGGCCGAAGCCGGGGTGCGGATTGAATTGACGCTGGCGGTCAGTGAACTGGCGACGGCACGCAAGCGACTCGCTGGCATTTGGGGCAATCCGGCACCGCGTTTCGAGCGCGCCGAAGGGGATCTGAATGCCTTGCCGCCGCTCCCAGCGCTGGCCGATTTGAACGCCCGCCTGGCCACGTCGCCCAATCTATTACGGGCAAAAATCGAGGTTGACCGCCGGCAAGCTCTCGCGGAGATTGAACGCAGCCGGCGCGTTCCGAACGTGACCGTCAGTCTGGGCGCCAAACGCGATGAACAACTGGGTAGAAATCAGGCGATTCTCGGTTTGTCGATTCCCCTTCCCGTGTTCGACCGTAATCAGGGCAACCTGCTGGAAGCACTGCACCGTACTGACAAGGCGCGGGACGACCTATCGGCCACCGAAATCCGCCTGTCCAACGAGTTGGCACTGGCCTATGAGCGACTGAATAGCGCACGCTGGGAGACGGAGTCGCTGCGGCAGGACATTCTGCCCGGGGCGCAAAGTGCCTACGATGCCGCGACCAAGGGCTTTGAACTGGGCAAATTCAGCTTCCTCGACGTGCTGGATGCCCAACGCACGTCATTCCAGGCCAAATCTCAATATCTGCGCGCTCTGGCCGAAGCGCATCGATCTGCGGCCGAGATCGAACGCATTCTCGGTGAGGCATCGGCCAGTTCCCCCTCTGCCTCAGCCGCTACAAAACCGTAGGAACCCCATGAAAATCGATTTCAAGAAGAAACAAACGCTTTCCATTGCCGGCGTTCTGGTGGCCGGCGTCTTACTTGCCGGACTGATCCTCGGCACCGACAAGTCGCAACCGGAAAACGACGAGCATGGTCACGGCAGTCACACGGAAGCGGCTACGCATGCCGACAAGGAACACCACGGTGAGCCGGCCAAAGACGGCCATGCGGACGACAAGGGGCACGCCGACGAAGAACACCATGAGGCGAGCGCTCCCCGGAAAGGCCCGCACGGCGGGAAACTGTTCACGCAGGACGGCTATGGTGTAGAGGTCGCCATCTTCGAACAAGGGGTGGAGCCGGAGTTTCGCGTCTACTCCTATCAGGATGGCAAGGCGCTCGACCCGGCGGCCAGCCAGGTCAGTCTCACTCTCGAGCGCCTGGGGCGCCCGCCGCAGGCTTTCACCTTCGTGAAGGAAAAGGACTACCTTAAGGGTAATGCGGTGGTCGAAGAGCCGCATTCGTTTGCCGTAACGATCGCCGCCCAGTACGGCAACAAGGCTTATCGTTTCGCTTACGAGCAGATCGAGGCACGCGTCGCCATGTCCGATCAACAACTCAAGCAGAACAACGTCGAGGTGCTGACGGCCGGACCGGCGCGCATCAAGAGTGCCCTGCAACTGATCGGTGAAATCCGCTTCAACGAGGATCGCCAGGTGCACATCGTGCCGCGCTTGACCGGCATCGTCGAATCGGCGGCGGCCAATGCTGGTGATCAGGTGCGCAAGGGCCAGGTTCTTGCCGTGATTTCCAGCCAGGCACTGGCCGACCAGCGCAGCGAACTGCTGGCTGCGCAGAAGCGCCTGGCGCTGGCGCGCACGACCTATGCCCGCGAGAAGAAACTGTGGGAAGAGAAAATTTCCGCCGAACAGGACTATCTGCAAGCCGGCAACGCCCTGCAGGAAGCCGAAATCGCCAACCAAAACGCCCAACAAAAACTGGCTTCGCTCGGCGGCGAACTACGCGGCAGCGGCAATCTGACGCGCTACGAGATTCGCGCCCCGATTGATGGTGTGGTGGTCGAGAAGCACCTCTCTCTGGGCGAAGCGGTCAAGGAAGACGCCAACATCTTCATCATCGCCGACCTGTCCACGGTGTGGGCCGAGATGACGATTTATGCCAAAGACCTCAACACCGTCAAGGTTGGCCAGAAAGCCAGCGTCAAGGCGACCGCGTTTGAATCCCAGAGCAGCGGCACCGTTTCCTACGTTGGCTCGCTGATCGGAGAGCAGACCCGGACCGCGAAGGCGCGGGTCGTACTGCCCAACCCGAAAGGCATCTGGCGCCCCGGTCTGCCGGTCAACATCGAAGTGGTGGCCGACGAGGTCGAGGTGCCGGTGGCGGTCTCGGCGGAGGCGATCCAGAGCGTGCGCGACTGGACCGTCGTATTTGGCCGCTACGGCGACAACCTAGAAGCGCGGCCCGTGCAACTGGGGCGCAGCGACGGCAAATTCACCGAAGTCGTCAGCGGGCTCAACGCGGGTGAGCAGTACGCCGCGCAAAACAGCTTCCTGATCAAGGCCGATCTGGGCAAATCCGGCGCCAGCCACGACCACTAGGAGATCATCATGAAACAGATCATCGCCATTGTGCAACCTCACCGTCTGGAACAGATCGAACACGCCCTGCATGGCCTGGCGCATTTGTCCGGATTCACCATCTTTCCGGCGCGCGGCCATTCCCGCGGAAAAGGTCCGCACCACGCCTTCGCCGCCACCGAGTGGAACCCCGACGCCCACGACCGCCTGGTCTTGATGATGTTCTGCCCCGATGAGCAAGCGCCAACGGTGGTCGAGGCCATTCGCGTCGCTGCCCATACCGGCCTTGCCGGCGACGGCTTGATTGCGGTTTCCGAACTTGCCGACGTGTCACGCATCCGCTCCGGCGAACGCGGCGACGCGGCGCTCTAACCGAAAGATTCCCATGTTCGAAAAAATCATCCGTTTCGCCATCGAGCAGCGCTGGTTAGTGCTGCTGATGGTGCTCGGTATGGCAGCGCTGGGTGTTTATAACTACCAGAAGTTGCCGATCGATGCCGTACCCGACATCACCAACGTGCAAGTGCAGATCAACACGGCGGCCCCCGGTTATTCGCCGCTTGAAGCCGAGCAGCGCATAACCTACCCGATTGAAACCGTCATGGCCGGCTTGCCCGGCCTGCAACAGACCCGTTCGCTGTCGCGCTACGGCCTGTCGCAGGTCACCGTCATCTTCGAGGACGGTACTGACATCTACTTCGCCCGCCAACTCGTCAATGAACGCATCCAGCAGGCGAAAGGGAAACTGCCGGCCGGCACCGAGCCCGGCATGGGACCGATATCCACCGGCCTGGGGGAAATCTTCATGTGGACGGTCGAGGCGAGCGACGGTGCGCTCAAGGCCGATGGCACGCCCTATACGCCCACCGATTTGCGCGAGATCCAGGACTGGATCATCAAGCCGCAGTTGCGCAATGTGCCGGGCGTGACCGAGATCAACACCATCGGCGGCTACGCCAAGGAGTTCCAGGTTGCCCCCTTGCCCGACAAACTCGTTTCCTACGGTCTGGCCATGCCGGACCTGGTCGCCGCGATCGAGCGCAACAATGCCAACGTCGGCGCCGGTTACATCGAAAAGCGCGGCGAGCAGTATCTGATCCGCGCCCCGGGTCAGGTGGCTGACATTGCCGACATCGGCAACATCGTGGTCAGCAGTCGCCAGGGCGTCCCGATCCGTATCCGCGATGTCGCCGAGGTCGGCATCGGCAAGGAGCTGCGCACCGGTGCGGCGACCGAGAACGGGCGCGAGGTGGTGCTCGGCACAGTGTTCATGCTGATCGGCGAGAACAGCCGCAAGGTCTCTCAGGCCGTCGCCAAGCGTCTGGACGAGATCAACCGGACACTGCCGCCAGGCGTGGTGGCCCAGACTGTTTATGACCGGACGATACTGGTGGACAAGGCGATCGACACGGTCAAGAAGAACCTGATCGAGGGGGCCCTGCTGGTCATCGCGATCCTGTTCCTGTTTCTCGGTAATATTCGGGCGGCGATCATCACCGCCCTGGTCATTCCGCTCGCCATGCTGTTCACCTTCACCGGCATGGTCAGCAACAAGGTCAGCGCCAACCTGATGAGCCTGGGTGCACTGGACTTCGGCATCATCATCGATGGGGCAGTGGTGATCGTGGAAAACTGCGTGCGCCGGCTGGCCCATGCACAAGCCGTAGCGGGTCGGCCGTTGACGCGCAACGAACGGTTTCATGAAGTGTTCTCGGCGGCCAAGGAATCGCGCCGTCCGCTGTTGTTCGGCCAACTCATCATCATGGTGGTGTACTTGCCGATCTTCGCGCTCACCGGCGTCGAAGGAAAAATGTTCCATCCAATGGCGTTCACCGTGGTCGCCGCCTTGCTGGGCGCCATGATCCTGTCGGTTACCTTCATCCCGGCCGCCGTGGCGCTGCTGATCGGCGACAAGGTCAGCGAAAAGGAGAGCCGCCTGATGCTGTGGGCCAAGCGAGGCTACGCGCCGATGCTCGATCGGGTGATGCTCAACAAGCCCCTCGTCCTGACCATTGCGGCGGTCGCCGTCATCCTCTCCGCCTTGCTGGCCACCCGCATGGGCAGTGAGTTCGTGCCCAGTCTCAACGAAGGCGACATCGCGCTGCATGCCTTGCGCATTCCCGGGACCAGCCTGTCGCAGGCGATCGAGATGCAAACGGAACTGGAGCGAACCATCAAGCAGTTCCCGGAGGTCGACAGGATTTTCGCCAAACTCGGCACGGCTGAAATCGCCACCGACCCCATGCCGCCCAACGTCGCCGACAACTTCGTCATGTTGAAGCCGCAATCGGAATGGCCCGATCCAAGCCGCGACAAAGCTGATCTGGTCAATGCCATCCAGGCAGCGGTTGCCAAGGTTCCCGGCAATAACTACGAGTTCACTCAGCCGATCCAGATGCGCTTCAACGAGTTGCTTTCCGGGGTGCGCAGCGATGTGGCGGTCAAAGTGTTCGGCGACGACATGGACACGATGAACAGCACCGCCGGGGAAATTGCCGAAGTGCTGGAGAAGATTCCCGGCGCCGCCGACGTCAAGGTAGAACAAACCACGGGTTTGCCGATGATGACCATTCAAATCGACCGCGAGAAGGCCGCTCGTCTGGGTGTGAATGTTGGTGACATCCAGGAGGCAATCGCCATCGCCGTGGGCGGCAGGGAAGCCGGGGTGCTGTTCCAGGGTGACCGGCGTTTCGACATCATCGTCCGTCTGCCCGAACGGCTGCGCAATGACATGGAGGCCATGAAACAGTTGCCCATCCATTTGTCCATGGACGAGCCGGGGGGACAAAATCGCCGTGCCTATCTGCAACTGGGCGACGTGGCGAGCATTGAAGTCGCGCCGGGGCCGAACCAGATCAGCCGCGAAGACGGCAAGCGGCGGGTGGTCGTCACGGCCAATGTCCGCGGCCGGGATATCGGGTCTTTTGTCGCCGAGGCCGAAAAGAAGATGCAACAGACGGTCAAGGTGCCGGCCGGCTACTGGACAACCTGGGGGGGAACCTTCGAGCAGTTGCAGTCGGCGTCAAAACGTCTGCAGATTGTCGTTCCGGTGGCGTTACTGCTGGTATTCATGCTGCTGTTTGCCATGTTCAACAACATCAAGGATGGACTGCTGGTGTTCACCGGCATACCGTTTGCGCTGACCGGTGGCATTCTGGCGCTCTGGCTGCGCGATATCCCGCTGTCCATCTCGGCCGGGGTCGGTTTCATAGCGCTGTCTGGCGTGGCGGTACTCAACGGCCTGGTGATGATCGCCTTCATCCGTTCTCTGCGCGAGGAAGGTCGGTCCTTGGATGCGGCGATTCATGAAGGCGCCCTGACGCGACTGCGCCCGGTGCTGATGACCGCGCTCGTCGCATCACTCGGCTTCATTCCAATGGCCATCGCCACCGGCACTGGCGCCGAGGTGCAGCGCCCGCTGGCTACCGTTGTCATCGGCGGCATCTTGTCATCGACAGCGCTGACCCTGCTGGTATTACCGATCCTGTATTGGCTGGCCCACTGCAAGGATGATGAGGAGGAAGCGGGTGTCGCGGCATAAGCAGTAGGCCACTTGCGCATCAGGTATACCCTGAAAAAGCCTTGGCCGATAGGCTGGGGCTTTTTCAGGGTCGCCAACCCAGCATCCCGGAGAACCAACTGCGGCGCGGTTGATATCAGTCCACGCCGAGTGAAAGGGAAAACACTACCGGTGGGTACTGGGCAACGAGAGCGTAAAGCACGTTTTTCCGCCTTCTGAATCGACCGCAACATTCCCGCCGTGAGCAAACACGATCGATTTTGTGATCGCAAGCCCTAACCCCGAGCTTTCTGTCGTTCGCTGTCGTGAACTATCGACACGATAGAAGCGATTGAACAGACGAGGCAAATGTTCCACAGGAATGTCGCTCCCAGTATTCTCGACGACAACGAGGGTCTTGCCGTCGCCATTCTGGTTGATTTTGACCGTGACCGTGCCTCCCGTCGGCGTATGCCGCAGCGCATTGGACAGCAGATTGCTTACCGCCCGACGCAACATGAGCCGATCACCGACTATTTGGCCATTGCCAGTAAGCGACAAGACAATCGCCTTCTCGTCGGCCAGCACGTCGTAATACTCCAGCAAATCGCCGATTTCCTCAGCGAGATCGATCAGTTCTTGGTTGGGAATGATCTGGTTGTTGTCGGCTTTGGCCAGGAAGAGCATGTCGGAAATGGTTCGCGACAGGCGCTCGAACTCTTCGGCATTCGAAGCCAGGATGTCCCTATAGTCGTCAGCTGACCGCGCTTTCGACAGCGTGACCTGGGTTTGGGTCAGCAAATTGCTGACCGGTGTTCTCAATTCATGCGCCAGATCCGACGAAAAATCCGACAGGCGCTGAAACGACTCCTCAAGCCGCGACAGCATGTCATTCAGGGTGTCGGTCAAGGCGGCCAGTTCAAGCGGAATTGCCTCCGCCGGCAAGCGGGTATGCAGGCGATTGGCGGTAATTTCGGCAGCTTGGCGTTTGATCGAGTGCAGCGGAGCGAGACCGCGGCGGACGACAACCCAGCCCAGCAGCCCGATGGCCAGCGTGGCCAGCGTGATGAACACCCACAAGGTGCCCCGAAATCCCGACATAAAGTGTTCGTGATGGGATATTTCGGTCGCGATGACTATGGTGTAAGGGGTCTTTCCGTCGATCCCGGCGGTCACGGCGGCAGAAATGCCTCGCCATGGGAGCCCATCGGGAGCAGTCCACTTGATGGGGTGCTCGGGATTGCTGACGGCTGGCCGATCGAACAGCGCTGGGGGAAAGGCCAGATTTTCGTTGCCGTATAGAGCTTGTCGGGATGGTCCAAAAACTGCAACCACCAGGCCGTGGTGGCCGGTCAGGGCATCATCGAGTTGCCTTCTGAGCGCGTCGTTGTCTTGTGTTTTCGAATCTCTTTTAAGAATGTGTTGGGTCAGCTCCATTTTTCCGGAGAGCGCTTCCATATCCTGCTGCACGAAATGCTGCTCCACCAAATTGCCAATGAGCAGTCCCAGCAGAAAAAGGACGAGTGCCGCCGCCAAGGCAAACAACAGCGTCAGGCGCAGTGTCAGCGATCGACTCCAGGTAACGTTCAATCCGTAACCTCCAGCACATAGCCCATGCCCCGTACCGTACGGATCAGCTTGGGTTCGAATGCCTCGTCGATCTTTATCCGCAGGCGCTTGATGGCAACTTCGATCACATTGGTGTCGCTATCGAAATTCATGTCCCAAACCTGGGACGCAATTAACGACCGCGGCAAAACCTCGCCTTGCCGCCGAAGCAGCAGTTCGAGCAAGGCGAATTCCTTGGCGGTCAGGTCGATCCGCTTGCCCGATCGACTCACCCGGCGCCGCATCAGATCGAGTTCAAGGTCGGCAGCACGTAGATACTCCGACTCCTTTGCCTTCCCGCCACGACGTAACAAGCCTCTCACCCTGGCCAGCAATTCTGAAAAGGCGAAAGGCTTGACCAGATAATCGTCCGCGCCGAGTTCCAGTCCCTTGACCCGATCTTCCACCTGGTCGCGGGCCGTCAGGAACAAGACCGGCATTTCCTTGCCGGCCCGGCGGATGCCTTGCAGCACCTGCCACCCGTCAATGCCCGGCAGCATGACGTCAAGGATGGCCAGATCGTGGGCTTCCGTCAGTGTCAAATGCAGTCCATCAAGCCCGTTGGCGACCAGATCAACCACAAAACCCGCCTCGACAAGGCCCTGCTTCAAATAGGTTCCGGTTTTTGGCTCGTCTTCGACTACCAGTATTTTCATGGCGCTCACTACCTCTTGTTGTTGGTCTATAGAGAATTCTCCTTCGGTTTGCCGGTGCATTTGCTTAGATTACGTAAATGTAATCCGCAAGTCATCCCACTGTCGGTTTGGCAAAAGCACCATGGCGAGCATGGGAGCAATCAGACTCCAACATCCCCACGGAGAAAACACATGAACAAAATACTTATCGGCGCTTTGGCAACCATCGGTCTTGGTGTGAGCACGGCTGCCATCGTGGCCGCTACCGGCCTGATCGACATGGGCGCGGATACGCCGCATAACCCGCTGGTCTATAAAGCCCTGGAATTTGGCCGGGAGCGATCGATTGCCCGCCGTGCGGCCGACCTCAAGGTGCCTGATGATTTCGGCAACCCGGAGCGGGTCCGGCGCGGGGCCGGGAATTACGATGCCATGTGTATCGATTGTCACCTGGCACCCGAAATGTCAGACTCGGAAATCCGCAAGGGCTTGTATCCAAGGCCGCCTAATCTAGTCACTCAGGCTCAAACGCCGGAACTCTCCAGGGATTCCGCACGTGACTTCTGGATCATCAAGCATGGCATCAAAGCGTCGGGAATGCCGGCTTGGTCGAAAGGCGGCATGGATGACGAGGCGATCTGGGATTTGGCCGCGTTCGTGCAGAAACTGCCGGGGCTAGCAAAGGCCGACTACGACCAACTGGTTGCTGCCAGTGATGGTCACGCCCACGGCGGCGTAAACGACCATGTCGATGGTCATGACGAACACGAATCGTCATCGGCGGTAAACACAGCGCTCAAACCCGTCGGTTCACCGGCGGCGGTGCACGGTCATGATGACCATGGACACGGCACGCACAAGCATTAGGCGATCGAAGCTTACAGAAATGTAATTTCGTGGTCAGCTTTTTGTTGGTCACGTAACACCATACTGACCGCACTTGATCTCCTGAGGAATATTTTCATGACGAAGCCCATCGCTGTTTTCCTGACTGTATTTGCCCTGGGCACAGGCATCACCTTGCCTGCATCGGCGGCCGAAATGGTCGATGTCTACAAGAGTCCCTACTGCGGTTGCTGCGGCAAGTGGGTCGATCATCTCAAGGCCGCCGGGTTCGAGGTGCGCACTCATGAGGTCAACGATGTGCCAGGGACGCGCAAGCGTCTGGGTATGCCCGATCGCCTCGGCTCTTGCCATACTGCAAAGGTCGCCGGCTATGTCGTCGAAGGCCATGTGCCGGCAGCCGACATTGAACGCTTGATCAAGGAGAAGCCAAAGGCCCTCGGACTGGCCGTGCCATCCATGCCGCCAGGTTCTCCCGGGATGGAAAGTCCTCGCCCTGTGCCGTATGAAACCCTGCTGGTCACTCAGGACGGCAGCACTAGTGTCTACGCCAAGCACTGACGGGAAGCAAAATGAAACTTTTTCAGAGGAACAATCCGGCAAGCATTTTCACGCCACGTCGCCGGTTCGTGCAGGGTCTGATCGGCGGTGGTGTGCTGGCGAGCATCTCGCCTTGGGTGCGAGCAGCGGCCGACCCGCTTGGCCTGACGCCTACGGGTAGCGCACCCGTACTATCAGGACCCGAAATTCAACTGACAGTCGCGGAAACCCCCGTAAACTTTACCGGGGAGATGCGACTGGCGACGACCATCAACGGCTCGCTGCCGGCGCCGACCCTGCGCTTGCGCGAAGGCGACATGGTCACCATCCGGGTGAGCAACCGTCTGCCGGTCGCCACCTCGATTCATTGGCACGGCATCCTCCTGCCCTTCCAGATGGATGGGGTTCCCGGCATCAGTTTCGCCGGCATTGCCCCCGGGGAAACATTCACCTATCGTTTTCGCCTCCAGCAAAGCGGTACTTACTGGTATCACTCGCATTCCGGCCATCAGGAGCAGACGGGAATGTACGGGGCGATCATCGTCGAACCGCGGGGCGGCGAAACAATCCGCGCGGATCGTGACTATGTTGTTCAGTTGTCGGACTGGACCGACGAGAATCCGGAACATGTGTTCGCCAAACTCAAAGTCCAAAGCGACTACTACAACTACAGCAAGCCAACGGTCGGCGATTTCTTCCGCGATATCTCGGATGGCGGTGTCGCTGTAGCAATCGAGAAGCGCAAGATGTGGAACGAAATGCGCATGAATCCGACCGATCTCGCCGATTTGTCCGCAGCCACCTATACCTACTTGATGAATGGCACGACTCCGGCTGGCAACTGGACGGGGCTTTTCCGTCCCGGCGAGCGGATTCGCCTGCGCTTCATCAATGGTGCCGCCAATAGCTTTTACGACGTGCGTATTCCGGGCCTGAAGCTGACGGTCGTCCAGTCGGATGGCGTCAATGTCGAACCGGTCACCGTCGACGAATTCCGCTTCGGCCCGGGTGAAACCTACGATGTACTGATCGAGCCGACAGAAGAAGCACATACGATCTTTGCCCAGTCCATGGATCGCAGTGGCTACGCCCGCGGTACGCTGGCCGTGCGTGCCGGA
>Ga0075152_10002133_pt1 | contig 14132 bp, 19 predicted proteins | sample JI61114C2DNA_FD_70964 | JGI IMG/M metagenome (GOLD analysis project Ga0075152, IMG submission 70964) | Wastewater effluent complex algal communities from Wisconsin, to seasonally profile nutrient transformation and Carbon sequestration -... | ecosystem: Engineered > WWTP > Effluent > Algae...
CTCGTGCTCACATTGGCTCCAAATGTTGAGCTCTTGAGTCTGGCTCTCACTGCCAAAGCCAACTCGCCATCAGTTCCAAGCAGCTCAGTGTAACATTTCTTGAGCGACTCGTCAGACACCTCTGCAGAATCCGTTTTCTCTCTCAAGAAGTGACTTACAACTTGCTTGGATATGGGATTACAGCCGGATAATTTAAATATCTGGGCAGCCTTCCTCAATAGTGTTTCATAGTTGCATCTGGCAAAGATCGAATGAACCAACCGCTCAACCAGATCGACGTTGGCTGATCCTTTTAGAAGGATGAGCTCAAGTTGCATTTGAACTGCCACATCATCGAAGGATCTCAACCATTCGTTAATAGTGAGCATACACTCAACTGTCCAGTCGAACAGTAAGTCTCGCACTCTCGGTTTGATGTTGGTCGTGAGTTTATTCTTGCTGAGATCCAAACAGGAAAGTTCATCGCTGAATGTAATGAGGCATTCCATAACCTACCGAAAATATGGTCGCCCCTCTGGGGTCAGCATCGTGTTACGAAGCATTATGAACTCACGAGTTAGGTGAGACTACTTGGCGCCGCTGAGTGCTTCATTTCTTAGACTAGTAAGCTTTCGCTCCAGCCTATCGATTAGTGTCTATTGTTTGTTGCTCCGAGCAACAGGCTGTTACACTACTTCTGCCTTTACTGGCGATTGTCTCGGTTGAGCTTTCTTTACGAATTGGTTGACACTCTTTCGCATCGGAGATTTGTTTATATTACGTTCACGGCTCTTTGAGTTTGCCAACGTCTGGCTGAATTTTGCACTCTATTCCATTTTAGTGAACGCAGTTGCTGTTCGAGATTTCAAAGTCTCCCTCTTTTCGCCGGTTTCGATATTGCTTAGCACCTGAATTACTCCTCGCAGGTCTTCCTTGACCTTGAGGAAACTGTCAAGTTTGACCATCAACTCCAGCCTCTTTTTGAGGTTGTTGCTGATTCTCTTAATCTTGTTGGCTCCTCCCTCTTCGGTTCCAAGTGATACCTCTGTCCCTGTGAGGATGCCAATGCAGATGTCTTCAAACTCAGTTGCCAGCCACTCCAATACTCCAATCTTCGCATTCAAATTTTTGCTTTTATCGACGACTTCCGTAAGGATATCCACGATGTGTTCGAGTGACAGCGACCTATTAGTAACAAACTCCCTCACAAGCTGATGGATCAGCACGTTGAATGTCTTTGACTTAGGTCCTTTGTACTTATCGACTGTCAGAGCCAGTAGTCGTTTTGCGTTGGATGGAGCAATCATTGCAGGGCACAGCCTTAACAATCTTCCGAGAACTCGAACGATAGCCGAAACAACCAAGAAATTCTGGTCCTCCAGTGGTAACTCCATGTGGTTGAATAGCTGGCTGTAGTCCTTGGCTTGGGCTATTCCTGACAGTTTGGCGAGCTTGCTGTCCATATCCTCAAGCACTTTTATGCGGTCGTTTGCTTCTTTGAGCCGCCTGAATTCGAAGAAGTTCGGCGGCACTACGTTCATGAGATCTTGTGCTGCCGGTTATCTTTGTTATAGAGCTTGCACAAGTTGACTACTCTTCATAACTGCTGGTACTGGAGTCTCGGCGATCTTAATATTGAGGGCGGTTGCGAGTTCTCGGATTACAACTGGCCGAATTCCACGAAATTCGCACTGGCAGAGCTCCTCAAACGGTTCGTTGACGTACTGCAATACCACCACCATGCTGCGAATTGCACTAGTCCTAATTTCCTTACTGGCAGTTTGCTCGAGGATAGTTGTGAGGAGTTTGAACAGTGATAGTGTTTCCTTATCGTCTGTAAGCTGGTACTTTTACAAAGCAAACCCGACGCCCTCGATGGCGAACAGTGCAATCCTTTGGTTTTTATGATGGCAATAGCGGCTGAGTTCACTCACCACAAACCATGCTTTCTACGGAGTGTTCATACAATTCAGCAGCACTTCCTCTGCTAATTTGATGTTTAAGTTGCTCGATCCTGTTCGTTCGACCAACACTGTCACGAAATTGTTGACTGATCCGACCGATAGGCTATACTTGCGGGTGAACAGTTCGATCGAACGAAGTGCTTCACTTAGACTTGACGGGTGCTGCTCGCCCAGCATGTTCTTAATCCACGGACAGAAGCTTTCGATGGTCAGCCCGAGTTTGACGAGAGGTTCTGTTCTTTCGAACATCTCACTCAGCTGTTCGTAGAGATGTTTGCGCACCTGCCACCGTGCGTGTTGTATGCGCTCTCCAAACGGTAGGTTTCCAGCGTTATCGAGGTCTGGTGGTAGCTAGGCAGGCAGAACTGCCTGTTCACTGTGCAAACCGTTTGAACTTGCCATATATTATAGTAGGGGAAGTCAATGTTTGTGCTGCTGCTCAAAGTAATTGTAGCTGGCGTACACCTTCAGAATCTTCTCTCGTGTTTTAAGCTCGGGAGACTGTCGTTCGATGTACAAGCAAATGCCATCGATGAGTTCGCGGAACTCCTCAAATAGGAGCCCGTCATCCTCCAGGCAGCAGTATTCGTAGAAGTATCGGATCTTGGACTTGGCGAGGTGGTTGGGAAAGATATTGAATTCCCAGAGGGTCTCGAATACCTCGCTAAAGCTGATAGCCTCCTTGTTTAATGCATCTTTTATGCCGCGTCGGAATAGCTGCCAGATGGCCTATTCGACCCGTCGATCTGAGCGACGAAGAAGCATCACCTCACTCTGGTTCTGTTCTAACTCCTGCCAAATTGGATCCAAGAATATCTCCCTCTTCGGTTGAATTCGTTCTTAGAGCAGCTGGCTGACTAGTTGTTTGCGACTGCTTCCATAGATGATTCGGCAGAAGCTATGGATCAGTTCGTACAGCTTAAAGATATTGATTGGCTTCATCTTCTCGTACAGCCGGTTTACCTCGGACTGTTCAAGTTCGGGCATGAAATCAGTAACAAGCTGCTTAACCCGCTCCAAAGGCACATGGGTGTACAAGGAGGCTGGATCATCTCCTTGATGGTTTGAGTAGTGCAGGTACAGTCGCTTTAGCAATCGTGATTCATCGCGATAGTGAGGCTTTTCGACACGTTGGTTCAAATTGATTTCGACGAGCATGTTGATTAGGTCTGCGTTCTACCTTCTCCGGTTATGCACATCCTCCTCCATGACTTTCATGGCTTTTGAGAAGTATTGCAGTCTCGTCTTCGTTTCAATGTACTTACGGCGTCGAAAGTTCTCTTCAGTGTAGGCACCTTCGGTGGTTATCCTCATGTGCCTTGGGTTGATGCTCTTGAAGCGTTTTGGAACTTACGAGTTTGCAGTAGAGGTTTTCGATTTTGAATTTTTGCTGCCTTTGGTGTTCTCTTCCTCATTGTCGTTGGTCGGTTGTTTGGTATTCTTGCTGTGAAAGCTCCGGGAAATCCCTGATTTGGATGGTGTTGTCTTTGCAGCAAGCTCTTGCAGTTCCTCTCTTTGCACATCGTAAAACCTTTCGAAGAGCAAAGCCTTCTGAAGCGTCTTTTCACGTAGCTCAGGATCGTTGAGAAACTGTTCTGTGATATAATTATCTCTGGTATTCTTGTTTTGATCGATTAAGTGCTGACTTTCTTTCCTTCCCATAATCTAGGAAAGGGTAATGACGCCTGTTTGCCTCCCAGGGACGTAATTGGGCTTGAAGCGGCTATCAAATGCCTTCTTCAGTACTTTCTAACGGGAGTAAGACACTGCTCTTGCTGAATAATCTCAATGCTTACTGTAGAGATTGAAATCCGATTCAGTTTTTAGTCGCTACCGCTTTCTCATTTTGGCTCGAGCATCTTCCTCGTCATCATCTGCCATAGTGAATTTGAGGAACTAACTAACTTCCTTATCCTTCTTCCGTTCCACATTGCGACTGATTCTTTTGAGTGGACTATCTACATCGGAAGTATGAATATCCTCTTGAAGGACACTATCCGTCTCGTGGCTGACTGCAGTATGAAAGTGACTTATGTTGAGCTTGGCATTTTTTTTGCTGACGGAACTCCCCTGGTAGGTCACACACCTTCGGATTTCGGCCATCGATAAAATTATTGCGTAAAGGTGCCAACCAAAGGTATACAATCAAACTGCTTCAATCACGATTAATAAGTTGTCCAGCTTGGGCATACTATGGCTGACTCTGCAATTTATCATAGCTCAGAGCTAAATAGTATTAGCAATGCAGCAACCATCGACTGGGAAAGTAGCCTATTGCGATGTCGGAGGGCATAACTGGCAAGTAAAGGAGTACATCATCTACAATGAGGCGTCCAAGAAGAATGCAGTGAGTGGCTGCATTTAGTGTCTCAGAAACATCAAGGAGGGAGATGTGATTAGAAAAGCAAGCGACTTACGGCAATAGCTTGAGTAGCGTCAATTAGCTCTGAAGAAACCAGATGCATTATACCAACTGGGTGTTATTAGGGCTACTATTGTTCAGACACTGGATGAGATCTACAAAAGTGCTATGAATGGGATACGCCTCGAAGAGATTCGTGCAGATGCTAATGCCAGGATTGACTCGTTACAATTCGCGTTGAATTGGCTGTCCAGCAACCCCAGCTATGCACTCTAAGTTGATTTGAGTGCCCTCGATCGACTGGAGCAGGAGAAGCAGAGCTAAAACTCTAGGCTACTTGAAAGGTTCGGAGAACAGTTCAGCTACTTGAAGAGAGCAGCTAGTATACTGAGCCAGCTGCTGTATCTAGTCATAGGACGAACTTATAACAAAGATATGGACACCGCAATGGAAGACGAGGAGTTCGAGAGGTTGGATACGTAACAACGTCTTGCAGAGCTGAGCTTGTCATTGGTGTTGAATGAGAGACTCAGAAATGCATAGTAGACCGTTGCAAGACTTTCGAACCATTCAAAAACCTTAGAATAAGAACTACATCAGAAACAGATCGAATATGACAAACTATCGTAGATAGAAAGGAAAACAACAGAAGCAAACTTAAAGTTCTACGCCCAAACTTAACAATACAATCTTTCGTGGGAGCAGAGGAATATGCATCAGGTTGCAGCATCAATAAAGGAAGTCGATCGAATCAAGGCATAACTGCATAGCAAGTGTGAGGAGAATATAGTCTTGAGAGAGAAATTACGTTAGGCCTAAGTGATTTTGATTCCAAGCCTCAGAAGCGATATTGAAGTCGCAAGAAGCAAGATACAACAACTTGAAGAATCAATGAGGAGAATACAACCAAACTATTGTCCTCCATACGGAGGAACCCAAGGAATACCATTGAATGGAGAGATAATGAATGAGATCCTCCTTCTGAGAGAGAAACATGGGAAAGACAAGGAGTTAATTAAACAACAAGAAAATACGATAGCCCAGTTTACAAATGAAGTGGATAGGCTGAGTAACTCTTCCGTAATGAAACAATTCCATTAGAAAGTTGAAGAGTGCAATTCAATGCGCAAGAGGATTACGTAATTGGAGCATGAGATTTCCAAGCCAAAGATGAACGAAGATAGAGCAGAGTTAATAACTCTTCCACGCTAGCAGTCATACGATATGCCCAAGGCTTTCTTGCCACCTGCAACTGGACCTTTTATGCTGAATCGACCAATGAGCAGCCAGCCACAAAAAAGGCAAGAACCAAATTTTGTACAGCTAAACGACTGTTTAAAGGAGTTGACACCCCAGAAGGAAGAGCCTGCGGCTAGGCGGCAACCTGGTTCATTTGTGCTCTTCGCGGACTCTCATACAGTAGAGAACGCGCAGCTTCGGTCCAACTTAATGTATGTGTTCGAACAGCAAAGGTTGTCTATCGTCGAAGCAAGAAGGATACTTCGGGTAAGCAATATTGAACGACTTACGAGTGAAGGTTATCAGAGTTGTTTACACCTCAGAAACATCCTCGTGTTGGCAAGGAACACTTTTTGTTGTTTCGGTGGCTTCGTTCTTAATGAAGCTTCAATCAACGCATTTTTGTTCGAGTTGAAGTACAACATTATCTTTCCAGCACGACAGGGATACATGCATCTGCGAATAAGTTAACAATCGGGTTTCACCTTTGGCTCGGACCTGTGCATTAGTTATCCAATAGGTTGGAATTGTTTCAAGGACTACTCTGGTTCCTATTGTTCTGAGCTTGCAAGGAAAGGCATTGATTTCAGTGCAGTGTTTGGAGGTGGAACACAATTTAATCTGGATTGCTACGAGGTGTACGAACTCACCTTCAAACCTTGGTGATCACTTCTGCATACTTCCACAAATGATTAACTCACGATTGCATTAAAGGATAGGTCTTCGGACTACGAGAAAATGTGCATATCCAGTAATGTTAATTCGACGTGATTGGATATTTTAACTGTTTCGTGCGCTAGGCAGTTCGCTAGTGTCAATACTTCAACCCCCTGGCCCACTATTGATACCCAGCTCAATACATTCACCACTTCCATAGGCACTCATTCATCATGTTTGTTTCCTCCAGCATTTCTTGATCTCGGCATCAGAGGCCTTTTTGGCGGGGGTCAGCTTGCTGATGTTCGTCATGGCTGACAAGCACTTGTTGAAGTTCAAAAGGTACACCGTAAGTCTTTCCTGGGACCACCCTTCCTTCGCAGCATGCTTACGTAATTGCTTCTTTGAAGCTCGGAAGCAGCTGACGAAATCGTCACCTGCAGCCATCACGATTCGGCTGAACTGTACTTCGTTCCACGAAATTTAACTGATTAGCTTCCCATCGAGGTAGCCGTTCATCACTTCATTAATGTACTACCATTGGGGCTTCCCTTGATAGAATTCCTTGATGCGTTGGATATGGCAACGTTTGCAGTCACCTCGGTACTTCCCAGCTTTGCTGGGCTTGGCAATTTGGGGGAGCTCATTAGCACTTGAGTCTGAAGATTCCTCCTCCATCTGAACATCGATAACAGTGTTGGGCTCGCTGGTGCGACCCTCAGCAAGTTGCTCCGATAGATCGTCGGGGAAGTTGGCAGGACTGAGAGAGGAATGCTAAGTGGCCGAAGCATAATGCTTCTCCATTTATCCTTGTTCTGCCAACTGGGGGGATAGAGAATCGACGGGAGGAGGTTCAGAGGACATCCTTCCATCTAATGAAAGCTGCTCCAAGAAAGAAGGTTTCTCCGGTTAAGATATGTTTCTGAGAGGTCCTTCCATCTCCTAGCTTGTCAAATCTCGAGTATATTAGTTCATTAATGATTATAAACCGGGGGATTTAGTGCTGGCTTTATAAGGAACCATTGATATGACGGCGTAAGACCTCAATCTAACTCAAAAGTAGACAATACCAGTATTTCCAAAAGATTTAGTACAGGGAACTTCGGATATAAATTTGTTGAGATGTCGAGTCAGTTGTGTCGCTAAGGAGGTACCTAAGCTATCCCCCCATAGGGACACCCGCTATTGTTTTCCAGTTCGTGCTTACGCAATAAAGTTGGCTGATAAAAACTGATGGGTGATCGATATGATGAGTCTTTTATATATTCTCTTCGTATTCGTCATCCAGATCATCACTCTTCTCCTTCCGACCAGCAACCTTTGATCTCTTGATCGCTGAACTTTTACTTCTTCAATTCTTTGAGCTTTGTAAGCGAACCCAAACACTGTTTGAAGTATGTCTTGGTCTTCGTCCGCTTGGAGTCGCTCCAATCCATTTTCTGGGCGTATTCATCAAGACCAATGAGTGAGTCTCTGAACAATTCCACAAAATCTTCCCCTGAAGCTCGCACGATTCTGCTGAAGTTGTAGATGTTGTAGGTTAACCTTGCGCGATTCTTCTTGTAGTAGGATATTCGCTTTTTTACCCTTTGGTACACCGACGGGTGATGCTTTGCCAAATGTGGTACGAACACATGTTCGATAATCTCCGGCTTGTAATTCCTGAAGTCTGATTAATCATCAGGTTATGTAGGTTTGTGTTTCTTCTTACTTTTTGCCTTGTGTTTATTCATCGACGGTTTGTCGGTTTAGGAACTTTGATCCCCCCTCCGGCTTAGGCTATCTGGTGAGCTTAGATACTACAGCAATTATGTCAGTCGCCGGAAGGACGGGAAATGTTGAGAGAGGAACCCTAAAGGGTCTTTTTAGAATTTTTACAAGATCAGCCGGAGTATGTTTTTCTCCAGGGAAGGGCTTGAGTTCTATCCATCGCCCAGCTTATTGAATTACCAATACTCTTTGGATCCCTTGACCTTGGAGTCAGTCTTCCTCTTAAGCACTTAATCCACTTAATCCACTTAACCCATGTGATAAATATGGTTAAACAAATTTTGGTGGTTGGCTTCAACCTCGCAACCTTAAGGAAAGAAAGAATAAACCAAATATTTCTTTAATGAATGTCACACGCTCTCGATGCCCTCGAACAGATAGTAGTCGGGATAGTCGCTGTCTGGCTTTGGACGAAGCAACGGATCCTCGAACAGGTATTCGTCGGAGTACATATCGCCGTCCCTATGCTCAGGTTCTCGGGGGATTACTTTATTCTTCGAAGACTGATCCGATAGGCTCAGCCTTAACGCGAGTTCCAGTTCTTCTTTCTCTTTTATACGAGCGTTTTCAGATGCGATTCTTGCGATGTCCATGTTAAAAGCTTCATCTTCTTCATCGGTTTCGTCGTCAACGAATGCATCGTTCTCTTCGTTTTCTTCGTTTTACGGTTCTTAGCGTCTTTGAGCTGCCATTCCTCCGACTGCATGAGAGAAGCCAGAAAACCAAATGGGGTCTATGACGGTCGGAGGTGGTTGGACTTGTGCAAGAGTTTGAAGGGAATTGATAGCTGTCCGGGGTTTTGGAATTTCCAATGGAATCGTTTCTGCAAATGCAGCTTGCTGAAAAGGAATCTTCTTAAACTGACCAGAGGGTTCTGCTCGGCGGTTGTGGATAAGTCCTGTGTTCATTGAGATACCAAGGCTTGGTTATGCTATGGCTGTCTTTTTCATTCGAGCGCTTAAGTTTATGGGCACCTCAGCGCGAATTTGCTGGGGTTGTGGTAGCATAGATCTCAATAGCCTCTACAATTCGTTCGATACAGGACGACTTACGATGCCTGTTTTAATGAGGTACTGCTCTGGTCGATCTGAGGTTGTTTGCTGGCATTTTCCCTCTTGGCAAGCCTCGCAACGCTATTAGATATGACCTACCTGTCCTTCTGGATCGTAATTTCCTCTGCGAGGCTGGATTCCTTTCCTCAGTCTCATCTCTTCATCATTCGCTGCGAGCTTAGTCACGAAGTCATGGTGATCCCACCATGGTATAATAATAGTTGCTCCATTTCTCTCCAGTCCCTTCTAAGGAATATCCTTTATGTTCCATAGGACCTCATAGTCGTTTGGTGATAATGTTGACTTACCCTCATCAACAAGGTAAACCTTTCGAGGCATGTTTACTATGATTTGGCGGTCGATTATCGGAGCAATAAACATCTCGGTGAATCGATGTATGAGCTTAATGAGGGAGTTCAGCTGAGCCTCTCCTGTGACCATATTATGGCTCAGATTCCTGCATTTTTGACGGTAGGTTTTGAGATGATAACGAACTACATATTCGTCGAGAGTTCCTGATAACCTCAAGATCTGATACGTAAGCTCACACCTGCTCCTTGCTGTTGTCCATCTCCCATCATCCTCCTCAAAATGTGACTGGCTACAGGTATACCTCATCTTGAGCTCTCCCGAGACGGATTGCTGCTGCTATGGGGATGGTGGGGTCGAATCGCAGCGTACTCTGAGCATACTCCATAGGGCAACTGGCAGTAGCACTTCAAAGGAGCGTTGTGGGTTAACGTAGCTGTTCAGTTTATTCTCGAACTCAATTTTCTTGAGCATCGCCTAATGACCCGTTCGGTAGCCAAACATGTTAATCGACTATAATATAGACAGCCGAGTTGACGCTCTGTCAATAATTCCTCCCTCCGCACATTTCCTTCGCTCTTAATGCTACTGCTTTCTGAAGGTTTAATAATTGATCGCCTTAATCAGTGTAATGGTAGATGAATTTGATTGCAGATAGCATTTAGCAGGTTCTCTCAACTCGATGTTCTCGTCGTCGCCACTAATTATAGCCTGAGCAGCATCAAATAATTTTCAAATATTCGGCCAGCAGGACGCATCCATTAATTGACCGTATTTATTGCCAGCGGATATGAATAAACCTCCTCTAAAACTCTGTTGCTCATGGCTCTGGACCACCTTCCATCAGGGTTTAATGCTGTGCAATTATTGACCACGTATAATCATTTCGGGAATAACAACTCAACTCTCTTCTCAGTCTCACTCATGTCGAACTCTTCTCTCTCTAACCTTCCTTCTCCTTCCTCTCGCTGCCATTCTCAGCGCTATTCGCGAATCCCCATGATCACGAAGCGCAAGCTACTTAAGAAAGTATTCCAGGATGGGATTTCCATCAAAGAGGTAACCTCAGTTGTTAACGCAAGGCCGCACAGCAAATCCGCATCAACTATTCCACCGCCAAGACCATCCTCTTCCTTTATCGCAGGAAGCATAAGTTTCTGCAGGAGGTAAAGCAGGAAGCAGACACACCGACGGATTTTACGGACTCCAACGACGGACCAAGGCTAACTGCAGGCCTTCGCCAAGGTCCCCAAAGGCTCGTAATTTGTTGCAGTATCGGCGGAGTGGCTTCTCCAGATTCTCCCTCTCAATGCTCTCTTCGAGAACGCACACAGTTCCTCTTCGAACTTTGATTCTCTCTCATCCTCTCTCAGTCTCATTTCAAAACTTGTTGGTCAGTGTCGGGAAAGCATATAAGTTTCTAGCGGGTAGGTAACGCCAAGTAACAACGACAAAATACAGGTAGGTTGGCAGCAAGCAGTTAAGATGGACATAACACGACCGACCAAAACGAGACCTCTCATGCTTCGTAAGTTTTTGAACTCAAAAGATTTGAAGTTCAACTTCAATAGTTGGCCAGAGTTTCAATTTTGAGAAAGATGAGGTGTGTTATGAGAACAGAGTTTTGATTCTCTCAAGCTGAGAGATCAACACTGGGTTATAACCGTCTGGGGATTTTCGCTTGGGGATATTAGTTTTCATGGGCAATATCAGTACCTAGGGCAACAAGACCAACCTTGTATGCGCAACACTCAACTTCTCGGGGATATGCCTGTCTCCTTTCGAATACCATGACTGTTCTGTCGAAAAGGACTACATGAGCGAGAAGTTTAGGAAGATCATGAATAAGTACGGCAAGAAGCAGGACTTCTCTTGGAAGATCGGTGAGATTGACAAGAAGCTCCAGAAGGAGCGTTACACTCCCATCTACAATAAGAATGTCTGTGTAGAAGATGGTCAACTCGTCGACCGCCCAACCTTCGAAAAACTATGGAGAGAGGCGTTTGAGAAAAATCGCTATCATATGAAATAGAACCAACCCGACGAGGAGATGATTAAGCAATGCCTCGAGTTCGACTGGATTTCCTACGAGACCATGATAAGCGTAGTCTACGAGAAGAGTCCAAAAGATGAGGTGGATATGGTAAAGATCAAATAATTGAACCCGAAGCCATTCCAGAACTTCCTGAAGGAGTGGCACGCTAAGTCCTATCTTGACAACGAGAAGAAGATGCAGCGAGTTATGGATTTTCTGAAAAAAGACAGTGTCGATGTCATTTTCATGCAAGAGACTGAAGTACGTGGGAATTTGACCTGGGAGAAGCATACTCCTGAGACCTACGGGATCGCTACTCGATAGGGAACAGAGTCAAGCATTATCTACCGAAAGGCAGTGTTCCCGGAAGGCCCTGATGACAAGACCTTCGAGAAGAAAGAATGGGAGAATATGAATTTCAACAAGGACACAGTATTTGCTCGACGAGGCAATTACCTGCTGGTGTCTGCTCATCTCACCTCGAAAGCAACGAATGTTGAACAAGCGAAGCAGATGTTCGCCACATTCGATCGCATACTCAAGGAAAACCCTGGCTTAGAGCTGATCCTTGGTACTGACTCCAACCACTTCATGGATCCTGCTCTGTACAAAGGCTATTCCTTCATCCCAAATCAATAGAAGATGTCAACAACATCAAAAAAACGCACTTGGATGCAGTTGCAGACCAGCAAAGCCAACGTCATCGTCATGGAGACCAAAGACCACTTGGTATCGACTCTTCGGGAAAAACACCACTTCATTGGCATGATCAATGGCAACTGGATCGACGAGAAAATTTACTTGCCTTGCGATGCGCATCCCTTCGATCACTTCGTGGTCTGTGCAGAGCTGGTTAAGCCTCAGAGCGAGGCAGTCAAGAATTGATCGTCGCCTGTGGTTCAACCAGCATATCGATTGATTGAGTTGCTACAATAATATAAAACAGCGATGGAGGGAGTCGACATGGGGAAGGATCTTGAGAAGATCATCAAGGAGGGCTTCCTGGAGAAGTAATCACGGTACATAAAGAGCTGGCGAAAGTAAGGCTGCAATACTAAGGTAGACGGTGGTTCGTACTGACCCCCTTGACCCTATACAGCTTTAAGGAACGTAAGGTGTACAGTTCACCGACGGAGTGTTTACCACTGAAGAGCATAACCAGCATAAAGTCCTGCGAGGACGAGACACAGAAGTAGTTTACCTTCGTAATGTCGCACCTTAACTCAGAAAATTGAGACAGCTGATCGCAGCTACTACATGTGCGCAAGCAGCACGGTGGAGAAGGAACAGTGGATTGGACAGATCGGCAAGGCAATGGTCAAGCTGAACGTCAAGGATACGGAGTTCGACTGATAAGCACAGAGTCTCGATATAGTCAGTTGTTCAGGTTTAGTTGGGTTGTTCGTTCAGCTTTACTGCTGATATTGCAAACACTTGAAGATGATCTTGCCTCCTCAAGAGAAACTTTGTGAAGGTTCAGCATACAGGCTAGCAGTATGCTGCATAACGTCCTAATACGATTCGATGCACACAACCCAACCATCACTTGCTCACTGCTCGAAGAGGTACTGCCTGTGCTCGATTTGTCTTTCCAGTTATGCCAGAAGATCCACTTTCTCGTCCTCGATTTCAACGATTCTTGCAGCAATCTCATTCACTTCCTTGCGCAGAGTGTCCAACTCGCCGTTCATGCGCATATGCCAAGGATGTAGAACTGTGGCTTGGAAGCAAAATGCAGCGAGTCCTATGCCTAGGCCCATCGAACCGATGTACTTGATTGGCATTTAATAATGATTGTTTGAAGTAGAGGAGCATGTCACACACAGTCATTCTACTGGCTGCTCAAACCTGTGGAATACTTGGAGGATCTCCTCGAATAGGACTCTATCATCGCCACAACTGCGAATTAGCGGGTGTAGGGAGCTGATATTGCAGTTTCCGAAGTAGCACACCATCAATCGGTCAGATACCAGTTGCGCTGACATAAGGGTATTGAGTATGCTCTCGGGAGGGGAACTTGTTATGATAATGTCGAATTATCTGTGGCCAAGCCGTTCAATCCTCTGTGCGAGATGTTGCGGACTATTGTATTTAAACCAGCTGAACTGATTATTGAAGTGGCGGCTGAGGGAATTGTGAATACGGGCGAGACCCTTTGAATCTTGGAAGTACAGGTTAACAAGGTTGACTGGCGAATCGCCGTGAATGTTGTAATCCTCAAAGTCAGGTGCCTCAAACAAACGAACCTTCCACTCTCTGACAAACTGCGATAGCTCCTGAAACATATCCTTGTTGTCTCTGGATTTGAAGCATCTCGTTTAATTGATGCCGGGAAGCTGCAGATGCTCGAAAGACTCGTCAGCAACCGCCGCAATGATATTGGAGGAAGTGGTGAAATTCGAAGAAGTTTGTTGGAGCCAACGTAGCCCTTCTACACTCACCACGAAGAAGTTTAGCGAGCTATCTGCAACGTTGTTCTTAAATATGCTTTTCAGTTCATCGAGGTTGCCGAAGGACAGCAGTTTTGAAGGATAGTTATCGAAGTAGTTCGTGAGGCTATTGATGCTTGCTACAGAGTTTTGGAAGGCTATCTGAACGGAGTGACGGCTATTTGACCTGGGCTCTCGTTTGGTCGAGGTTGCTTGGGAATGGCTTCGGAGAACAGCTTTTGGTGAAGGCGACAGTTTTTTCATGACTGAGGTAGTTGGAGGTGGATACAGCAGTAACTGGCTATTGCCCAATTTTAAGTTACTCGTCGCCGAAAG
>Ga0075152_10002135_pt1 | contig 14119 bp, 10 predicted proteins | sample JI61114C2DNA_FD_70964 | JGI IMG/M metagenome (GOLD analysis project Ga0075152, IMG submission 70964) | Wastewater effluent complex algal communities from Wisconsin, to seasonally profile nutrient transformation and Carbon sequestration -... | ecosystem: Engineered > WWTP > Effluent > Algae...
AGGGAAATCAGGGTATTCCTCCATTCTCTCCACTTGTTTTTGAAGTGGATGTGGTAAACATCATTCCGGGAGCAGCACCTGTGGCAGCTGCAGCTCCGAAGCAATAATTAAGTCTTTGCTAATAAAAAAAGCCCTTCCTGAAAATCAGTAAGGGCTTTTTTTATTAAGGCTGACAGGGTTCAAAACCCTGTCAGCCTTATACATTATTTTCATATTACCAAGGGTTCAAAACCCTGTCAGCCTTATGTACATCGAATGACAGGTTGGATTCTGTCATTTAGAACACAGCGGCAGTATTTGCTTCTTAATGTGGTCATTTTTACTGTGGAGAAATCTGTTGATTCAGGCAGAGCATCTCATGAAGGGTTTTCTTAATCTCAAAACCCGGGTAAATCCTCAACAGATTTCTCTTAGCGTATGCATTACTACTGGTTACATCAATCTATGCCGCTCATCGCAATGACGGAAATTGGAGCTTATACGGTACCTGAATTATTTAGAGGCAGCCTCTTTCAGCACATCCATATAATACTGCTCATAAAACGGCAGTATCAGACTCAGGTCGAACTGACGTGCACGCTTTAACGCTCCCTCCTTAAATGCAGCCAATTGCTTATCGTCCTTTAAAATAAAAATGGAGTGCTTGGCCATCCCATCAATATCACCCACATTATCCATAAATCCGGTTACACCGTCAATATTTAGTTCGGGTAAACCTCCGGCATTTGAAGTGATTACAGGTACCTTACAGGCCATTGCCTCTAAAGCTGCCAAACCAAAACTTTCTGATTCGGAAGGCATAATGAACAGGTCTGAAACGGATAATATCTCCTCAACTGCATCCTGTTTGCCAAGAAATCTCACATTATCACATATCTCCAGGTCGCGGCAAAGCTGCTCACAATAAACCCTTTCAGGTCCATCACCAACCATTAACAATTTAGATGGAATCTCCTTTTGTATTTTCTCAAAGATATGAACCACGTCCTGTGTCCGTTTTACTTTCCGAAAATTAGAGGTATGCACTACAATGCGCTCATTATTGGGTGCGATTGCCAGTTTAAAATGATCTTTAGCTTTCAGACTAAATCGCTGCAAATCAATGAAATTCGGTATAACCTTGATGTCTTTAACAACATCAAAATGCTTGTAAGTATCTTCCTTCAGGTTTTCTGAAACCGCGGTAACCCCGTCAGACTGATTAATAGAAAAGGTAACCACTGGCTTATATGTCGGATCCTTACCTACCAGTGTAATATCTGTACCATGTAAGGTTGTCACAACAGGGATATGAATACCATAAGTTGCCAGAATCTGCTTTGCCATAAAAGCTGCCGAAGCATGAGGAATGGCATAATGTACATGCAGTAAGTCAAGTTTCTCAAACCTGACTACATCAACCAGTTTACTTGCCAGAGCCAGTTCATAGGGAGGATAATCAAACAAAGGGTAGTTTGAGACAGAAACCTCATGATAAAACAGGTTTTCAGAGAAGAAATCAAGGCGGGCAGGCTGCCTGTAGGTAATAAAATGAACCTGATGCCCATTATCAGCCAGGGCTTTACCCAGTTCTGTGGCTACCACTCCACTACCCCCGAAGGTAGGATAACAAACTATTCCAATTTTCATCTATATATATATAGGTGATGAAGCCCGTCCGAACGGCTTAGCCGGGCGGGCCATCATGATTTTTAATATTTATGCCCCAGTGGGCTTTGGCAAAATAATGATGGTTTCATCCTGAGATTTCTACCCGGACCAAATTTACTAATTAAGATAGGAAAAGCGATTAAAGGTATACTGTAATATCCTGCAAAGTAAATCCTTTATCAGGAGATTAATGTTAGTAAAATGTAAGAATATCCACAGCAGGATAATTACCTCCCGATTGCTTCATAAATCACATCCTGAATACGACCCCTGATATTCAAATCGATGAGTCTTGATGTAACTCCTGGATTTACCCTGTTCGATAAAAACACATAAACCAGATTATATTTTGGATCCACCCAAACACAGGTTCCGGTATACCCGGTATGTCCGAATGTTAATGGAGATGCCAGTTTGGAAGGATAGCCCTTACTGCTCTCCTCATCCCAGCGGTCAAAACCTAAACCACGGCGACTAACAGCCGATTGTTTTGCTGTGAACATATTAACTGTTTCGGCTTTGAAATATCGGCTTCCACCATATATTCCGCCATTTAATATCATTTGATAAAGTATTGCCAGATCATTCGCATTCGAAAAGAGTCCGGCATGCCCCGATACCCCCCCAACCATCGCAGCACCCTGATCATGAACATAGCCTTCAAGCAGTGTCTTTCTGAATTCCTTGTCATCCTCTGTTGGAATGATCTCTTCCTTTGGAAAACGGAGACGCGGATTGAAACCAGCCCTGGTCATTCCAAGGGGCTTATAAAACTGATCCATCACATAGGTTTCCATTGGTTTTCCGGATTGGCGCTCGACCATTTCCTTCATAAAGTACATGCTCAAATCACTATAAACATACTTTCCCTGATTCGATAAAGCGGAGTTCAGCATCAGGGGCCACATCACCTGCTTGAAATAATCCTTCCTAAGGTAATAGTGATCAGCAACTTTTACCGGATGCGATACCGATGAATCGCGGCTGTAATCAGTCTCCAACAGACTTCTATAAAAAGGAATATAAGGAACAAATCCAGCCTGATGAAGCATCACATCCCGCACAGGAATATCCTTTTTATTGGTATTTCGCGATCTTGGAATGTAGGCTCCTATGGTCGTATCCAGTTTAAGTTTACCCTGTTCGAACAAGCGCATCACCGCCATAGTTGTTGCCGAGATCTTTGTAACCGATGCAAGATCATAGATGTCAGTAATCCGGGTTGGAGTACGGTCGATATAAGTACGGGTACCATAAGCTTTATTAAAAATCACTTTCCCGTCCTTTACCACCAGCACAACCGCACTCGGAGTAGCTCTCTGACGAATTGCTTCTTCAGCGATAGCATCAATTCTGCTGAGAGCTGTACTATTGATTCCAAGCTCTTCTGGTACTGTATATTTTAGCCGTATTGGAATTGTGGAAAATCCTGAGCCCAAAGCATATCTGGCCGAGATTCCCTGATTCAGCCGGGCATTGGAAGCAAGTCCGCCGAATATCAGTTGCGCAGCAAAATTTGCTGACACTGCAGACTTCTTTTCAGACCAGATAATTACTGAATTCAAAGCCTCGAGAAGTTTCAGACTTCCTGCATCACCCGACAAGCTGACAATGAGACTCTTATTTAACTGAAGATCCAGCAATAAAGGGATAGTCCGCGGATCATTTAATGACTGATCTGTAACCTGAACGATTACCGTATTATAAAACTTCAGATCATCATTCAAATCATTGAAGCTTTGCATATCATGATTGTATACCGCTGAGGCAAAGGAATGTATGCTGGTATACTTGTTGAGAATACTATCAAATTCTGAGGCATAGGCCGAGCCAATATTGACACTGGCTATAGTCAAAGGCATCAGATCCTTTAATGGAACAAGCTCCTCTTCATTATTTAATAAAACTGTTGAACTTTCAACCCTTTTCCACTCAGTTAAAAAAGTTTCATTCCTGAAGTGCTCTGACATTTGTGCACAGGCATTCAGGGCAAATAAACTCAGCAAACAGACCGCAATTGGTAGGGCTCTGATCCTCAATAATTTATTTACTATAAACATTCTCACCATTTAAAAAGGTTTTAACCACTTGAATTTTAAACAGCTGACCAGGGTCTGCTTTCATAATATCCTGATCAAGGATCACAAAATCAGCGAATTTTCCTGCTTCAAGGCTGCCCTTTTCTTTCTCTTCAAACTGACCCTTTGCTGCCCAGATTGTCATCCCGCGTAAAGCTTCCTCACGGCTCATTGCATTTTCCATCTGATAGCCCTTAGCTGGATATCCCTTCATATCCTTCCTAACTACTGCAGCATAAAACGTGTACATAGGATTTATATTTTCGACAGGAAAATCTGTGCCTAATACCAGCCAGCCATTCTGGTCTAATAGTTGTTTAAAAGCATAAGCTCCTTTAACCCTTTCGGCGCCCAGACGATCAGCAGCCCAGTACATATCCGATGTGGCATGAGTACTTTGTACCGAGGGAACAATATTATTTTCAGCAAATAATTTAAAATCTGCCTGATTCACCACCTGAGCATGTTCAACCCGCCAGCGGAAATCATTTTTACCTTTCAGAACTTTGGCATAAACATTCAGTATCTCACGATTTGCCGAATCACCGATTGCATGGGTATTCATCTGGAAACCTGCATCGGCAATTTTCTGAGCTACTTCAGCAAAATGCTTTTTATCACTCAATAAGAAACCTGAATAGCCGGGTTTATCAGAATAAGGTTCAAGAAGGCAGGCCCCTCTTGATCCAAGAGCTCCATCCATATAAACTTTGAAGGAACGAACATTTAACCGATCCGTTTTTATGGCACCATTTTTAAACAGGAAATCGTAATTCTCATTATCATCATGAAGCATTCCATAAATGCGCATCTTGAGCTGCTTATTTTCATGAAGTTCTGTAATAAGAGGTATTAGATTATGACTGATACCGCAATCGGTAACCGTAGTTAATCCCGCAGCGAAGCAATTCTTCTGAGCATCTAAAAGCGACTCCTTGATCTGCACTTCAGTTTGTTCCGGAATTTTGGAGTAAACAGCAGCCTGAGCATTGTCAACCAGAATACCTGTCAGTTTTCCATTGATGCTTTCTGCCTCACCGCCGGTAATTTTCTGCCCGGGTTTCAGTCCGGCAAGGTCAAGCGCAGTTTTATTTGCGATCGCTGCATGTCCATCAATCCTGGAAAGTATCACCGGCCGGTTTGGGAAAAGCTCATTCAACTTAATATTGTCCGGAAATTCCTTATCAGTCCAGTCGTTCTGATCCCATCCCCTGCCAATAATCCATCCTTCCGGATTCTCACTACCAAATTGCTGAAGCTTCTCAAGGATTTCCTCCCAGCTCTTGGTTCCGACGAGATCCGCCTGCTGCAGTCCCTCTCCATAACCGTAAAAATGCGAATGCCCATCAATGAAGCCCGGATATACAGCCTTCCCTTCCGCATCAAGTAGTTCTCCCTTGTACTTCTTCAGAATTTCCTCAGAACTTCCCGTCTCTATTATCTTACCATCCTTTACAGCAAATGCCTCAGCAACTGAAAAATTATCATCTACTGTATAAACTACAGCATGGTGAACAATCAAATCTGCCTGTTTTTGAGAATTACAGGAAAAAAACAGAACTGAGATGGCCAATAAAAAGAAGTTCCTGATCATATGGGCATAATTGAGAAATGATTTCAAATGGTAAATATAAATTATGCTTAAGCAATTAACCTGCAAAAATTCAATTAAATAGCTAGTCCGGGAGTCCGAAACCCCAAATTATTTGCCCCGATAAATAATTGATATTCAGGTCTTTGTTTTAATAATAAAATAATTATTTTTATTAAAGACTCTGAGGATGAATTACTTAGATGTAACAATTTAAAACTTCATACATCGAATACCTGCTAAAACAAAATTGTATTCACATGAAAAAGAACTTAAAAAAAGGTATTAAATACTTTGTTCTGATAGCCATTGTAGCTATTGTTGGATTGCTAAGCTATGTCAGTTTTGCTCTACCTGATGTCGGAGATCCTGAAAATTTAACAATTGAAATTACTCCCGAAAGAATAGAAAGAGGCAAGTACCTTGCTCATAGTGTCAATGCCTGTATGGATTGCCATTCGAAACGGGACTGGACGAAAACAGCAGGTCCGATAGTTGAGGGCACATTAGGACAAGGCGGTGAAGAATTTAACCAGGAGTTAGGATTTCCGGGTAAATTTTTTGCTAAAAATATTACCCCTTATGCCTTAAAGGACTGGACTGACGGCGAAATTTTCAGAGCGATAACCTCCGGTGTTAATAAGGATGGCAAAGCCCTTTTCCCGCTGATGCCTCATCCCAATTATGGAAAATCTGATCGCGAGGATATTTATTCAATAATAGCCTATATCCGGACTTTGCAGCCAATTGAAAATGTAGTTCCTGAGTCGGTACCCGACTTCCCAATGAATTTCATTATCAATACGATCCCACAAAAACCTCAGTTTGTAAAAATACCTGATCAGAGCGATGTGGTAGCATATGGTTCATATATTTTCAATGCTGCAGATTGTTTTACCTGCCATACGAAACAGGAAAAGGGCGCTCCATTGCCGGGAATGGATCTGGCAGGAGGCTTTGAATTTAAAATGCCTGGAGGTGGCGTAGTCCGTTCAGCAAACATTACCCCTGATCCCGAAACCGGTATTGCCAAGTGGACTGAAGAAATGTTTGTAAATCGTTTTAAATCATATTCCGACAGTACTTATAAACCTGCTGATATTAAACCCGGAGAATTTAATACTGTGATGCCGTGGACCATGTACGGAAACATGAAAACCGAAGACCTGAAGGCAATCTATGCCTATCTGCGAACAGTAAAGCCAGTTAAAAACGAGGTAGAAAAATTCAGTCCGGCACAGGCTGAATAATTCTGTTTGGCTCCATATAATCTTCTGATAATTATGCCTGTTTAATAAACAGGCATAATTATCATTCTACTCTCCCATTATTCTTAAAATACCTCCCTTAAGATTAAAACACCTTATCTTTGGATTCGGAAAACATAAAATATTCGGAAGCCTGAAAGATTTCTGCTATTTTACCAATGCGTTTTTCAATTAAATTACGTTGAGAGTACGGTATAAAATTCTCGTGAATTCAATTAACTAAATTACTTTGTCTGATATAATACAGCTTTTACCTGATTCTGTTGCCAACCAGATTGCAGCGGGAGAGGTGGTGCAAAGACCGGCCTCTGCTTTAAAGGAACTGATTGAAAATGCAATTGATTCAGGTGCAGATAAGATCCAGGTTCTGATCAGGGATGCCGGGAAATCACTGATCCAGGTTATTGATAATGGATGCGGAATGAGCATGACTGATGCACGTATGTGTTTTGAGCGCCATGCAACTTCCAAGATCAGAAAAGCTGAGGATCTTTTTGCCATAAGAACCATGGGTTTCAGAGGTGAGGCCATGGCTTCAATAGCAGCCATTGCTCAGGTTGAGTTAAAAACCCAGCGCCATGAAGATGAACTCGGAACCTGCCTTCGCATTGAAGGATCAGAAATCATCAGTCAGGAGCCCACTGCATGTCCCCCGGGAACCAGCATCAGTGTAAAGAATTTATTTTATAATACGCCAGCCAGAAGAAATTTTCTAAAAGGTAATTCGGTAGAGATGCGTCATATAAATGATGAATTTCAACGGGTTGCCTTGGCGAATCCCGAAGTATTTTTCACTCTTCATCATGATGGAAATGAGGTTTTTCATTTGCCAAAGGGAAGTCTGAAACAGCGGGTTATCCATCTTTTTGGGAATGCCTATAATCAGAAACTGGTCCCGGTTGAAGAAAACACTTCGATTATCGGGCTAAAAGGTTATATCGGGAAACCGGAGTTCGCCAAAAAAACCAGGGGGGAGCAGTTCTTTTTTGTGAATAATCGTTTCATCAAAGATCCATACCTGAATCATGCGGTGATGAATGCCTTTGAAGAGGTTTTAAGTTCAGATAGTTTTCCATTGTATGTCCTGTTTATCGACATCGACCCCTCCAAGATCGATATCAATGTTCATCCCACAAAAACAGAAATTAAATATCAGGATGAGAAAGCAATTTATGCGATTATCCGATCTGCAGTAAAGCGCTCACTGGGTAAATATAATATCAGTCCGACCCTGGATTTTAACCAGGAAACCGGTTTTAGCCAAATGATCACACATAAGGCCCATGAAGATATTGTACCACCGGCAATTGCATTCAACCCTGATTTCAATCCTTTTAGTCCGGGAAAGACAGAACGGGAAATTCCATTTCTGCGAAATACCGGTGAAGAAAGAAGCAGTGTAAGCAAGAATTGGGGTTCATTGTATGAAATAGTACAGCCCGGACAGTCAAGACAAAGTGGAATGGAGCTGGAAGGGAACCGTCATGTTGAAATTGACAATCAGGTTCTCAAAGTACTCGGGAAACAGATCTTTCAGTTACATAACCGCTTTATCATTTCACAAATCAAGTCGGGATTTATGCTGATCGATCAGCAGGCCGCACATGAGCGGGTTTTATATGAGCGATTCCTTCAGCATCTCGAGAACCGTCAGGGAGCTTCACAGCAAAGCCTATTCCCCCAGACTGTTACCTTAAACACCAGTGATTTTGAGCTTGTGAAGGAGCTTTTACCGGATATCCATGCCCTGGGCTTCCAGATTCGTACATTTGGGAAAAACACCTTTATTATTGATGGTATTCCCGCAGATATTGGAACGAATATCAGCGAAGTTGAAATGCTGGAACACCTCATCGAAGGATTTAAAAATAACCAAAGTGCCTTAAAATTAAACAAACGCGACAGTCTGGCCCGTGCCCTGGCACGCAATACCTCTATAAAAGCAGGACTTGCCCTATCTGTTGATGAGATGAACCTGCTGATTGACGAATTATTTGCCTGCGAAATGCCGAATACCTCGCTGAGCGGGAAGCCCGTTATCAGCACTTTTACCCTTGAAGAACTATTACTAAGATTTGAAAAATAATACCAGCATATCAGGCTATGAATGAAAGACTTTCCCCATTTGCACATATTCCACCGGTAGTTAAGAATCTGCTGATCATCAACATCATTTTTTATATCGCTACCCTCATGTTTGGTGGCCCAATGATGACCCAGGTGTTGGGAGTTCATTACTTTGACAGCCCTGATTTCAGAATATGGCAAGTGATCACCTACATGTTCATGCACGATTATTCTTCCTTATTCCATATCCTGTTTAACATGTTTGCCCTCTATACCTTTGGGTCTTCCATAGAATACATTATGGGCTCCAAACGGTTCCTGAATTTTTACCTGATTACGGGTTTAGGTGCTCTGGGACTGCAATTACTGGTTCAAAGTTTTGAGGTGTATAGCATCACAGGCAGTGCGGTGAACAATGGTACATTTATGATCGATTCATTGAAAAGAACTATTTCTTTCAATCCCGATCTGATTTCTAAGGATCAGGCTTCTACAATTTTGGGTATTTATCTTACTCCAATGGTGGGGGCTTCGGGTGCAATTTTTGGTTTATTGATCGCTTTTGGCATGCTTTTCCCAAATGCTGAGCTTTTCATTATGTTTATTCCTGTACCCGTAAAAGCGAAATATATTATCCCGGTTTATGTTTTACTGGAGTTATTTCTGGGGGTTAAACAATTTTCGGGCGATTCGGTGGCACACTTTGCACATTTGGGAGGAGCCCTTTTTGGTTTTATCTTAGTAAAAATGTGGCACCTGAAACGCCATGATAATTTCTATGAATAAGAATTTATTGAACGAATTATACTTTAAGGCATTCCGATCCGGGAATCCGCTTTATCTGTTCATCGGGATAAATATTCTTGTATTTCTGACTATCGGACTAATTACGGTGGCAGAATTTTTATTTGGTTTCAGCAACTCCACTTCCGATTGGATCAGCCGGCAATTATCCATGCCGGCAAACCTTGAAACCCTTGCTTATATACCATGGACCATCATCACCTATATGTTCCTGCAGCGGGATGTTTTGCATATTCTCTTTAACCTGCTCTGGTTATACTGGATGGGGATGATCTTTATGGATTTTCTGAATAAGCGCCAATTCATCTTCACTTATCTGGCCGGTGGAATTACTGGGGCCCTTTTCTATCTGCTGGCTTATAATACCCTGCCTGCTTTTACCGGACTGGCACAAAATTCTATCCTCTTAGGATCATCTGCCAGCGTTATGGCGGTTGTTGTAGCCACTGCAACACTTGTTCCGGATTATACCATTCGTCTGTTTCTGTTTGGAACGGTTCGCCTAAAGTATCTGGCTATTGCCTATTTCGTGCTTGATATAATTAGTATGAGCGGCGGAAACCCGGGTGGCAGCATCGCACATATTGGAGGCGCCATTTTAGGCTTCTTTTTTATTAAACAGTTAAATGGCGGAAGGGATTTAAGTAAGATCCTGAAGAAAAAATCCAGGCTTAAAGTTGTTCAGAATAAAAGCAGTACCAGATCAGAGACTGTTCAGACTGATCAGGAAACTATTGATAAGATACTGGATAAAATCTCCAAATCAGGCTATGATAGTCTGAATAAATCCGAAAAAGAGGCATTATTTAAAGCGAGTAAAAAATAATGGCAAAATTTAACAGAAAAAGGCCTCGCATACACCTTTTCAGCAAGTTTGTACTAATTGCAAATATTTTTGCAGTAATGTCATTGCTGATAAGCTATATGGCATCTTATTTTGATCCTGCCTCTTTCTGGATCAGTTCCTTTTTCGGTCTGGCCTATCCGGCCATATTGATTATCAATGTACTGTTCGTCATTTACTGGCTGATCCGCTGGCCAAGATTTGCCCTGATTTCTGGCATTGCCATTCTTGCCGGATGGAGTGTGGTTCTGAATTATATCGGATTCAGAGAAAATACTGCGATAATGGTTCCTAAATCTTCAGAGAGCTTTATCCGAATTATGACCTATAATGTTCATAATTTCAAACAATTCGGAGACAAGAACGATCAGTTCACCAAAGACCAGATACTGAATGTGATCCGGAATGAGCAGCCTGATGTAATCTGCTTTCAGGAATTTTTTAGCAGAAAGAAAGGAGAGTATAATTTCCGGAAATACATTCAGGAGATCCTGAATACCCAGCACTATTATTTCAAACCATCAACAGATAATGGCTATGAAGCCATAGGTATGGCAATATTCTCAAAATTCCCGATAGTGGATCAGGGGAACATCCAGTTTGCTAAGAAAATGAACTGGAATGAAGCCATCTGGGCAGATCTTAAGAAAGGCGATAAAACCTTCAGGGTTTATAATGTTCATTTCCAATCGATCAGCTTTCAACCCGAAGATTACCAATATCTTCAAAAGGTAAAAAAGGAGATCAATACTGATGTGGAATCTTCCAAAAAGATTGGCAGCCGGCTAAAACGGGCTTTTATTAAGCGCGGGAATCAGGTAAAAATGGTGAAAAGTCATACCGACTCCTGCAAAACACCTTATATTATTGCCGGAGATTTTAATGATACACCAATCTCCTATACAGTAAAAACTATCTCTTCGGGGATGAATAATAGCTTTCGGGAGAAAGGAAGCGGATTTGGTGTAACCTATAATGGAGCCTTCCCAAATTTTCAGATTGACTATATCTTTACCTCTCCAGAATTCAGTGTTAAGAATTATCTGATCATTGATAAGAAACTATCTGATCATTTCCCTGTCAGAACTGATCTGGAATTAAAATAAAAGCATTCAATATCCCCTAAAAATCGATTTTCAATTTTTAAGTTTGCAGCATGGATAGTAACCTGTACATATACAATACCCTTTCGAGAACTAAAGAGAAGTTTGAGCCCCTTCATCCGCCACTTGTAGGCCTGTATGTTTGTGGACCGACAGTTTACAGTGATGTTCATTTGGGTAACTGCCGCACTTTCGTGATGTTCGATCTGATCTACAGATACCTTCTGCATCTTGGATATAAAGTGAGGTATGTACGCAATATAACCGACGCAGGACATCTGGAAGGAGATATGGATGAGGGTGATGATAAATTCGCCAAGAAGGCCAGGCTTGAACAACTCGAACCAATGGAGATCGTTCAAAAATACACCCTGGGTTTTCACGATGTCATGAGATTGTTTAATGCATTGCCTCCGGGAATTGAACCAACTGCCACCGGACACATCATCGAACAGATTGAAATGGTTAAGCAGATCCTGAAAAATGGCTATGCTTATGAGGTAAACGGCACCGTCTATTTTGATGTAGAAAAATATTGCAAAGAGTTTAATTATACCATACTGACTAACAGACAATTAGACGACCTTTTAGAAAACACGAGAGAACTGGGCGGGCAGAATGAAAAACGTGGACGGCTGGATTTTGCCTTGTGGATCAAGGCAAAGCCTGAGCATATTATGCAATGGCCATCACCATGGGGTACCGGTTTCCCGGGATGGCATATCGAATGTTCTGCCATGAGCAGTAAATATCTGGGGAATAGTTTTGACATACATGGCGGAGGAATGGACCTTGCCGCAACGCATCATACCAATGAGATTGCACAGTCACAGGCATGCAATCATGTTCAGCCTGCCAAATACTGGATGCATACGAATATGCTGACGGTAAATGGAACAAGGATGTCAAAGACCAAAGGGAATGGTTTTTTGCCTCATGAACTTTTTACCGGAAGCCATGAACTGTTGTCGAGGGGATATTCGCCAATGTCGGTTCGTTTCTTTATGCTTCAGGCACATTACCGGAGTACACTTGATTTCTCAAATGAAGCACTGGAAGCTTCGGATAAAGGTTTTAAGCGTCTGATCAATGCTTATACTTTGCTTGAGAAATTAAATCCATCTCAGAAGTCTGATATTGACCTGAAAAGCCTGACAGAACGATGCTATGCTGCCATGAATGATGATTTCAACAGTCCGGTATTAATTGCTGAATTATTCGAAGCTGTTCACATCATAAATAGTGTTTATGATGGCAAAACTTCGGCTAGTGCGGCCGATATTGAAGCACTGAAAAAGCTGATGGACGATTTTGTTATTGGTGTTCTGGGCTTGAAAGAAGAAAGCGATCAATCGGATGATATGGGCAAACTGCTCGATTTTATTATCAATCTTCGATCTGAAGCAAAAGTGAATAAAGATTATGCAACTTCTGACAAGATCCGTATTGGATTAAACTCCATTGGAATACAGCTAAAGGATAACAAGGAAGGCACTACCTGGAATAAGCTCTGATTGATCCATTTAAGCATCATTTATCGAAATTCCGTTCAATATCTTTAAAAAATCAGGTTCATATCCTTTCATGAATATTATGGCATATTTTATGCTATACAATCTGGTTAACCCATTAAAAAACAAATGAAGCAATTTTCCATATTTTTCAGCCTGTTGATATTAATTTCAGTAAATAGTTTCAGCCAGGAAAGCAATGGAAGAGTAAATTCGCTCGTAGCTGCAGAAAACTATTTCTCGGCTTTAGCAAAAAAAAATGGCTCAAGAGAGGCGTTTTTGAAAGTATCAGATGATGAATCGCTGATCTTCCGCCCTGATCCTGTAAAAGTTAAAGATTTTTATGGGAAGGGGACCATGGATGGCCCCGGTCAGCTCAGCTGGGTGCCGGTTTATGCTAAAATATCCCAAAGCGGTGATTGGGGATTCACAACAGGGCCCTACACCTTCCTGAGCAGCCCTGATGCTGAACCATCCTACGGTCAATATCTATCCATATGGAAAACAGATTTTAAAGGTGTTTGGAAACTTGCCCTGGATCTGAGTATTTCGCATCATAAACCACTTAGGGAACCTGAATTGAATTTTACAGATCCTAAGAATATTAAATTCTTTGAGCAAATTTCTCCGGCCAGACTAAAACAAAGGCAGGAAATCATTACTACAACCGACAAACTATTTTCGAATACCCTGATGAACGACCGGACTCTGGCCTACGATGTGTTCTTAGCAGAGCATGCCCGTTTATTATTCCCGGGAGAAGAACCTGTTATCGGGAAAGCCAGAATCAATAATTTTTTTGGAAAGAATCAGATTAGTATTGAAGCTGAGCCCATTCGTGCCGATCGTGCATTGGGCAGTGACCTTGCATACTCTTATGGCATTGCCTATATCACAAAGAATAAGGTAATCACCAAATACCATTATGTAAGAATCTGGGAATCACAGGAAGAACATAAGTGGAATGTGATATTGGAGATTTATACACCGGCGGGGAATTGATAGTTGACAATTGACAGTTGATAATTGATAGTTGACAGTTGATAGTTGATAGTTGATAGTTGACAGTTGAGAATTGAGAATGATGTAAATACAATATTTATACCTTGCATTTCGTTGAATTTGGGAAATGGGTAAATTACGAATTACGGAATTACGAATGACGGAGTTAGAATTAAGAGCCAGGAACCAGAGAATTGGGAA